>Ga0169931_10000380_pt1 | contig 72459 bp, 42 predicted proteins | sample Kivu_15m_20L_FD_129675 | JGI IMG/M metagenome (GOLD analysis project Ga0169931, IMG submission 129675) | Freshwater microbial communities from Lake Kivu, Western Province, Rwanda to study Microbial Dark Matter (Phase II) - Kivu_15m_20L... | ecosystem: Environmental > Aquatic > Freshwater > Lake... | reverse complement strand
CTTCAGCACCTTCGGCGAAAGGGGCTTCGTGCCGCGCGCGTCCAACCCTTGCACCACACCCTTCAGCACCTTGTGGAAATCGGCTTTGGAGTTGTTCAGATCGGGGAAGTACGATTCGCCACCGTTCACGTCGCCCGCGGCCCAGCGCCGCCACACTTTCTCTGCGAGCGCACCGTGCAGCGGGGTTGGCCCCCAGACCACTTGCGACGGCACCCCGAACCCGCGCGAGTCGCTCATGTGCTGTTCGATGGCCCACCACGTCAGCAGCGGCAGTTGCGGGTCGCTCGCGGTCACGGGGTTCGCCAACAGCCTGTTCACCAAGCCCCACGCGCCGTCCGTCGTGTAGCCCTGCTGCGCGCTGCCCGGCCCCGCGTATGGGACGCGGCGCGCCGAACACGCGACCTGCGCGAGCACCACCGGGCTGCTCTCGTCTTTCGGGAGCCACTTCCACCACTCCCCGTAGTACGGCTGATAAGCCGCGGGCTTGTCGGTCATGAGGCGCACGGACCACGCGCGCACGTCTTGGTTCGCGTGCGCGAAGAGGTCGGTGACTGGCTTGTAAGTCTCGCCGTTCACGCCGCCCGAAACGTAAAGTGCCCACAGCGCTTCGAGCGCGAGTTGCCCTTTCTCTTCTTTCACCCATTTGGTCAGCGTCTCGTAAGTCTCTTTGTCGCGGCGCTCCGCGAGCAACCGCCGCGCCTCGTTCCGCCACCACTTGTTCGGGTGCTTCAGCAACTCCACTAGCTCCGCGGTCTTCTTCGCGCGCAGATCGAACGTCTCGTACTTCGGGCCGCCCTTGTACTCAATGCGGTACACGCGGCCGTTGGTCTTGTCCCAGTTGTCCACCGGGTCCAAGTGCGCGGCCCGCTTGTCGTACCAATCGACCACGTACAAGCACCCGTCCGGGCCGAGTTGAATGTCGATGGGGCGGAACCACGTGTCGTCGGTGGTGAGCAGGTCGCCGCCGTGCTTCGCTTTGAAGCTCGAACCGGCGCGCTCGAGCTTGTGCCAGTAGACGGCGTTCGAGAGCAGGTTCGCGGCGACGTACTGCCCGCGATACTGTTCGGGGTACACGTCCGCGTCGTACAGCACGCCGCCGCAGGTGACGTGCCCGCCTTTGAAACCCGTGTACGGGACGTGATCGAAGTAACCGTAGGTGTGCGGGTTGTGTAGCGGGCCGTGCTTGCTGAAGCCTTTGACGTAATACGCGCCCTGCATCTGGTGCAGGCACGCGAACCCGCCCCAGTTCGTGCCCGCGATGGCGTTCCCGTGCCGGTCGAAGTCCAGACCGTAGGTGTTCCCGCCGCCCTCGCTGAACAACTCGAACGTCTTCGTCTTCGGGTGGTAGCGCCAGATGCCTTGCTGAAACTCGATCACCTGTTTCGGGTTCGCGGGGTTGGCGATCTTGCAGGTGCTCGTGCTGCCGGCCGCGCCGTACAGCCAACCGTCCGGCCCCCATTGCAGCGAGTTCGCCAGCGAGTGCGAGTCCTCGATGCCGAACCCGCTCAGCAGCACTTCCGGGTCGCCGTCCGGCACGTCGTCTTCGTTCTTGTCGGCGTAGAAGAGCAGGTACGGCGGTTGAGCCACGTACACGCCGCCGTTGCCGATGCAGAACCCGCTGGCGATGTTCAACCCGGTCGCGAAGTCCTTCGACTTGCGGAACACGCCGTTTTCGTCCGGGTCGTAGCAGATGGTGAGTTTGTCCAGCCCCTTCGGGCCGTGCGGCGGCGGTTCGGGCACTTTGTCGAACACGGTGCGCAGGTACTGGTCCTGCTTCACCGGCTTGATGCCCGCGTAGTGCGGGTACTGGAGGTACTGCATCACCCACATGCGACCGCGCGAATCGAAACTGACGCTCACCGGTTGCCGCACCATCGGTTCGGTGGCGACGGCCCGCACCGAGAAGCCTTCGGGCAGTTTGAACCGCTTCACGGCCTCCTCCGGCGTGAGACCGCCGGCGGAGGCGATAGGCGCGCAAAGCGCGAACGCGGAGAGTACAAGCAGCGAGCGCATGGGAGAGGCTCCGATTTTTGGCAGACGTGCAGCATGAACCGCCGCGATGCGAAAAGCAAGCGCCGGTTGCGCCCGCGGAGGGTAAGCTGTTCCGCGTCGCGCCCGACCGCACACCGGAGAACAACCATGACACGGTTCGTACTCGCGCTCGCCCTGAGCGCCGCGCTCGTTTCACCCGCGCCCGCGCAGAACGCGGAGGCGCTCGCGGGCAAGCGCGTCGTGTTCCTCGGCGACAGCAACACGCAAGCCGGCGGGTACGTCGGCTTCACCGCGTACTACCTCGACAAACTGTACCCGAAGGCGAACTTCGACATCATCGGCCTCGGGCTTGCGAGCGAAACGCTCTCCGGGCTGAGCGAAGACGGCCACGCGGGCGGGAAGTTCCCGCGCCCGTGCCTGTTCGAGCGCCTCGGCCGCGTGCTGGAGAAGGCGAAACCGGAAGTCGTGTTCGCGTGCTACGGCATGAACGACGGCATCTATTTGCCGCTCGACAAGGAGCGCACCGCGGCGTTCCAGAAGGGCGTCACGAAGCTGATCGAGCAGTGCAAAGACGCGGGCGTGAAGCAGGTGTACCTCATCACGCCGCCCATCTACGACTTCGCCCCGAAGGGCGACGCGTTCAACTACGACACGGTGCTGACCGAGTACGCGAAGTGGCAAACGGCGCTCAAAGTGCCGGGCGTGACCGTGATCGACCTGCACACCGCGATGCGCAAGGCGCGCGAGGCGCGCACCGAACCGTTCTCGAAGGACAAAGTTCACTTCGGCGACGACGGGCACCTGCTCGTCGCGCACACGGTGTTGGAAGCGCTCGGCGCGAAGGTGCCGAAGGAAACGGTCGCGGAGATCAAAGCCGACCCGCTATTCAAGTTGGTGGATCAGAAGCGCGCGCTGCGTTCGACCGCGTGGATGAAGCACACCGGGTACACGCGCGAGGCCGTGGTGAAGCCACAACCGCTCGGCACGACCGAAGCCGACGCCGCGAAGCTGCAAGAGAAGATCGACGCGCTCCGCCGGAAGTGATTACTCGCACGGCGACCAGCGCACTTGCACCGCGGGCAACGCCCGCCCGCGCCAGCGGATCACTTCCGCGCCCCAAACGAACTCGGCCGCGAGGCGCACGACCGCGCTGGTATCGGCCGGTTCGGGCCACTCGCGTAGCCACGTGTGAAGTGGGTACGACTGCCGCGCCCGCGCCGGATCAACGATAAGGTTTGCGAGAAGCGCTTCAACCGCAGTCGCGCGTACGATGCCGACTCCCGGCTGGTTCGGAATCGCTTCTGCTGCCATCACGAATTCAAACACCTGCTCGGTGATGGGCTTCAGTAGGAAGGCTTCGCCGTAGTCGTCGTGCTCGTCGTCCCACTCCGAAACGAAGACGTGCGGTTGGCCCACGACGTTGGCGAGGCCCTCGCGCACGCCGTCGCAGTAGCTCCAGACTGTGAAAACTGGCTCGAACATCGCCCACTCACTTCGCGGGGGGCGCGGGCGCTTCGGCCGGGGTCGTGCCCAAGCCGGGGCCGTCCAGCAGCGCCGTGTTCATGGTGCCGTCGGTGATCGTGAACACGCCGGGGAACTTCGCGTCCCACGGCGCGTTCGCCACCGGGCAATACTGCCGGCCGTTGCTCTCGATCGCCGCGACGCCCGGGACGTGCGCCGCCAAGCTCGCGGAGTGGATCAGCGACGGGCCGACGCACGTCAGGTCTTGCACGCACCGGAACAGCCCGTACTTCTGCGCGGCCGCGGCCAAGAGCAGCGACTGCGTTTGCCCCTTGCACGCCTTGAAGGCGACCCCGGAATAGCCCATCTCCATCGAGAGCTTGAGCGTTTCCAAATCGAGCAGCGATTCGTCGATCACGACGGGCTTCAACTTCGCGGCTTCGTGCATCTTGTTCTGCGGGTGCGCCGCGAGGTCGCGCGCCGTGGGCTGTTCGACGTACTGCACGCGGTCGTACGCGGCCGGGGCGCGGTCGCGCAGTTGTTTCAGGAATTCGAGCAGGTACTGCACGTTCTGGCACCGCTCGTTGAAGTCGAGCGAGTACCACCACGAGCGCGCGCCGCGTTTCGCTTGCACCTCTTCGGCCACGGTGTTCACTGCGACGCACCGGGCCACGTCCCACGCGAGGTCGTCGCCGTTCAGCTTGATCTTCAGGTGCGTGAGGCCATCGCGTTTGATCCACTCGCCGAGGTGTTCGGGCAGCCCGTCGCGGATCGGATTCGCCACGTCCGCGGGCGTCAGCGGGTCGAGCGCGCCGACGAGGTGGTACAGCGGCATCTTCGCTTTCGCCTTCTGCGTCACGAAATCGCCGAGGTGCAGGCCGTCGAACTCCGCGCCGAGGTAGTGACTCAGGTCTTCGGGCAGGAACTCGCGGGTGTAGGTGCGGAAGCAGTTCAGCCCGTGCAGTTTGCCGTACGCGTCGTGGAGCGCGGCGTCGAACGCGGACGCGACGACGAGCACCGCGAGCTTCGGCACCGGGTCCGCGGGGCGGTGCAGCGCGTTGAAGTCTTGCGCCGCGAGGAAGAACTCCGGTTCGAGCCGGTGCGTGATGTCGATGGGGTGCCCGGCGAGGCCGCACGCGCGGTAGTCTTCGGCCACCCGCGACACCGCGAACTTCATCGCGCCGAGCGTTTGGTCGTAGGTGAGCGCGCGCGACGGGTACGCCCACACGTTCCCCATCGGCATCGACCCGACGCCGGCGGCGGTCTTCCCCGCGCCGCTCTCGACGCCCATGCGCACGTTTAGGACCGTAACGCGGTCGAGCGCGACGCCGCCGAACTTGATGGGCGAGCGGTAGCGGAAGTCTTCGTACTCGAAGTACACTTCGCGGATGCGGATGTCGGTGGCGCGCACGTCGGTCGTCCCTTCGCGGAAGTCCCACTCACGCGGTACACTGTACGGGCGGCGCGCGCGGCGCGCCAATCGTGTTTCGTGCCAATTGGCGGAGGATCGCCCGAATGACTACCCTCGACCGCTACCGCGGCGCGCTGCTCGGCCTCGCGGCCGGGGACGCCCTCGGCACCACGCTCGAATTCGAGTACCCCGGTTCGTTCGAGCCGCTCACAGACATGGTCGGCAGCGGGCCGTTCGCTCTGAAGCCCGGCGAGTGGACCGACGACACCAGCATGGCACTCTGCCTCGCCGAAAGCCTCGTGGCGAAGCAAGGCTTCGACCCGGTTCACCAACTCGAAACGTACGTGCGCTGGTGGCGCGAGGGGCACCTGAGCGTGAAGGGCCGGTGCTTCGACATCGGGAACGCGACGCGCGGCGCGCTGTACCGTTTCACGCAATCGAAGCAGCCGTTTTGCGGCGACATCAGCCCGCAAGCGGCCGGGAACGGTTCGCTGATGCGGCTCGCGCCGGCCCCGCTCGCGTTCGCGCGCGACCCGGCGAAGGCCATTTTCATCGCCGGTGAAAGCTCGCGCACCACACACGCCGCGACCGAGTGCGTAGACGCGTGCCGGTACTTCGCGGGGTTGCTACTGGCGATCCTCGCGGGGCACAGCAAGCAACAGGTGCTGAACAACGACTTCGACCCGGCGCTGGCGTGCTGGACCGAGAACCCGCTGTGCGAGGGCGTGCAGCGCATCGCCCGCGGATCGTTCAAATTGAAGGAACCGCCGCAGATTCGCGGCAGCGGCTACGTGATTCACACGCTGGAAGCGGTGCTGTGGGCGTTCCACACCACCGACGACTTCCGCGCCGGCGCGCTCCGCGTGGTGAACTTGGGCGAAGACGCGGACACCACCGGCGCGGTGTTCGGGCAGATCGGCGGCGCGTACTACGGTGCCGACGGCATCCCGTCGGAGTGGCGCGAAAAGCTGGCAATGCGCGAACTGATCGAACAGCGCGCCGCGGAACTCCACGCGCTCGCCGGTTGGTGAAGAGGAGTTATCCGCAGATTTCGCAGATAAACGCAGATTTGAAAACCAAGACGCAGAGCATTTGACATGATGAACAGGATAAACCGGATTTCAGAACACTGAATTGATCCTGTTTATCTTGTTCATCCTGTCAACAACTCTTCTCTGCTCTTCTGTCTTCAAATCTGTGTCCGTCTGCGAAATCTGCGGATAACAACTCTTCGCCTCTTCGTCACTTCGCCTTCGGCGGGTTGGCGAAGGCGTCGGCGAGGGCGGCACACTGTTCCACCGTCATTTCGCCCGCTTGCACCCAGACGCGGTACTTCAGCTTCAGCGGCTTATCCGGCGTCAGGTCGTACTCGAAGTAGTCCCCGAAGCGGCCGTAGTCGCGCTCGCTGCCGCGCGTCCCCTTCGGGTTGTCCGGGTGCGGAATCCGCAGCACGGTCCACCGCTTCTCGCCCACCACGAAGCTACAGGCGTTCCACGGCAGGTCGATCGTTTTTGGGTTCGGCTCCTTCGCCTTCGGCTCCCAGTTGCGCGTCTCGCCCGGTTTGCCCTTGCCGTCCGGCCGCACGTAGTAGGTGTTCGCCTTCCCGTTCTTGGAAACCTCTTGGTTCGCGCGGAAGTGGAACCCGGCGTGCTGCGGGTCGCCGTCGAGCCGCACCTTCGGCTCTTTGGTGCTGAGCGTCGTGGACCAGTCGATGAGGGTGCCGCCGGGCACGTTGTACGCGGTCACTTCGCGCTCTTCGGTGGCGAAGGTCGCGCCGTCCGGCCCGTGCCACGAGATCGCGCTGCGCTGTTTGCCGAACACTTCGCCCGCTTCGCTCGCGAGCACCTTGTCGTGATTGCTGAACACGTTGTTCGTGCCGTGCCAGATGTCCGCGGTCTTCTTCTCGCCGTAGCTGATGCGGTTGTACCCGAAGAACAGCCCGCGGTGGTGCGGGAACTGACCGTCCTTCTGGGTCTTCGCGGAGGTGTTCGTGAGCAGCGTTTCGCCCTTCACCGGGTCGTACACGTTGTGAAACGGCTTGAAGGTGAAGTAGTGGTCTTTCGCGTCGCGCGGCAGGTTGAAGTAGTTGAGCACCTTGCGCCCGTCGAAGCTGAGCGTTTCGGTGCCGTCCTTCTCCTTGGTGAACCCGAAGTGCGGCGGCTCCTTCACATAGTTCAGCGTGCCGGGCGTCACTTCCACCTTCTCGCCGGCCTTCAGCTTCGGCAGCACGAACACGATGTGTTTGCCGTCCCGCGTCGTTTGCGCCGCGGCGTGCAGGCCGCTCGGCAGCGTGACGCTGTTCACCCCCTCGGCGCGGGCGAGCGGGGCAACGACGACCGCGTTCGTTTGGTCGGTCGCGCCGCCGGTAACGGCGAGTTTGTCGGCGCGGGCCGCGAGTGCGGTGCTCAGCAGTGCGAGCAGCGCGAGTGGTGCGCGAGTCATGGCAGTTCTCGTGTGGGAAGCGGGAGAGTAGAATGCGGCCACCGAACCGGAGGCTGTTATGAGCGTATCCGCGAGCGCACTCGCCGCCAAGAAGTGTACCGCGTGCGAGGGCGGCACGCCGCCGTTCACACCGGAGCAGATCGCCGCACACCTGCCCGCCGTGCCGGAGTGGAAACTCTCCGATTGCGGGAAATGGATCCGGCGGAAGTACAAGTTCAAGGACTTCGTAACGGCTATGGCGTTCCTGAACCGCGTGACCGAGTTGGCCGAGGCCGACGACCACCACCCGGACCTGCACCTGACCGGCTACCGGCACGTGCTGCTCGAACTGAGCACGCACGCCATCGGCGGGCTGAGCACGAACGACTTCATCCTCGCGGCGAAGATCGACGCGCTCGGCTGACCCGCTTCTTGGCGAACCCCGCCCGCAAGGGCGGTGGGTGCGGTGTGAATCAGCGGTGGCGTTTTCGTTTTTGCCCTCTCCCCGCGCAGCGTGGGAGAGGGTGGCCGAGTCTGCGAGGCCGGGTGAGGGGCGAACAACCGACACCATTCAAGTGAAGCTGAATCTGTCGTACAGCTTACCCCTCACCCGGCGGCGAAGCGCCGCCACCCTCTCCCGCAAGGGGAGAGGGCAAGAATGGAACCCACGTTTGCTTCTGCGCACCGCACCCGCCCTTGCGGGCGGGGTTCGCCAAAGGCGCTCACTTCCCGAAGCAGTACAGGAACTTGTCCGAGCGGATGAACAGCCGGCCGTCGGCCGCGACCGGGGTCGCGTGGAACAGGCTGCCGTCGCGCAGGTCGGCCGTGGCGAGTTCCTCGAACTTCGGCTTCGCCGCGACCACCCACACGCGCCCGCCGCGACTCACGTAGTACAGCTTGCCGTCGGCCAAGAGCGCGGACGCGTAGGTGCCGTCGCCGCGCGTCGGCCGCTCGTCGTACACCACTTCGCCGCTGCTCGCCTTCAGGCACCGCGCGGTGCCGGCCGCGTCGTTCATGAAGTACAAGTGCCCGTCGGCGAACACCGGTGACGACACGTTCGACCCGCTCTTGCCGGTCCACACGCGGTGCGTTTTGGTCACGTCGCCGGTGCCGCCGGTCTTGATCGCGAGCGCGGCGATTCCGCTGCGGCCGCCGATCGCGTACACGATGCCCTCGTGCGCGACGACGCTCGGCACCATGTACCACGTGATGTCGGTCTTGCACGTCCACCGCTCCGCCCCGGTTTCCGGGTCCAAACCCACCACGCGCCCGAACATCGGTAGCACGAGTTCCGGCTTGCCCGCGGTGTTCGTCACAATCGTCGGCGTGCTCCACGACTCCTTCACGCCCTTGAGCTTCCACTTCTCCGTGCCGGTCTTTTTGTCGAGGGCGAACAGCGTTTCGCTCTCCACGCTCGCGTTGATGTACACGAGGTCGCCGTGCAGCACCGGCGACGCGGCCGAACCCCACCCGTGAATCTTGTCGCCCACGTCGGTGCGCCACAGTTCCTTGCCGGTGTGGTCGAACGCGAGCGCGCCGGTTTTGCCGAAGAAGCAGTACACGCGCTCCGCGTCCGCGGCCGGGGTGCTGGAGGCGTAGCCGTGCGCGTCGCGGACGCTGTCTTGCTCCGGCCCCTTCGCCGCGACCGCGGTGTTCCACAGAATCTTGCCGGTCTTGCGGTCGAGCGCGAGCAGGTGGCGGCGCAGGTCGGCCTGTTCGCCGCGCGGTTTGCCGGGGACGTTGTAGCCGGTGTAACAGGTGACGAAGATGCGGTCGCCGACGAACACCGGCGACGAGGTGCCCGGCCCGGGCATCTCGGTCTTCCACGCGAGACCGTCGTTCGGCCCGAACTTCGTGGGTAGGCCGGTTTCGGCGCTTGCGCCGGTGCCGGCCGCGCCGCGGAACTGCGGCCAATCGGCCGCGAGCGACAGACACGCGAGGGAGAGGAAGACGAATCGCATGGCGCACCTCGGAAGTGGGAGAGGTGCGAGTGTACCATACACCAAAGGCGAGCGGCACCCGTGAGGGTGCCGGTTTCTGCTCTGGTGGCACAGCCTTTCTGGGCTGTGCGCCTTTACTCTTCACATCAGCACAGGCTCGAAAGCCTGTGCCACAATTCAAAGAACCGGCACCCTCACGGGTGCCGCTCGCCCGGCGGTCAAATCCGGTCGAGCGAGTCGGCCCAACTCAGGAACTCCTCGAACGTCTTCACGTCGAAGTACTCCTTCCCGCTCTCCTTCATCTCGCGGAAGAGCACCGGGAACCGCTTCTCCTTCAGCAGGTCGCGGCCCTCCACGATGTCCTTCAACAGCGGGTCCTTGTCGCCGGCCGCGATGAAGAACGACAGCGGTTGGTTCGCCACGTTGTCCTTCGGCGGGTTGCCCAGCGCCGCGCCCACCGCGCACACGCCGCGGAACACGTCGCGGGCGTTGAACCCGACGTAGAACGACATCTGCCCACCGTTGCCCTGCCCGTGCGCGATCACCCGCGTGCGGTCGATGGTGTACTGGCCGAACACGGTCTTCACGTCTTGCACCACGGCTTCCGTCTCGCGCGGCACCCAGCCGTCCGCGTTCGCGGACTTCGGCCCCATGATGATGAAGTGGTGGTCCTCGGCGAACTCGCGGAACGTCTTGGACATCTTCTCGCCGTCCTTGCCGCCGTCGCCCGCCTTGTGGAACCACACGAGCAGGCCGTGCGACACGTTCGGGTCGTAGTTGTCCGGGATGTACAGCCAGTACTCGCGCCCGAGCGCCGCGTCCGAGCGGTTCACGAACCCGGTTTCGACCTTCGGCTTGTCCTTCTTGTCGTCCTTCTTGTCTTGCGCGTCCGCGAACGCGCCGCACTCTTCCGGCTTCTTCCCGAACGGGTCCTTCGGGTCGAACGGGTCCTTCGGCATCGGGTCTTTGGCCTTCGGCTGGCCCTCGAGCGCCTTGCCCGCGGACGACGGCAGCGGGAGCTTCTCCGGCAGGTCTTCCGGCGCGGGCACCAGTTTCGCGGTCAGCGTCTCCACCTTCCCGTCGCCCTTGCGCTTCACTTCCACTTTCACTTCGGTGTTCGGCGCGCTGCGCTGAAGGGCCGCGAGCAGCGCGGCGCGGTTCTGCACCGGCAGCGGCGTCGCGCCGCCGAACTTCGTGATGCGGTCGCCGGCCTTGATCCCCGCGACGTCCGCCGGGCTTTTCGGGTACACGTACCGCACTTCGACCCCGGGACCGGGGTCGTCGCGCATCGGCAGCACGCCGAAGAACGCGTTCACGTACGCGGTCACGGTGCCGGACAACTTGATGCCCTTGAACTCTTGGTCCTTCCCGCCGCGCGACACCTTCACGGTGATCTCGTCGCCCTCGTAGAGCGGCCCCATGACGTGCTGGAGCGCGCTGTAGTTGGGGATCGGCTTGCCGTTGATTTCGAGAATCTTGTCGCCCGCCGCGAGGCCGGCGCGGGCCGCCGCGGAATCCGGTTGGATCGACCCGATTACCGGTTGGCCGTTGTAGGTGTCGGCGGTTTGCGGCGTGATGCCGAGCAGCCCGCGCTTCAGGTCTTTGCCCTCTTTCAACTTCGGCAGCACCTTCAGCACGTCGTCGAACGGCACGGCGAACCCGATGCCGCCGTCGTACACGTCCACGCCCGCGGTCTCGCCCTCGGCCCGGTTGCTCGCGGGCACGATCACGCCGAACACGCGCCCGTCGATGGAGACGAGCGGCCCGCCGTAGTTCACCGGCGAGGTCTTCGCGTCGGTCTGGTACGCCTTACCCCAAATGCGGTTCGTCGCGCTGATGATGCCGGCGCTCATGCTCGGCGGGTGGTCGGCGTTGTTGTCCAGCGTGCGGCCGAGCGAGAGGCTCCACGCGCCGATTTCCACTTCGGCCTTCGGGAACGCTTCCGGCACGGGCAGGTCTTTGGCGTCCACCTTCAGAAGGGTCAGCATGCGCGTCGTGTCGGTCGCCACGATCTTCGCCACGAGCCGCTGCGGGCGCCCGGGTACCGTCACGAAGATGTCCGACGGCTTGTTCGCGAAGTTGAACGCGCTGGACACGATGAACCCGTCCGGCGACACGACGAGGCCGGTGGTGGGGCCGACGCCCTTGCGGACGCCCTTCGGCGGCGGCGCGCCGGGCGGGCCGCCCTTCTTCGGCTCCACGATGGTTTCCGTGCCGCCGGCCGTCTCGATCTTCACGACCGCCGGCGCGACCTTCGCGCTCGCGGCCTTCATCGCCTTCTCGGTGGCCTCGTTCACGTCCGGCTTCGGTTGGGCCGGCGCGGGCGCGGCGAACACGAGGGCGACCGCGGCAGCGGCCCACAGTCGCGCGCTCATCAGGTTGGCGAGCATGGTTGGTGCTATTTGTTGTTTGGTATTTGTTGATTGTTGTTGCTTGCGGCCCGGCGTCACTTCTTCTCCGGCACCAGGTCCTTCTTCGGCACGATCGGTGTCTTCGACGGTTGCGCGCCGAGGGTCAGTTCGACCGTTTGCAGGCTCTCGCCGCGGCGCACTTCGAGGCGGATCACCGACCCGGCGCGCGTGTACTTGCCGACGAACTCGTTGAACGCCTTGATGCTGATGACCGGTTCGCCGTCGATGAAGCTCACGAGGTCGTCGGGCCGCAACCCGGCCTTCTCCGCGGGCGACCCGGGGATCACGTCTTCGACGTACGCCGGCGTGCGCTCGAGCACGTTCGGCACGAAGATGATGCCGTGGAACCCGCCCGCGCCGGCGACCACCTTCGGCCGCTCGATCTTCTTGTACTTGCCCTCCATTGCCAGCTTCACGAACTCCGGCATCGTCACGGTCGAGACCTTCTCTTCCTCCACGTCCTTGCCGTCTTTGTCTTTCACCGTGACCAGCGTCTTGATCTCGGCCTTCGCGCTCACCGGGATCGCGTAGTTCATCCACGTGTCGGACTGCGTGTTCTTGATCTCGCGGCCGACGATGCCGAGCAACTCGCCCTTGCGGTTCAGCAGCGCGCCGCCGGCCGCCCCCGGGTTGTTGGTGATCGCGTCCACGACGTACACGTCGCCGGTGTACGGGAACTCGAACACGCCGCGCCGCCCGGCCATCTTGGTGTACGCGCTGACGACGCCCCGCTGCACGCTCAGCGGTTCGTCGCGGAGCGCGATCTCGAACGTGTTCGAGAGCGCAAGAACCCAATCGCCGGCCTGCGCCGGCGGGCGCTTCGCGGCCTCGAAGAAGTCGAAGTGGTCGAGGTCGAGGCCGTTCGGCTCGTCGATCTTCTTGCCGTCCAGCCGAATCTTGACGAGCGCCGCGTCCAGTTCCGGCTCGGTGGCGAGCACCTGCGCCTTGAGGCGCTGCCCGTCGTAGGTGTGGACGACGAGGTCCGAAGTGTCGAGCAGTTGGCTCGCCACCGTGAGGATGTGGCCGTCCTTGCTGACCAGAATGCCGGTGCCGTAGTTGTTGAGGCGCTGGAACCCGCCGGCCCCGAACACCTTCACCAGTTTCTTGTTCGCGGTCTTCACGGTGTCGGCGAACGGGTCCGCGGCCGGCGCACCGGGCACGAGAGCGGCGGCGGCGATGGCGGCAACGAACAGCGTGCGTGTAAACATGGGTGTGCGTGTCGGGGTGTTCGGTGTTGGGGAGAGTGGTCCGCTCGCTCCGCGAGCGGCGCTTCGCAGCGCGGGTGGCCGTGCGGACTTGGTCGCAGCACGTTCTCGCGCGAAGCGCCGCTCGCGGAGCGAGCGGACCACTCTGGGGCGGCTCACTTCTCGGTCGTGTACTTCGTGACCGTCAGGGTCGCGTACCGCTTGTCGCGGAAGTACACGGCCATCTTGTGCGGCAGCTTGCGCCCGTCCACGGCCTTGTAGTCGTAGAAGTACACTTCGCACGGGTCGCGGTCGGCGGTGTCTTCGGCGTTCTTGTCGATGTACGTCTCGAAGCCGAGCGGGGTGCCGTCGGACAGCGCGAAGTACCACTTGCAGTTCACCGACCCGTGCTTGGTGGCGAGGACGGCGCAATCGACGCGCAGCGCGGCGAGCGACTTGGGCGCGCTGCCGTCGGCGGGCGGCGGGTAGAACGGCTCGTTGCCCGCGTGGGCGCACAGCCCCTCGAAGCCCTTCGGCCCCGCCGTCAGGAACCGGCGGTAGTGGTACAGCGCCATCATCAGCCCGCCGCTGCCGATCGGCTCCTGCTGTTGCGCGAGGTCGGTCTGCTTCAGCGGTTCGAGGCTCGTCTCGATGTTCAGCTTCAGCGCCACCTTCGCGGCGCCGCCCGGCTCGCTCACCTCGGCCCGCATCGGCCCGTTGCGGTCGGCCATTTGGAAGGTGCCCTCGAGCACCCACTTCCCGGTCGCGGCGGAGAAGTCGCCGAAGTTGTCCTTCACCTTCTTGAGCAGCTTGTCGCGCTCGAGCGCGTTGAAGTACCAGTTCGAGTAACCCGGGCGCGCCTCGTACATGCCGGCCGTCTCCGCGGGGCCGGCCTTCGGCACGACCGGGCCTTTGGGCTGCGGCACCGGCGGGCCTTTCGGCACCGGCTGACCGGGCTTCTCCACTTCCTTCGTCTGGTTCGGCATCAGCCGCACGAGCGCCTCCGACCGCTCGTTGTTGCGGCGCACCACCAGCGGCAGCCGCCACTCCTTGGGGTAGATGCCGAGAATGTTCTTGTACTGGTTCGTGCTGGTGATCGCGCGGCCGGCGAACGACACCAGTTGGTCGCCCTCCTTCAGCCCGCGGCGGAACGCGTCGCTCTCTTCCAGAATCTGCTTCACCACCATTTGGGTGAGCGGCGCGTCGTCGCTCGCGGTACCCACGCTCGCGCCGAGCGTCGCGTGGTCGGTGTCGACGCCCGCGTACAGGTGGCCCATGAAGTTCTTGATCTGGTTGATCGAAATCGCGTAGCCGACGCCGCTGTTCACCCGGCCCCGCTTCTCGAACGACCCGCGGCCGTTGATGCCGATCAGCTCGCCGTCCATGTTGAACAGCGGCCCGCCGGAGTTGCCCGGGTTGATCGACGTTTCGATCTGGATGCAGTCGGTGTACTCGAGCAGCCCCTTCCCTTCCGGCGGCTGGTAGCGGTTCACGCCGCTCACGAGGCCGTAGGTCACGGTCGGCGTGAAGTCCATCGCCAGCGAGAACGGGTTGCCCATCGCCAGCGACCAGTCGCCGGCCTTCACCTTGTCGCTGTCGCCGAGCTTCACGAACGGGAACGGCTTGCCCTTCTCCTTCGGGATCAGCTTGATGAGCGCCACGTCGCCGACCTTGTCGATGCCGCACACGACGGCCTTGTAGAGCACGCCGTCGGCCAGCCCCGCGGTGGGGAACGGCCCGGTCGGCTGGACGACGTGGAAGTTCGTGAGCGCGTAGCCCTCGGGGTCGATGATGACGCCGGAGCCGCACCCGGAGCCGTCCGGCATGCACACCGCGACGACCGCGGGGTGCACCTTCTTAATGGCCGCGACGCGCTGCTTCTGCGCGTCCATCACGACCGGATCGACCGGGGCGGGCGCGGCGGGAGCCAGCGCGACCGCACCGAGCGCGGCGCACGCGGCGAACGGGAGCACGAAGCGGGTCATCGGGGGGAACCCTCTGGGAACTCGTGTGCGGATTTCTTCAGTGCCCTCTCCCCGCGTAGCGCGGGAGAGGGTGGCCGAGTCTGCGAGGCCGGGTGAGGGGCGAATCGCACACACCGGATCAAGGAAAGTTGAACCCGTTGTTCAGCTCACCCCTCACCCGGCGGCGAAGCGCCGCCGCCCTCTCCCACAAGGGGAGAGGGCAAAACCAAAACCCGCGCTCGCTGGGGCCCACGGCGGGCGCTACTTCTGCACGCGGGCGTCGGCGAACGTGACGTAGTTGCCGTTCAGCGGGGTGTCGGCCTTGACGATGATGCGCAACTGTTTCGCGCCCTTCACCGAGAGCACCACGCCCTTGCCCTTGTCCTTGCGCGTCACCTTTTCGCTGAACAGCACCTGCCCGTCGGCCTCGATCGTCACCTTCGCGGCGCTGGTCGCGTTCGCGCCGTTCTCGTCGATGCCCACCGTCGCCTTGAACTGCGAGTAATCGCCCCGCAGGTTGTAAGTCAGGCCGGTATCGGGCGCGACGCACAGCCCCTTGGGGAACTGGACGCCGTCCAACTTGAGCGGCTCGTTCGAGAGCGCGCGGTCGCGCAGCAGCGGGGCGACCGGCGTGAGGCGGCGCTCTTCCGCGGGCACGTCCGGCGCGTCCACCTGCGGCTCCATGTCCGACAGGTACGCGACGTTGCCGAGGGCGTAATCGAGGCGCGCCAGTTCCGACGTGCCGGTGTACTTCACGGTCGCGCCGCTCACCGTCGTCACCGCCACGCCTTCGGGCGAGAGCCGCACCGCGGCGGCGGTCAGCACGTTCCCGTACACGTCCGCGACGCGGCACAGCGTCGGGGTGACCGTGCTCGGCGGCGGCTGGTAGAACACGAGGCCGGCACTCCGCGACAGGCGCAGCGTTTCGTCTTTGCCGTCCGACTCCTTTTCGAGCGTGATTTCGGTGCCGTCAGCCGAACCGCCCTTGATGGTGCCCTGAATGTAGGTGAAGCCGGTTTCTTGGGCGATCACGTACAGGTCCCGCTTGCCGCGGGTGGCGAGTATCTTCTTCCAGTCCTCGCGCACCTTGGCGTCATCGGCCCGCTTCATCACCCCGAACACGGCGCTCGTGGGCAGGTCGGCGGTCGGCCCGCCGCCGGGCAGCGGTTCGAGCACAACGGCCTTGCCCTTCACGGCGAACTTCGCGCCGCGCAGCAGCGACCCGTCGGCCAGTTCGATTTCGGTGTACGTCTCTTTCGGCAGCGGGCGCACCTTGTTGCCGAGATCGACCAGAACGACGTCGCGGGCCGGGATCTCGACGAGGGCGCTTTCGAGCCGGAGCGCGACGCCCTTCGCGTCGACCGTGGCGAGTTTGCCGCTCAGCTTCTTCCCGGCGGTGGTGGTGACGTCGTCGGCCGCTGCGGGCACCAACGGGAGCGCCGCGAGCGCGAGGGCCAGAAGCGAAAGCCGGCGGGTGCGGCGCATGACGTGCCTCAAGGTGTGCGGCGCGGTGGCGAACGAGCGAACACCAACAGTTCGGGCGGCGACCGAAGTTCGGCCGCCGCCCTCAGTTTACGGAACGGCGCGTCCGCCGCGACTTAGCGCTTGTTGTAGCCGTGCAGCTTGTCGAGCGCCTCGAAGTAGTTCTTGATCATCGGCTCGAACTTGGCCGGCAGGTCGCGGGTGATTTCCTTCACCACTTGCGCGCGCTTGTCGGCGGGCATGGTGCCCCACTGTTCGGCGATCTGGCGCAGCTGCTTGTCGTCCACGCCGCCCTTGCCGCTGCCGCCCATGATGACGCTGTCTTGGGCCGGTTGGCTCGGGTTGATGTTGTTGCCCGGCTTGTTGCCTTGGCCCGGCTTGTCGCCGCCGCCCGGGCAGTTGCCGCCGTTGGCTTGGCCCTGCTGCTTCTGTTGGTTCTCGAGTTGCTTGATCAGTTCGTCGAGGCGGAACACGATCTTCTTCTGGATGTCTTGCGTCTTCTCGCCGCCCTTGGCGATCTCGAGCCGGCGGCCGCTGTTGTCCATCAGCTTTTCGATGTTCGCCAAGTCCTTGGGGTCCGGCGACCAGTTCTGCATGTCGAAGAACATGAGCGTGGCGACCATCGTGTAGCGGGCCGGCGTGTCGGCCACTTCGTCGAGCAGCTTCACGATCGAGCCGGTCGCCGCGTCCTTCTTCATGGTGGCGTGTTCGGCCACGGCCTTGAAGAAGAAGTAGGTCGAGGGGTCCACGGCCTCTTCCGGGTTCACGCCGCGGAGGGCTTCGATGGCCTCTTCGTAGGCCTTCTTGTTCGCGGCGGCCTTGGCGAACGCCAGCGCCACGTTGGCGCGGAAGAACGCGCTTTCCTTTTCGTTCGTCAGCGCGCCGGGCAGTTCGGCCGGGGCGAGCGCGTTCGGGTTGCGGACGTTCGCGAGCAGGGCTTGCACTTCGGTGTTGCCGATGGCGAGCGCGTCGGCGGTGCGGTCGAGCACCGTGCGCCCTTCGGCGGCCCACACCGCGTCGAAGGCCTTCTGGTCGAACTTGCCCGCGGCCTTCAGCCACGCTTCGGTCTTGGCCTTCGCGGCCTCGGCGGTGGCGGCCTTCATCGTGCTGAAGCCGAACACCGGCTTCTTCGACGACGCGGGCGCGGGATCCGCGGCGAACGCGGGGGCGGCGGTGCCGGCGAACCCGGCGGACACGGCAGCAGCCGCGAGCCATTTGCGAATCTTCACGACTTGCTCCAGAGTATGGGTGAACGTGTGGAGAGTTTCGAATCGCCCCGCGGGGCCGCCACTTAAAGCGACGCACGGCGCGGGAAAATCTAACCGAGCTTACCTTCACAACCGACCGGGCACAACACTATACCGCGCCGGCCCGGCCGATTGCTCATCGTTCTCTCACTGGTTCGCTTGCGTCGCGATCTTGTGCAGCAGGTCTTGCAGCACCTTTTGGCGCTCGGCGAGCACCTTCAACTCGGCCTGAATCAGCGCGTCCTTCGCCTGTTCGCCCGGGTCCTGCATGTTGTACATGATCGTCCGCTTGTTCACCTGCTCCTGTTGGGCCTTCAGCAGTTTCAGCTCGTTCAGCAGGTCGAGCAGCTTGTTGTTCGGCTTCTGAGCGTTCGGGTCGCCTTCCTTCGGCTCGCTCGGCTTGTTCTCGAGGTCCTGCTTGGCCTTCTTGAGCGCTTCCTTCATCATCTGCAGTTGGTCGATGATGTCCTGCTCGATGGCCTGCGTGTCGGTGCCCACGCGGGTCTCGTTCAGGCGGCGCTGCACGGCCTCCATGTCGCGCTTCACTTCCGTCAGCACGCCGGCGAACACGACCGCGGAGCCTTCGCCTTCCATCAGCTTGAGCGCCTTCTCCGCTTCCGCGACGATGTTCGACTCCTTGTCCGCCTCGGCTTGGCTCTTCTGAATCTCTGCCACCGCCGGTTTGCCGCCGAGCGCCTTCACGGTCTTGTCGATGTTCTCGGTCGCCGCCTTCACTTCGATCTGCATGCGGAGCATGCGGGCGACGCGCTCTTCGAGGTTCCCGAGCAACTTGGCGAGTTCCTTTTCGCGCAGTTGCTTCAGGCGCTTTTCGAGTTCCGCGATGGCCTTTTCGAGCTGCTTGATCGCGTCGTCTTGCTTCTTGGAGGCTTGGTCGCGCTCGTTCTTCTTGATGTTGTCTTCGGCCTCTTCTTGGCTCGGCACGGCTTGCTGAACGTTTTCGGCCGCGGGGTCCTTGGGGCCTTGCGGCTTCGGCGGTTGGTTGCCGCCGCCCTGCTGCCCGCCGCCCTTCGAGCCGCCGGGGCTGGGCTGACCCATGCCCATGCCGCCCATGCCCATCCCGCCGCCGTCCATCGGCTTGGCTTCGCCGCCCTGCCCGGCGCTCGGCTTGCTCTCGCCCTTGCCCGCGCCTTGCGGCTTGCCCTCGCCGCCCATCGGCGGGCCGGCCTTCGGGTCGCCGCCCATCGGCATGCCCATCCCCATCCCCATGCCGCCCATCGGCATCCCGGGCTTCGGTTCGCCGGCCTTCGGATCGCCACCGGCCTTCGGGTCGGTGGGCTTGTCGCCGCCCTTGGGGTCGCCGCCCATCGGCATCCCCATGCCGTCCATCCCGCCGCTCGGCTTGCCCTCACCGGCCTTGTCGCCGCCCATCGGCGTGCCCATACCCATGCCGCCGTCTTTGCTCTCGCTCTTGTTCGCGTCGGTGTCCGGCTTCGCGGCCCCGGTGTCTTCGCCCGGCTTCGGTTCGGCCTTGTTCTCCGCCTTCGGGTCTTCCTTCCCGCCGCCCTTCGGGTCGCCGCCCTTCGGGTCGTTCTTGTTCCCGTTCTTGTCGAGCGCGTTGCCCACGTCCTTCGTGCGCTGGGCGAGGTCGCGTTGGTCCTTGGCGATCTTGTCGGCGTCGCCCCGCGGGTTCTCGGTGCGGGCGCGGATGTTCTCTTGTTCCTTTTTGAGCTTCGTGATTTCCGCGATGGCCTTCTTCAGGTCCGCGATCTCCCGCGCGAGCCGCGCGGCTTCGTCTTCGGTCTCGAGGACGCTGAGGATCTCGGTCAGCGCGTCCATCAGCTTCTTGTCTTTGCCGAGAATCGTGTTGAAGTCGCCGGTGGTGAACGCCTTCGCGCCCAGCCCTTCGATCAGCTCTTTGAACAGCTTCTCGACGCCCTTCTCTTCGATCAGTTTGAGCGCGCCGCGGAGCGACTTCGCGCGCTCTTTGTCGTCGGCGCTGTCGCTCTTCTCCCACCTCTGGGCGAGGCGCAACACCTCTTCGGAGAACCGCTTAAACAGCTTCAGGTTCTCTTCTTGGCTGCGCTTGATGCCGCCCGTGTCGGTCGGTTGGGCCGACGAGTTCGGGGTGAGGGCGAACAGCCCGAGCGCCGCCGCGAACGCGAGCGGCATGAAACCGGGCAACCGGCGGAGCATGGGAAACTCCCGTTGGGGGGCGGCGCGGTCAGGGCGCGTCGCGGAGTGGTCACGAGTCTGCCATTCTGACGAACCGATGAGCCGCGGCCAACAGCGCCGCGGCGAAAAACCGACTTCGTCACTGCCGCACGTTACAATTCCGCTACTTCACGACCACCGGGTACTCGACCGGCTTGCCGACGGCTGGTGTCACCGTGATCTTGTAGGTGCCTTCCTTCGCGCCGGCCTTCACCTCGTACTCGAACCGGAACTGGTTCTTCTCGAAGTCCAGCTTCAGTTCGGCCGGAACGACGATCGACGGGTCGGACGCCGTCACCGTCACGACGACGTCGTCCTTCGGGTATTTGTTCCACTGGATCGTTTGCGACACCTTGCGCGCCTCGCCCTTGTTCAGCGCGAGCGCGCCGACCGCGCCGATCGTCGGCACGGGGGACGACAGGACGCCTTCGAGGTCGCGCTGGAAGGCGATCACCTCGTCCCGCACGCGCTTCTGCTTGTCCAGAAGCGCCCGCAGCCCCTTGATGATGTTCTCCTTCGTGACGGCCTCGCCGCTCCGCGCGCGGATCTCGCGCAGGTGCGCTTCGAGGGCGAACAGCGCGTTCTCGGCGTCGCTGACCGCGACCAACGGGGCCCAGCGCCCGACGTTCAGCACGTTCTGCACCGCGAGCATCAGGGTCTGCGTTTTCGGGAACGTCGCGTCCTTCGGGTTCGGGCTCTCGGTGACAACCGACTCGATCAGCACCGCGGTGTCGGTGAGCCGCTTCATCACGGCCTCGTTGAGCCGGTTGATCTCGCACTCGCGCACGAGTCGGCGGTACTCGCGGGCCACGCCTTGTACCAAGTCGCGGGCCTTCTCCACGTCTTGGAACGCGTCTTGGCCGCGCACCTTGACCGAATCGACCTGTTCGGGCACCTCCTCGCGGAACCCGTTGGAGCTGCGCACGAACGCGTACTTCTGCTTCGCGGCGACCAGTTTCACCAGCGCGTCGTCGAGCTTCATCCCGAGCGCCACTTCTTCGTTGCCGATTTCGACCAGCAGGTCGCTTTCGGAGACGATGCGCAAGCGGATCGGTTCGGCGTTGCGCGCCACGCTCGCGCCGCCGTCGCGGTCCACGTTCGTGTCGGTCGCGGTCAGGTACAGGTCGAAGCGGTAGACGGTCTGCACGTCCTCGTTCGATTTCGCGGCGATGTCCAGCAGGCCGGCGTCGTGGAGCTGTTTCAGGTCGAAGTAGTCGCGGGCCGCGCTGTCGAGGGTGAGATTTTTCACGGCCCGCTTGGTCGTATCGGCGGCGGGCGCTTCGACCTTCGGCGCGTCGAGCGCGCGGGCGAAGGCGTCCGCGGTCTCGCGGACCAGTGCGCTTTGCAGTTCGCGGAAGTACGTCATGGACGCCTCGCCCTTGCGCTTCGCGTCGGCCCCGTCCACGGCGCGCACGGTGTCGATGTGCTTCACCGACGCGACCGGGGTGACGACCGCGCCCGGCACCGGCACCTCGAACGCGCGGACCAGCAGTTTGGCGCGCAGGGCCTTCACCACCTCGGAGTCTTCGGCCGCGTACTCGAAGGTGAACAGCAGGTTCTGCAGCCCGCGGTCGTCCTTCACGAAGCTGGCCGGGTCGAACGGGATGCGCGCCTTCGGCGTCACCATGTACGAGTTGCCCACTTTGCGGATCACGTCCACGGCCACTTCGACCGCGGGCGGCGCGTCTTCGGTCGCCTGCACCACGAACGACCGCGTGGTGCTCACGTTGTACTTGTTCTTCCACTCCACTTTGAATTCGACCTTCTCCGTGACGCGGAACGCCCCGCCGAACCACACGCCCCACAGCGAGCCGTTCGCGGCGACGGTGAGGGGCACGCGGGCCTGCGTGGGCCGGCCCTGTTCGTCGAACTTCATGCCGGGGAACCGCCCGGCCACCGGGATCGCTTCGGCGCTGACGATCGCGTCGTTCTCGTGAACGGTGCCGTCGTCGGCGGTGAACGCCTCGCCCACGACGGTCAGTTCCGAACCGGCGGGCACCGCGAACACGGTGCGCTCGCCGGTGAGCGGCAGGTTCACCGGGGCCATCTTCTGGAACTTGCCCTTGAGGTGGGCGTAGGTTTCGCCGGCGGGCGGCGCGTGGTGCAGGTACGCCGGTTCCGCCTGCTCGCGGTACAGCCGCTTCAGCGACGGCGGCGGGATCGGGCGGATGCGCTTGGGCGGCGTGGCGAAGTCCTCGCCGCGCACCTCGAACGCGACCGCCTCTTGCGGGGTCTTGCCGTTCCGGTCGGAGACCACGCCCACGAACGTGCCCTCTTGCAGCGCGAGTTCGCCGGAGCCGGAGGTGGTGCGCCCGGTGAACTTGTACGTCACCGATTCGGGCACGTCGAGCTTGCGCACCGCGCGGCCCGAACTCGGCGCGTCGGCCTTCGCCGCCAGCGCCTTAAACGCCTCCTGTGCGACGCCGAAATTGCCGGTGCCCAGTTCTTGCATCAGTTGGTCGCGGTCGCGGGCCAGTTCGGTGCCGACGCCGTCGGTTTCGCCCAGCAGGCGCTCGAGGTCGTCCACGTACCGGCCCGACAGCGGCGGCACGGCGCGGCCCAGCAGTTCGCCCAGGTCGTCCCACATCAGGGGCCGCCAACCGCCCGGCGCGGCGCGGTCCGCTTTCACCCACCGGAACGCGCGGGCGCGAATCTTCGGCGGCTCGGGCGAGTCGCGGCCCACGGTCAGTTCGCCGAGGCTCGCGCTGAACGCCGCCGCGTTCACCGCGCCCGCGTGCCCGTTGAGCCCGAACACCTTCGCACCCGTCTTCGCGTCCCACACGAGCACCGCGCTGCCACTCGCGGTCACGATCCGCGTGCCGTCCGGGCTGAACGACGCCGCTTGCGCGGCGCCCGATTGGTCCCTAGGGCTGCCGATCGCGATGCTGAGAAGCTCGGCTCCGGTGTTCGCGTCCCACACGCGCGCGGTCTTGTTGTCGCTCGCGGTGACGATCCGCGTGCCGTCCGCACTGAACGCCGCCGCGGTCACACGGCCGATGCCACCGAGAATGTCGAGCTCCACGGCCCCGGTGTTCGTGTCCCACACGCGCAACTTCTGGTCGTCGCTCACGGTGACGAGCCGCGCGCCGTTCCCACCGAACGACGCCGCGGTCACACCGCCCGCGTGCCCCCGAAGCGGCACGGCGCGAACCTCTTTGCCCGTATTCGCGTCCCAGACGCGCACGGTCCTGTCGTCGCTCGCGGTGACGATCCGCGTGCCGTCCGCACTAAACGCGACCGCCCGCACGCGGTGCGCGTGCCCGTTGATGGCGAGCACCTCGCGCCCGGTCTTCGCGTCCCAGACGCGCACGGACTGGTCGTCGCTCGCGGTGACGATCCGCGTGCCGTCCGAGTTGAACGCCGCCGCGGTCACCGCCCCTTTGTGCCCTTGGAGTGCGAGCACCTCGGCTCCGGTTTTCGCGTCCCACACCTTCGCCGTGCCGTCGTCACTCGCCGTGACGATTCGCGGGTCTTCCGGGAACCCGACCAGTTCGATGTGCGCCCGGCGGGGCCACGGGGTGTTTTGGAGCATCAGGTCGCGCTCCGCGAGCACCCCCGCGGTGTGCACGAACTTCCACGCGAACCGGCCGGGGTCGGCGCTCTTCGTGGCGACGGCGTGGCTGACGAAGCCCGCGACCACCGTGAACAGCGGCACCAGCACGGCCAGCGCGCCGATCACCCACAGCCGCTTCCAGTTGAACACTTCGTTCACCGGCACTTGCGCCACGCGCTCGCGGGCCTCGGCGATGGTGGCGTTAATCATGTCCGCGGAGTAGCCGAACTTCGCCATGCCCTTCACGTCGGCCAGTTCGACCGCGGTGATGAGCCGGTCGCCGAGCAACTTGGGGAACTTGCGCTCCAGCACCAGCGCGAGCGCCGGGTACGAGAACTCGGTGGCGAGCCGCCGCGCGATGCGGAAGTACAGCACCGCCGCGAACAGCGCCAGCGCGACGAGCAGCGCCACCCCGCGCACGGACCGCGAGCCGTCCTGCACCCAGTCCCACCCGGTGGCCTTGAACAGCACGAAGTCGAACAGCAGCGCGAGCGCGAACCACACCGACAGGAACAGCGCCGCGGCCAGCGCGCCCTCGATGACGACGTAGCGGCGAATGGTGCCGCGCAGCCGGTCCAACGGGTGCAGCACTTGCGGGTCGGCGTTGCGCGGCTTTTGTGCGGTAGACATATGTCGAACTCGATGCGGTGTTCGTTCTTGTAGGTCGCGGTCGAGCGGCGCTGCGCCGCGAGGCCCGACGACCAATCACCGTTCTCAACAGCGCTTGTGCGAGTTGCGATGGAAAGCACGCAAGCGCTTCTCGCTTTGGCTTCACGCCGTCGGGCCTCGCGGCGCAGCGCCGCTCGACCGCGACCTACGAAATCACACCCTTACGCCAGTCGCAGCAGTTTGCGGCCGATCCACTCGAGCGACAGCAGCAGCGTCACGAGCAGCAGCACGTACGAGAGCGATCGGCCGAGCCACCAGTCGAGCGCGTACTTCGCCGGCGGGTTCTGCGGGTCGATCTCCTTGACCACGAACCCGCGGTCCCACAGCTCGTGGATCGGGCCGCGCGTCTGGCTCTGGCGCTTCTCGGTCTTCATGCACTGCGGGATCAACTTCAGCGCCTCGCGGTCGGCCAACCGGAACGCCAGTTTCTGAATCGCGCCGTCGCGCGGCAGCACCTTGCCCAACTCGCCGTCGGTGGTGCCGGTGAGCCGCGTGCGGAAGTCCTTGTCGAAGTCGGATGCCATTTTCAGCATCGCGCCGAAGTCCGGCTTGGTGTTGTCCATTTCCGGGTCGGAGCGGCGCACCTTGAACTCGCCGGTGAGCTGTTCGCCCGCGGCGTCCGGCACGTCCACCACGACGCGGTACACCGAATCGCCCGGCGGGAACTGTTTGAGGTCGAGCTGCACCTGCCCGGCGTAGTAGCCGTCGAAGACGCCCGACGGGGGCACCTTCGCGGCGAGGTCGAACGGCCCGAACTCGCGCTTCTCGCCGCCCGGGGTCTCTTGAACCACCTTGAACTTCGGGTCGATGCGGCCCACCTCGTAGGGCTTGGCGCTCTCGTTCAGGATGCGCGCCTGCACCCGCAGCGGGCTGCCGCTGACGCCCTCTTTGCCGACCAGCACGCGGCCCCGCGGCGCTTTGAAGTTGCGCTTCGCGGCGGCGTACTTCATCAGCTTCACCCAGAACCGCTCGTAGAACTCGCGCCCGGTGCCGTTCTCCGGCTCGAACACGCGCAGCCGCCACAGGTCGGACGACGCGAGGAACACCGAGCGGTACGGCGACAGCGGGTTGTTCGTGACCAGCCACGGCACCCGCTGCGGCTCGCCGTTGTCGCCGACGCCGCCGAAGTCCGCGAGCACGGCGCTCTGCGGGCGCACGTCCTTCACCGGGTACGCGGAGTAGAACCCGCGGCGCGGGAAGTACTCTTGCTTCAGGTCCGGGTCCGCGGCGTACTTGGCGCGGTCGGTGAAGAACGGCTCCCAGCCGGCGATGGGGTCGTCGGCCACCTTGTCGTCGAGCTTCAGCAGGTCCGAACCGACCAGCCGCTCCGGGTGCAGGTACAGCCGCCGCGGGACCCGCGCCGACGCCTGAATGTTCCGCGCCAAGATGTCGGCCGGGAGCACCGGCAGCAGGCCCACCAGCGGGCTGAGCCGGCTGCCCTCTTCGACCCGCGCCATTTGGAACGTGTTGATCGGCCCCGCGACGTACAGCAGCCCGCCGCCGCCCTCCCGCACCCACCGCGACAGGTCGTCGGCCTGCTGCTGCGACAGTTCGGTCCAGTCCGGGTCGAACGCGATGAGCACGTCGTACTCGTTCAGGTTGTACGGCTTGTCGTCCGGGTCCACCTTCTTGTTCGTGAGGTCCAACTTGTTCGGGAACCGCAGGATCACCTTCTCGCCGTCTTCGGGCGTCAGCTTCCCGCTGGTACCGGCCTCGTTCTGGACGAACGTGGTGAGCGTCGCGCGCTTGTCTTGCACCTCGCGCACCAGCAGCGTGCGGAGGAACGAGAAGTCGCGCGACGGCGCGCCCGCGACGAGCAGGATGCGCAACTTCTGCTGAACGACGCTGATGTCCGGGCGCTCGCGCACGTGCTCGGCCCCGGCGAACGCCTCCTGCGGGTCTTTGGCGATGCGCGCCCGCGCGTTCCACTTGCCTTCCAGCAGCACGCGCTTCTTGATGGCCGCGTCCTTCGACTCGGTGGTGAGGCTCTCGGGCAGCTTCGCCGGGTCGATCACGAACTCCGCTTGGCCGTGCGGCGGGTCGCCGGGGGCGAACGTGAGCTTCTCCTTCAGCGTGTGGTCGGCCGGGCCGTCTTTGAAGTTGGTGCCGGGCTTGAACAGGTCGAGGAACACCTCCACTTCCTTGTTCGCCAAGTTCACGCCGTCGGCCTCCACGACGATCTTCCACGCCTCGTCGATGGGCGCGCTGTCCGGGGCCTGCACTTCGCTGATGGCGATGCTCGCGGCTTGGCGGTCCTCGCCCACGGTGACGGTGAACACCGGGATCTTCTCGCGGGTGGCGCGGTCCCGCAGGTCGTTGAGGCTGGTCTCGGAGCCGAGGTTGCTGCGCCCGTCCGAAAACACGATGATGCCCTGCACCATGTTGGACGACTCGCGGTTCACCGCCGCGGTGATCGAATCCGGCACGTTCGTGCCCCGCGCGATCGTGCGCGCCACGTCGATGCGCTTGTCGAGCCGGTCGAGCGCCTTGCGGAACTTGTCGGTGTCTTCGGGGCTGAGGCCGAACGACTTGAGGAACGCTTGGTCCTCGCGCTTCGTGAAGAACGGCGCGGCCCAGTCCGGGGTGCCGGCCGCCTTGTCCTGCCACTCGGGCGACTGGCGCAGTTGCGCCGCCCCTTCGGGCGACAGGTCGCGCGCGAGGAACGGGCGAAAGTCGTACTGCGCGAACGCCTCCCACTCGGCCTTGCCCCACGCCGGGTCGGTCGGACCGAGCACCGCGGGCGATTCGTCGAGCCGGGTGCCGATCGCGTACACCGCGACCGGGTTCTTTTCGAGCAACTTCTTCACGAACGCGACGCTCTCGTCGGTGAGGAACTCGATCAGCACCTCCGTCCGCGTCTTCGGCTTGCGGGCGGCGTTCGCGCTCACCTCGTCGGTCACTTTCGTCACGCTCTCGCTGATGTCCAGCAGGATCACGACGCGCGACTGCTTGTTCGTGGTCTCGAACGTCTGCATCGCGGGGAGCAGGAACACGAAGCACAGGATGGCGTACACGCTGATGCGGAGCAGCGCGAGCGGCACCGCAAAGTACCAGCGGATCGTCTTCGTGTCGCGGACGTACATCCACACGGCGAACGCGGTGCCGAGCACGAACGCGCCGACGGTGAACGCGAACCACTTGACGGTGTTGTTCGAGCCGAGCGCGGTGAGCGCGTCGGTTTCGGCGGGCTGTTCGCCGGCGTCGCGCTGGTAGTAGGTGACGAGCACCGTGACCACGAGCGCTGCGACGCCGCACCACGCGCCGAGCGCCAGCCCGGTGCGCAGTTGGTCCTTCGACCCCGGCGCGTGCGCCGCGGGGTTCGCGTACCGGTACACGACGCGCGCGACGACGAGCGCCGCGGCGAGCGCGAGCAGCCACAGGGGCACGGAGGCCCACAGGTCCGAAACGAACTGGTCGAACGAGTCGGCCAGCCGCCGGAACACGAACTCGCTCTGCTTAACGGTCGTGGTGTCGTTCATCGTCGGTGCCGTTGGTCTGTATGTGGTCCGGTTCGGCTTTTTTGCCCTCTCCCCGCGCTAGTGCGGGAGAGGGCGGCCGAGTCTTCGAGGCCGGGTGAGGGGCGAACCCCAAACACGATTCGAGTGAAACTGAACCGCGCGTACAGCTCACCCCTCACCCGCCCGCTTTTCGCTGAGCGCTGCGCCTGCTTCGCAGTCCGGCTCGGCGCGGGCACCCCTCCCGCAAGGGGAGAGGGCAAGAACAACTCCCGCCGCGCCGCTCGCTAGCGCGCGCCCGCGGGGGCCGCGTCTTCCGCTTCGGCCGCGGCCGGCCGCGGCGCGGAGCCGTGCGCGAACACCGCCGCGGCGCTGGGCGCGAGCGCGTCCAAGTCTTCCGGTTTCGAGTGGTAGCTGGTGCGCACGGCCCACGCCTGTTCCGCGATCAGCACCAAGAGCAGCAGCAGGTACAGCCACCGCCGGCTGGACAGGTCCGTCGGTTTCTGCTTCAGGTCGTCGATCCAGCCGAGGTCTTCGGTGTTGTGCAGCGGGGCCTTGTTCGTGAGCGCCGCCACGTCGTCGGTGTTCGCGCGGCGCAAGTCGCCCTCGGCCAGCGAATCGGTGTTGAACGGCACCGAGACGAAATCGGTGTCGCCCAGCGCGTCCGGCGCGCCCCCGGCCCCCGGCCCCTCGACCTTGCGCCGCGTGAGCGCGAACACGTACGCGCCCGGCGCGGACGTGTTGCCGAACGCGAGCTTGTACGGCGGCTCCGGGTCATCGGGCTTGGCGTCCGCGGGCTTCGCCGCCTTGTCCATCGTGATCTTGCCCAGCGGCTTCGCTTCCCACGCCAGCCGTCGCTCCGCGTTCGGCTTGCTCGCGTCCGCGGTGAGCAGCGTGACCGCGACCTCCGGCGTGTACTTCGCGAAGTCGAACTCGGCCGCATACGTGTCGCCCACGGACCGATTGGCCGCGTCGCCGCCGCCCGCGAGGTACTTGTGCAGTTCGGCCACCACGACCGACCAGCCCGCACCGCCGAGCGACGGCCAGTCGGTCCAGATTTTGTCGCCGTGCTGCCCGCCGGCGTCGGTGGTCATCACCGCGACGCGGCCGCGCCCGAACTGCTTCACCACGTACAGCGGGTCGCCGTACTTGGTCGCGTCGCGCAGCTCCGCCGCCTTCACCCGCAGGTCCGCCAGTTCCGGCTGCTGCCAGAAGTCGCGGAGCACCGGCTCGCGCTCGTCGCCGAGGCTCACTTGGTCGCACAGCAGGTCGTCCATGAGCCGGGCCAGTTCCGAAAGCGGCTTGGTTTCGGCCGGCGTGCGGCGGATGCTCTCGAGCATCGGGTCGAGGAACTTGCGGGCCTTCTCGAACTTGGCCTCCGCGTACCGTTTCTTGATTTCGGAGATCAGGTCGGTCGCGCGGCCCTCGAACGCGCCGATGGGGGCGTCGTTTTGGAGGCAGTACAGTTCCTGAACGGAGCGGTCCTCGCGCCACGAGCCGCGGCGCGGCACCGGCCAGTAGAAGTCGATGTTCGGGATGCGGAAGAACCGTTCCACGTCGTCCTTGGACTCGCGCCCGCGGGCGTCGGTGTAGATGCCCGCCAGCGCCGGGTGCGCGCGGTTGGCCGGGTCGCGGAGCATCAGCCGCGGGTTGAACGAGAGCGTGCGCACCAGCTTCTGTTCGGGCGTCAGTTCCTTGCTGAACTCGTTCGCCAGCGGCACCGGGAAGAAGCCCGTGCCGCCGCGGTGCATCAGTTGGTTGTACTCCGCGGACTTCACGTTCGGGCCGAGGAACACCGCGACGCCGCCGCCGTTGCTCGCGAACGCTTCGAGGTTCCGCACCGCGGCCTCGCTCAGCGCCGGCACGTTCATCAGGTACACGACCGCGTACGAGCGCAGGTCCGCGGTCGCCAGTTGCCCGGCCTCGCCGTTGACGATCTGAATCTTGCCCAGTTCGTCGATGCCCTTGGGCGTGTTCAGCAGCGCGCGCACGAACCCGCTGTCGCCGCGGGCGGTGGTGCGCAGGTCCACGCCGCCCTCGACGGTGCGGCCGTCCACGATCAGCACCTTCAGGGCGTCGCGCACCTCGACGGCGACGTGCCGCGCGTTGTCGGCCTGCAACCCGCCCGGTTCGGGGTTCGAGAGCGCGACCGTGACGAGCCGGAACCGCGCCAGCGGGCCGAGCTTCTGCCGCTCGTCGGGGTTGGTGATTTCGGGGAACCGCACTTCTACCGTGATCGTGCGCTCTTGGTTCGCCGGCAGGTGCGGCACGTTCGCCGAGGTGATGACGTTGCCCTGCCCGTTCAGGTAGAACGAGAGGCCCAGATCGCGCACGTCGGTGGTGCCGAAGTTCTTGACGCGCACGTCCAGTTCGGTCTTCTGGTTCACCGTCACCACGCGGTTCCGCGGGCGCACCTCGACGATGCCCACGTTGTCGCTGAACGGCGGCGACTTGCGGTCCGGCTTGCGGGCCGGCGCGCACACGTCGACGAAGTGGACCGTGACGTTGTTCTCTTTGAGGTCGGCGAGCAGGCTCTGAATCGCGGGGCCGTCGAGCGCCCAGTCCGCGGCCCGCACGTCGGAAACGACGTGGACGACGCGCGCGTCGGTGGGCGGGGCCGCCTCGAGCAGCGCCTTCGCCCGCAGCAGCGCGCCCGTGACCGACTTGCGCGCCGGCGACAGTTGCAGCGGCTTCAGGTACTCCTCGATGTTCGCCACCGTGCGGCCCACGACGCGGCCCTCGTCCCGCACCTCCTCGTCGGAGCGCGGCACCTCTTTGCCGTCGGCAGTCTTGGTGCGCGCCGGGAACTGTTGGCTCGGGTCCGACTGGCGCACGATCACCATCGTTTGCGGCGTCGTGGCCTCGCCGACCGCCGGCGCGAGCTTCTCGTAAATGATGCGCTTGGCTTCCGCGAACGCGGACGTCGGCGCGCCGTCCTCGCGCTTGCCCACGTCGGCCATGCTCGGCGTGTCGTCGATGATGACGATGTGCGTGGTCGGGCGGGTTTCTTTGCCGCTGCCGTCGCCGCACCCGATGAACCGCGCGAACAGGACGCCCGCGAGGGCCACCAGCAGCATCCGCAGCAACAGCAGGATGAGCTGTTCGAGGATCTTCTTGCGGCGCATCTTCTTCTGCGCTTTGAGCAAGAACTCCATCGCCGCCCACCGCACCCGGCGGAACCGGATGCGGTTGATCAGGTGAATGATGATGGGCAGGCTGACCAGCGCCGCGCCGATAAGGGCCGTCGTCGGGTTCAGGAACGCTTCCATCGGTGCGAATCTCGGCGGCGGGTTCGGAAAGAGCCGACGGCACGGGCGCGAGAGCCCGTGCCACAGTTGGGCCTAGCGGCGCGCGGGGTTGGCCCGCGTCGCCATGCGCTGGTACAAGAACTTCGAGAGCACCGCGTCCATGTAGTCGCTGGTGCGGAGCAGCGTGTAATCGACGCCCATGCGGGTGCAGCCGCGGCGCACCTCGGTCAGGTACAGCTCCAGCTCTTCGAGGTAGCCGTCGCGGAGCGCGCGCGGGTCGCACAGCAGGTCCGGCAGTTCTTCCATGCCCTCGAACTTCGTCATGCCGGAGAACGGGAACAGCAGTTCGTCGTCGTCCAGCACGTGGAACACCATGACGTCGTGCCGCCGGTGCCGGAGCATTTCCAGCCCCTTGAACAGCGGCTCGCGGTCGCACAGCAGGTCGGAGAAGACGAGCACGAGGCCGCGCCCCGGCATGCTCTCCGCCACCTGCCGCATGATCTTCAGGATGTCGGTCTTCGCGCGCGGCTTGGACACGTGGAGCGCCTTCGTCACGGCGTCCATGTGGCGCTGCGAGCTGCGCGGCGGGATCGCCTCGCGCACGTCGGAATCGAACGTGAGCAGCCCGCACGAGTCCTGCTGCTTCACCGTGAGGTACGCGAGGCACGCCGCGGCGGTGGCGACGTAGTCGTACTTGTGCAGCGAGCCGGCGCGCTTGTGCTTCTCGGCGCCGTAGAGCATCGATTCGCTCGCGTCCACCACCACGTACGAGCGCAGGTTGGTTTCCGCCTCGTACTGCTTGATGACGAACTTGTCCGAGCGCTGCCAGACTTTCCAGTCGATGCGGCGCAGGTCGTCGCCGGGCATGTACTCGCGGTGCTGCACGAACTCGACCGACTGCCCGTACACCGGGCTCTTGTGCATACCCGCGAGGAACCCTTCGACGATCTGCCGCGCCCGCAGGTCCAACTGCGAGATGCGCGCGATCACCTTCGGGTCGAGGAACCGCCGCGGGTTGTCGCCTGCCGCTTGCTTTGCCATCGGGATTCGTGTTGGGTGTTTGGTGTTTAGTGTTTGGTGCTTGGTCTTTTGGTGTTTGGTCTTCAGTTCCGCGCCGCGTGCGGAGTTGGCGGAACTGAGGACCAAACGCCAAACAACCAAATGCCGAACACAAATCACGAGGCGAAAATCTTCTGGAACCGCGGGTCGGAGAGGAGCGCGCCTTCCTTCTCCGGCGTTTCGTCGATCAGCTTCTTCACCACGATGTCGGTGGTGACGCCCTCGCTGGCCGCCGTGAAGTTCGGCAGGATGCGGTGCCGCAGCACCGGGGTCGCCAGCGCCTTGATGTCTTCGGTGGTGACGTGCGCCCGGCCGTAGAGCAGCGCGCGCGCCTTGCCGCCGAGCACGAGGTTCTGCACCGCCCGCGGCCCCGCGCCCCAGCTCAGCCAGTCCTTCACGAACTTCGGCACGCCCGGCTCGCCCACGCGGGTCTGCCGCACCAGCGCCAGCGCGTACTGGATGACGTGGTCCGTCACCGGCACCTTGCGCACGAGGTTCTGGATCTCTTGGATCTGCTCGCCGCTCAGCACCGGTTGGATTTCGTCGACCGCGACGCCCGTCGTGCGGCGCGCGATCTCGAACTCTTCGTTGAACGTCGGGTAGTGGACGTACACCTTGAACATGAAGCGGTCCTGCTGCGCCTCGGGCAGCGGGTACGTCCCTTCCTGTTCGATGGGGTTCTGCGTGGCGAGCACGAAGAACGGGTTCGCGAGCTTGTGCCGCACGCGGCCCACCGACACCTGCCGCTCTTGCATGGCCTCGAGCAGCGCGGCTTGCGTCCGCGGCGGCGTCCGGTTGATTTCGTCCGCGAGCACCATGTTGGAGAACAGCGGGCCGGGCCGGAACAGCAGCTCGAAGCTGCCGGTCGCCGGGTTCTTCTCGATGAAGTCCGTCCCGGTGATGTCCGCGGGCATCAGGTCCGGCGTGAACTGGATGCGGCTGAAGTCGAGCGAGAGGCACCGCGACAGCGTGCTAATCATGAGCGTCTTCGCGAGGCCCGGCACGCCTTCCAGCATGCAGTGGCCCTTGCTGAAGAGCGCGATCAGCAGCTCCTCGATCACCATGTCTTGCCCGACGATGACGCGGGTCAGTTGCTTCTTGATGTTGTCGAACGCCGACTTCAACTTCTGGATGGCGTCGATGTCGGACTGCGCCATTTGCCCGGTGCTGCTCATCGCGGTCGGCTCTCGGAAAGTGGGTAAGGGGGATGGCCGGTGAGAATACAGATAAGACGTGCGGGGTGCAGTTGTCCCACGGCTCGCACGGATTTTGCGGGCGCGGGAACGAAAACCGGCGGGCAGGATCGTTACGACCCGGCCCGCCGGCCCTCGCGCGCCGCGGTCACTTCTGGTAGATGGGCAGAATGCCCTTCTCCAGTTGGAGCAGGCACAGGTTCATGCTCGTGCTGTACACCGGGCCGATGTACCCTTGGTTCCACGAGCCGTTCGTCTTGTCTTGGCCGTCCAGAATCTGCGGGAACTGGGCCTCTTTGAACTTGGTCCACGTCAGCCACGAGTCCTTCGCGTCGTTCGGGAACATTTCGCCGTACTTGGTGTCGCCCAGCGCGTACATGGCTTGGCCGAAGTAGTACGTCTGGTACTCGTCGTGGCTCTGGCGGCCCTTCCCCAACGGGATGTTGTCCTTGCAGTACTTGAGCCACTTCTTCGGCAGTTCGCCGTTGTACTGGCCGGCGCTGAAGCCGCAGCAGATGGCCGCGGCCGTGAGCGGGGGCCGCCCCGAGCCGCGCGCCGCGATGCCGCCGCCCGCGTAGCTGTAGATGATGCCGCCGTCCGGCGTCGTGCAGGCTTCCAAGTAGTTCACGGCCTTGTCGATGTTCTCCTTCGGTACCGGGATGCCCGCGTTCTTCGCGGCCCGCAGCGCTTGCAGCGCCGTGATCGTCACCGAGCCTTCGTCGAAGTTGTTGCCGTCTTGCGCGCTCACGTAGCCCCAGCCGCCGATCTCCACTTCCTTCCCTTCGGGCTTCTTGTGCTTCTTGCTGGTCTGGGCCTTGCAGATGAACTCCACGGCCTTCTTCAGCAACTTTTCGAGCTTCTCGCGCTGCTCTTTGTCGTCCTCTTCGCCGTACACGCTGGCGAGGAACATGGTGCCGAAGCCCTGCCCGTAGCAGTACCGCGTCGATTCGGTCGGGTTCCGTACGTCGCCGATCATGCCGTTCGGCTGCTGCCGCGCCGGCGCGAGGAACCAGCCCACCGCCTTCTCGACCTGCTCCTTGTACTTGCCTTCCTTCAGGGTGCTGCCTTCCATCAGGAACGCCATGCCCGCGAGCGCGGTCATGCTCGTCGGGTACTGGCCGCCCTGCGCCTCCCAGTGCCCGTCGTTGGCTTGCGTCTTCTTGAGGTACTCGAGGCCCTTCTCGATCGCGGTTTCGATCTCTTTCTTGCGGTCCTTCTTCTCGTCCGCGGCGCGCGCCGGCGCCGCGGGGGGCACCAAGAACAGCCCACCGGCCACGAGTGCCGCGAGCGGCGCGAGCAACCAGTTCCGACGCATGGGAACCTCCGCGGGGGATCGACCCCGGCGCGCGCGGCACCGGGTGTATGAAAGAAGGACGACCGAAGGCCAAACCGTTAACGCGCGTGGCTACGGATTGACCAGCGCGACGCAGGGAGGGGCGGCACACCGGTGTGGACCGGTGCGCCGCGTGTGTCGCGGTTGTTGCGATACCCAGTTGACCCGACCGCGGGCCGGCGGTCAATCGATTTTCGCGATTTCGTTACGCGCAGGCACCTTACGGCTTCTTCGTCTCGTCCGGCGAAACCAGCACGCGCAGGTCGTGCCGGTTCAGGCTCACGGCCCCGTTCTTGGGATCGACCGTCACGTTGAAGAACGTGCCGTTCTGATTCAGGTCCTTGTCGAAGACCAGTTTGCCGCGCTCCTTCTCGATGACCGTCACGTTCGTGGAGTAGCGATTGGTCCCGTTCCGCATGATCGTGGACGTCGCGAACAGCACCGGCAGGTCGGCGAAGTGTTCGATGACGAGGTTCTGGTTCTCCAACACGTCCGCGAACGCCCACAGGCGCTTCCCGGTGGTGCGATCGAAGGCGTACAGCGGCCCGTTCACCTTCACGGAGCGCACCTGCTGTTGCTGGTTGATCGTGCGGGTGCCGTTGGTGGAACCGAGGCTCGGGTCGCGGTCCAGTACGAGGTAGAACCGGTCGGCGTCCGCGAACACCTGCGCGCCGGCGCACGCTTTGAGTTGCTCCGCGCGGTTCTTCTCGTCGATCGCGAGCTTGGCGACGAGGGTGCCGGTTTGCACCGAGTACAGTTCCGCGGTGCCGTCGCCCTTCACGAACCCGCAGAGGGTCGCGTCCAGCGGCGCGGTGATCGGAATCGCCTTCGCGTCGAAGTCTTTCTTCCAGACGTCTTTCCCGGTGGCGAGGTCGTAGTACCGCAGCGTACGGGGCTGGTCGCCGGTGCCGCTCGCGAGCAGCGCGTACCGCCCGAACAGCTTGTACGAGCGCGCCTCCGCGAGCACCTTCGCGACGTCCGGCGCGCCCTCGACCGCCATGCCGTCCACGGCGCGAATCAGCTTGGTGGAGACCGGCTTCCGCTGCGCGTCCTGTTCGATGAGCACGACGTAGCGGCCGTCGCCGAGCAGTTGGGTGCGCTCGGGCACCCCGCGGCGCACCCACAGCACGCGCCGCGTGAGCGGTTCGATGCACTCGAGCCCGTCGGCCGTAATCATGCAGATGTAGCCGGGCTGGAGCAGGGCCGCACGGCTCAGCGACACCGCCGGCAGCGCGCCGTTGTTGATCTGCGCGGAGATCGCCAAGTCGCCGTCCGGGAACACGTCCACCATGTAGATGTTGTTCTGTTGGAGCGGCGTGTCGGGGAACAGGTCCTTGCGCCAGAGCTCCTTCTTCTCGGCGAGGTCGAAGCAGTACACGGTGAACCCGAACTGCATGACCGCGATGTGCCCGTTGCCCTGAACGAAGCGGTTGAAGGGCACCTGCTGGCCGTTGCGCGAGTAGAAGTACAGGTTCGGGATGTTCGAGAAGCGGAACAGCTCGCGCTGCGACGCGCGGTCGAACCCGCGGAGCGTCCACCCGTTGCCGCCGGAGACGAACTGGTCGAGCGTGAACCGGGCGCGGCGGTACATGGGGAACAGGTCGGCCGGCGATTCGATCTCGAACACCTGCCCGTTGATGGGCTGCGACAGGCCGGCCTGCGCCGCGGTCACGCGGGTCGGCAGCGGGAACCGGCTCGGCTCGAGGAACGGCAGCAGCCGCTTGTCGGTGAGCAGGTTCGTGAGGAAGTCGGCCCCGGTCTTGCCGTCGCGCACGGTGACGTTCGCGAACTCCTTGCCGAGTTGGACGTAGAGCGCGACCGCGTCTTCCATCATGCGGGCGTTGATCATCAGTTGGGCGAGCGCCTCGGTGGCGCGGGCGCGGACCACCGGGTCTTCGGCCGCCGCGCGCAACTGCGACAGGTGCGCCTGCGCCTCGCGGGCGTCGGCCTCGTTCTTGGTGCTCAGCAGCACGTCGGCCAGTTTGAACTGCGCGGCCCGGCCGGATTCGAAGAACGGCCCGAACACGGCGACGAACTCGCGCAGCTTGGACAGGTCGGTGCCGGCCTTCACCGCGTCCCACTCTTTGTTCACGCGCTCTTCGAGCGACTTGCGCGCCTCCGCGGTGGTGGCGCGGCGGATCATCGCCTCGATGCGGCCCCGCGCCCACACGTCCGGGCGCATCTTCACGTTCGGCTCGTCGGGCATGTCGAGCAGTTGCTTGCCGTCGCCCAAGTTGGCGAGCGCGAGGTACTGGCTGAACGCCTCCCCGAGCCGGCCCTGCGTCTCGCGCCCGCGGGCGAGCAGGTAGTAGTAGAGGCGCTTGCGGCGCTTGGTTTCGTCGTCGCGGCGCACCTTGTCTTCGGCCGTCTCGTTGTCGTTGGCGGGCACCTCGCACAGGGGCTCGTACTCCGCCAAGAAGGTCTCGGCGCCGGCGAAGTCGGTGCGGAGCAGTTCCGTGTACGCGGTGTAGAGCTTCTCGCGCAGCAGCGGGCGCTTTTCGGGCGGCAGTTTGTTCTTCTCGGCCGCCTTGAAGTCTTCGACGGCCTCTTTGAGTTTGCCGTCGTCGAGCCGCAGTTCGCCGCGGGCGAGCAGGCCGAGCGGGTCGTTCGGGTTCGCGGCCAAGAGCGCGTTCATCTCCTTGATCTTCAGTTCCAGTTGCGGGAAGCAGGCCACTTCCCACGGCGACTGCGCGAACACCATGCCGTCTTGGAAGACGAGGTTGCCGATGCCGTACTTCGCCAGTTCCGACGTGTCGTGGCGCTTGCGCGCGGCGGTTTTGGACGTGACGGCCCCGGTCTCGATGTTGAGCGCCCAGATTTCGCCGGCGGGCACGTTGTCGCGGCCGGCGTTCTCTTGGCGCACCGGGACGTAGAAGGCGCTGCGGCCCACGGCCCCGTGCCCGGTCGGCGTCGGGATGATGACCGGCTCCCACGCGACCTTCGGCTTCTGCGCGTCTTTGTCTTCGCCGGTGAGGTGGTACGCGCGCACCGAGTTGCGGCCCACCACGATCACGCGGTCGTTCGCCACGCCGCCCACGTACAGGTCGTCCGCGCCGTGCGGGACGGTCCACTGCACCTTGCCGGTGCGCAGGTCCAAGCACTCGAGCTTGCGCGAGTCGTACGCGGTCACGATCACGCGGCCCCCGCTGACGATCGGACCGGCGGAGCGCCACCGCTCGTTCTCCAGTTGTTTCGGCAGAATCGGCTGCCCGGTGACCGGGTCGAACGGCTGGCCGTTGGGGTTAACGGCGCCGTCCATTTGGCGGTAGCCGTGCGCCCACAGCAGGCTGCGCGACATCGTATCGACCGCGACGACCACGCCCGCGTTCGTCGGGCACACGAGGATGCCCTCGCCGGCCGCGAGGATCGCGCCTTGGTAGCGGCGCACCGAGTCTTGCGGGAGCGTGCTGTTGGGCTTCCCGAGCTTCTGGCTCCACACCAGCGCCGGTTTCTTCGTCTGGCCGGGCACGCCGACGAGGTTCCGCGGGTCCAAGCACAAGAGGCGGATGCACCCGGACTGTTCGATCAGCACGTACAGCTTGCCGTTGATGGGCGTCGGCGGCCCGAGGAACACGGCGTCGAGGCACAGCCGGAACGCGTCGGTGCTCTTGTCGGCCTCTTCCTCGTTCAGAACCGGCGGCAGCGCGGCGTCCGGGAGTTCGCGGCCGAGCGTCCACTTGAGCCGCCCGGTGTTCACGTCGACCGCGACGAGCCGGCCGGCGCGCACCATTTCGGCCAGTTCGCCGCCCTGCCGGAACTGCTGCTGCGGAACGCCGCCGAACCGGTTGTTCACCATCGGCGGGGGCGTGATGGCGACGTCGTCCACGTAGTAGACCGACTGACCGTCGTGCGACAGCGAGCCGAGGAGCGGGTTCTCGTAGAAGATGCTGGACACGTTCGTGGTGCGCGAGTTGTACACGCCCCACCACTGCTGCACGTCCCGCTTCATGTCGATGTCGTTGGTCTCGTCGACGGACGACACGAGCTTGTGAATCCCGGCGTCCGCGGTGGACCGCCACAGGATCTCGCCGGCGCGGATGATGCGCCCGCCGCCGTCCACGCGGTCGCGGGTGGCGACGCCGTACACGCCGTCGTAACTGCGGAACATGAGCACGTCGGAGGTAGTAACCGGAAACGTGCCCGGCAGCGGGGTCACTTTGGACACGTTCGCGGTGCGCGAGTCGCGGTTGAACAGTTTGTCCAGTTCGCCCTTGATCCAGATGTTGCCCTCGTCGTCGCCCTTGTAGAACATGGTGACGCGGAACAGCGGGTCGAGGAACGGCGGGCCGCCGTCCACCACGGCCGAGCGCCCGGCGTTGCCGCCGCGCATGGCCCACTCGCCCACGAGCGCGCTGGCCCGCATCAGTTCGATCGGCCGCTCGAGTTCGGCCCGCACCTTGTCCATCGTGTAGGTGGTGCGGCCGATCTGCACGCCGTTCTTCCCGACCTTGTCGAGGTCCGCGAGCGCCTTCTTCAACAGTTCCGTGTGCTTCGGGTCGCCGCCGCGCTTCAGCGCGAGGCACGCCTTGAACAGCGTGCGGGCGGTGAGCAGGTCGTCGACGTCCTTGCGCGCGAGCAGGCGCTCGAAGGCGTACGCGGCTTCGACGTAGTTGCCGCGCTCGAGGTAGATCGTGGCGAGCAGGACGGTGCCCTCGGCCCCGGCCCGCGTGTGGAAGTACTTCTGGGACAGGTCCGCGAGGGACGCGAGGTCGTAGTTCGCCTTGATCGCGTCGTCCAGTTGGGCGGCGGCGGCGGCCCCGTGCTGCTGCTGGTAGAACTGGATGCCTTCCGGCGGGAACGTGGAGATGATGCGGTTCGCTTCGGTCTTCACGCTGATGCGGTTGATCCGCACCGTGTCGCCCACCTTGTACTTCACGTCGAAGAACGAGTCGCTCTTCGAGTCCAAGATGAACTGTAGGAACCCGGTCACTTCGCCCCACTTGATGTTCGCGGGGTTGTTGACGTTGAGGTAGTCGCGGACGCCCTCGAGCCGCCGCTTGTGGTCGCGGTCGTATGGCGGGGCGAAGGGCAGGTTGTCGTCGAGTTCGGAGCGCAGGTCCTTCTCTTTGTCCTTGTCGCCCTTCTTGGGGGGTTGGCCACCGGGCTGGAGTACGGGTTGGCCGAGCGCGGTGTGGCCCGCGAGGCTCGTGACGAGCGCCGCGAGTGCGACCAACAGCCCGAACGAGAGGAGCCGGTGCTTGAAGTTGCGCATGTCGTTCCCCGTACCCAGCAGGGTGCGCCGCACGAGAGGCGGAGGGGCGCACGGTACAGATTTTGTCAGGTTCCCGAACCGCTCACAAGGAGAATCTACGCGCGCCGCGCGCGTCGGGGAAGGCGTCGAGCGCGAACCCCGTTACACGCGCCGCAGCGCAACCGGATAAGACGACCGAGAAGGGAGCGGGCTAACCGCCGGCCGAACTTCGCGCGTACAAGCCACGAGAGGTAGAACCGAATCGCTGCCCGGTGTAGAATTGCGCACATGAGCGCTACAAGCCGTTACACCAAACCACCCATTACCGAAGCAATTCTCGACATCCAAGTCGAGAATTCAGGCGAGCCTTCTCCGCTGGCGCTCGAAAGTTGCCAACACCCTGTCCGCGCTACGTATCCGACGAAACGGGAACTGCGAGCCGCAGTTGCGCACATTGATCTGGGGTCGGAACCGTCCGCCTCTGCCACCGCGCGAGATGTTGGATTCGCGTTCATCAGCCCCGATGGCAAACAACTGTTTCAAGTTCGAACCAACGGCTTCACCGCGAATCGTCTCGCCCCTTACTCGCGGTGGGAAGAGTTCAGCTCAGAGGCGAAAAAACTCTGGACCATTTACCGGGAAAGAACCAAACCGAACCGAATCACTCGCGTTGCCCTCCGGTACATCAACCGTATCGATCTTCCGGGAGAATCAATTGAACTGAAGGATTACTTTCAGACGTCTCCAGACATCGCGCGCGGGCTGCCGCAATCGATGTCTGGGTTCTTCATGCACGTTGTCCTGCCCCTTGGTGATGTAAAATCGGCTGTGAACATAATCGAGACAATCGTCGAACCACCACGCCCCGGTATCGTCTCGGTTGTTTTGGATCTGGATTTCTTTCGGACGGACGAAATCCCCGAAACCGAAGAGGGTCTGTGGGCGCTCTTCGAAGAACTGCGTGTGAAAAAAAACGTCGTCTTTGAAGCGTGCCTCACCGACAAGACCAAGGAGCTTCTCAACTGATGCCAGCTCTCGCACCCCCCCCCCAACCCGTTGCGATCTTCGCACGGCTGAATGCGCCCCGATCTTCAACTGTTGCCCAAGCCGAGGGTCGGGAAGGACGCCTCGTCGTAGGGAACTGGCGAGCGGTGTACCAATCTTGGCAAGACCGTTCTGTGTACGTTCAGAAGCAGCACGACGAATCGAGCGACGAGCTCCCTCCGGTCGGTCAACCAACGACCACTCGTATCGTGAACACGCGATTCGTAGAGGCCGGACGTCACCAACCTCTGCCATTCCCTGATTCGGATGACTGATGCCAAACGAGACCCTGCGCCCACAAACATTCTGGGACGCGATCACCGGCGGGAGTTTAGCCCAAGGGGACTACCTCCCGAATTGCCCGGTACCATTCTTTCCACCGAACTACGGACAAACCGAAGGTGACTCGGTCGTTGGCGTGACCGTGCGGTTCACGGATCTCATCGTCGTAACGCAGAGCTGCGATCTCGAAAACAACAAGGTTTCGCTGGTTGCGCTCTGCCCGATCTTCACCATTGGGCAACTCAAAGACGCGGACGCGAAGTACGGGAAATCGGATCGGCTGGAGGAGATTCGCAAGGGAAAGTTTGAAGCACTTCACATGCTATCTTCCCCGACTGATCCGACAAACAATTGGGACTCGCGGATCGTGGACTTCCGCGAGATTCACAGTTTGCCGGTAGAGTTTCTGAAAAATCACGCGACGACGTTTGAGAACCGCTGGCGTTTGAAGTCGCCCTACCTCGAACACTTCTCACAGGGTTTCGCGCGATTTTTCATGCGCGTCGGTCTGCCCTCTGCGATTCAAAAATTCAAGTAGCGCCGACACCGCACTACCGCTCCGTGAACCACGACGGGTCGCTTATCTGGGACAGGGGGCACAGCGGAGATTCACCATGCAACGCGACTCGCCGTTCGAGCGCCGACCCGCCAAGCGGAACCCGGAGCGCACCTTCCGACCGAACTACATCTCTTTCGCTGGTACATACCAGTGCAATTTGGAGTGCCCTCACTGCTGCGTGCCGATTGAGTGGACCGATCGCCTCGACATTCCCACCGCGATTCGGTTCCTCGAACAGGCGCGGGCCGCGGGCATCGAGCACCTCGGGTTCACCGGGGGCGAGCCGTTCCTCTTCCCCGAGTTCCTGTGCGCCGTCTCGAAGCGCGCCGCGGAACTCGGGTTCCGCTTCGACAAACTGATGACCAACGCCGTTTGGCACACGTCCGCGGCGCACGCGGAGGAAGTGCTCACCGCGCTCCGCGACGCCGGGTTCAGCGGCAAGATCGGGCTGTCGGTCGATAAGTTCCACGGGATGGATGTGGCGAAACTCGCGGAGTTCGCGCGCGCGGCGCGCCGGGTGTTCGCCCGCGACAACGTGCTCTCGCTCAGCTACGCGAGCCGCGCCCCGGACAAGGGGCTCGAACCGATTCACCGGTTGGCGAAGGAACTGGACGGCGTGGTCGAATGGTCGCCGCTGCTCGGGCGCTACCTGCTCGTGAGCGACGACTTCACGATGACCACGTGCTGGAACCACCTCGCCCCGGTCGAGCGCGCCGAAGGGCTGCCGGTCCAAGCGTGGGACGGCGAGTGGTTCGTCGAAGACTATTGCGAAGGGCCGGGGCAGGCACTCATTGTGAACCCGAAGGGCGAAGTGAAGCCGTGCTGCGGCTTCGCCTCCGACCTCGACCAACTCACCATCGGGAACATCTACACCGACACGGTCGAAGACGTGATCGCGCGCGGCCGCGCGCACCCGGTCGTGGGAACGATCTTCAGCAAAGGGCTAACGGCGCTCCGCGACGAGATTCTGGAGCGCGACCCGAACGCCCTTCCCGGTGCGACGAGAAACCACTGTTTCTTCTGCTGGTACGTGCTCACGCGCGGCCTCGCGGCCGGCGCGAGCGGCGGCGGCGGAAAGGTCGGGAACTGGACCGGGGCGCGCCCGAACTTCGCCGGCGAACTGATCCAACTCGGCGTGCGCGTTTGAGCCGCGCGCGGGCGCGGTATCCGTTGGTGAGGCGGCACGCACTCGTCGTATCGGTGGCGGGCGGCGCGGCCGACACATCGCGCGCGAACTGTGCGACCAGCCTCTTGCATCTCCGCGCGAAATAAGAGAAAGTGGAGATGTTAAGTAGGAGTGGTGAATCCGTCTCCCCGCCACCGATAATTCAGTCCGAAAGGGCGCGTACCGCGCCTGTGGAGTCGCACACAATGACACGCACACGGTTCGCCGCCTGCTTCGCGGTCCTCTGCGCGGCACTCTTCGCGTCCGCCGCCGATCCGGCTCCCGCGCCCGGCGCGAAGTGGGACCCGGCCCGCGTCACGCAGCCCGAAACCATCGAAGAATTGAAGGCGCTCCAAGCGACCGTCACCAAGTTGGTCGACAAGTGCAACGCGAGCACGGTCGCGGTCCTGTCCGGGCCGAGCGCCGGCAGCGGCGTGATCGTGAGCGAAGACGGCCTCGTGCTCACCGCGGCGCACGTCATCCGCAACTACAGCGCGCCCAAGAAGGGCGGCCTTGAGGGCATGCCGCAGCCGTTCAAAGCCGGCGGTATGGTGAAGATCATGCTGCCCGACGGCACGAAGGTGGACGGCAAGACGCTGGGCATCAACGCGAAGATGGACAGCGGCATGGTGCAAATCACCACGAAAGGCCCGAACAACGGGAAGTGGCCGTTCACCCCGGTCGCGAAGTCGGGCGACGTGAAGACCGGGCAGTGGGTGTTCTCGCTGGGCCACCCGAGTGGGCCGAAAGAGGGCCGCTCGCCGGTCGCGCGCCTCGGCCGCGTCAAGGATTCGAGCAAGAGCGCGATGCAGACCGACTGCACGCTCGTGGGCGGCGACTCCGGGGGCCCGCTGTTCGACCTGAACGGTAAGGTCATCGGCATCCACAGCCGGATCGGGCCGTCGCTGGCGTACAACATTCACGTTCCCACCGACGCCTTCAAGAACGAGTGGGACAAGCTCGTCGCGGGCGAATGGGTGGACGCGCCGGTGGCGCAGAAGCCCGCGGCCGGCTACCTCGGCGTCGTGTTCGCGGAAGACGAAGAAGACGACGCGTGGGTGACGGAACTGGCCGACAACGGCCCGGCGGCGAAGGGCGGCATGCTCGCCGGCGACACCATCACCAAGTTCAACGACACCGTCGTGAAGTCGGTGAAGCAGTTCCGCAAGCTGATGGAGCCGACTAAGGCCGGCGACAAGATTCGGTTCACCGTGCGCCGCGGCACCGAGAGCAAGACCTTCACGATCACGCTCGGTACACGCGGCTAACCGCGGCGAGCACCCGACCCTCTCAGTTTGTTCCCGCGGGCGAACCGCCCGCGCGTGTTCCCAACCCAACCGCGCCAACTCCCGGAGCCGACCCACATGTCCGCACGCCTGCTCGCTGTTGTCGCGGCGCTCGTCGCCGCGACCGCCCCCGTGAGCGCCCAACTCACGGCCGATTCCAAACTGCTCGCCCCGTTCCGCCCGGTGGTCGAAAAGGCCACCGAATCCACCGTCCGCGTGCGGTGCGACGACAAAGACGCCGCCCTCGGCACGGTCGTCGATTCCGACGGCTTCATCCTCACCAAGCTCAGCGAACTCAAGGGTGTGGTGAAGGTGAAGCTGAGCGACGGCACCGAGGTGGACGCGAAGACCGTCGCCGCGGACAAGGCCACCGACCTCGCCCTGTTGAAGATCGCGGCGAAGGGGCTGAAGGCCGTGACGTTCGCGGACTCGAAGGCCGTGCCGCGCGGCAACTGGGTGGCGAGCGCCGGCCCCACGAGCGACCCGGTCGCGGTGGGCATCGTGAGCGTGATGACCCGCAAGCTGACCGGCCGCGACGTGATCATCACGAACCCGAACCGCGGCTACCTCGGCGTGTTCCCGGACGACGCGAAGGACGACGACGGCAAGCCGTCCGGCGCGCTCGTCACGGACGTGTCGCCGGACGGCGCGGCGAAGAAGGCCGGGCTGCTGAAGGGCGACGTGATCGTGGAAATGAACGGCAAGCCGGTGACGACCCAAGCCCAGATGCGCGAACTGCTCGAAGGGCTGAAGGGCGGCGAAGCGGTGCAGGTGGTCGTGAAGCGGAAAGACGAAATGAAATCGTTCAAGGTGACGCTGGGCAGCGCGCCGAAGGACCGCGGCGACTTCCAGAACGCGATGGGCAGTCAGAAGTACACGCTCTCCGACCGCCGCACCGGGTTCGGCGAGGTGCTGCAAACCGATATGGTGATCGCGGCGAAAGACTGCGGCGGCCCGGTGGTGGACCTCGAAGGCAACGTGCTGGGCATCAACATCGCCCGCGCCGGCCGCGTGGAAACGTGGGTGCTGCCGAGCGAGGTGATTCGCCCGCTGCTGCCGCAATACAAGCAAGGCAAGTTCGCCCCGACCGCCGCGACCGCGCCCCCCGCGAAGCCGCTCCCCGCGGCCCCGGCCCCGCACGAGAAGAAGAAGTAACCGACTGCGCGTAACGCGAACCGCAACCGGCCGGGGCGAAAGCCCCGGCCGGTGGTGTTTCAGAGGCGCGAGGCTACTACTGCAACTCATTGACGAACCAAAGATTGCGGAACGCACCTGTTCGAATCGCGCGTTCGGGATCGAGGCGGAACAGCAGCGGAACCGCTTCGCCACGAATGCCGAACGGCAGTTGGTATTGAGAATTTTCGTAGCTGGAATCGCGATCTGTAATCCCCATCCGACCTCCACTAAACCACTCGTCCGCCAAGACAGGTTTGACAAAATCGGCGAGTACCTTGAGGGCATCCTCATTGCTCGGATCGCACTTGAGGAGGGCTTCGGCAGCACTGAACTTTACCCAGCGGTGCTCCGAATTCAGGCGCGAACGCGCGGCTTCGAGCGCGAGCGGTTTCTCAGGGCTACTCAAGTTGCCGAGCGCGCGGAAGGCGTACCCAATCACATCAGGGTTCGCTTCGGTCTCCAAACATTTCTTCAGCGCGGGAGCTGCGGCACCGGCACGCTCGCCGAGGTGGGCGAGCAGTTTTGCGACGTCACGAGTCCTTACGTCTACCAAAACCTTTGCGTGGGCCAGTTCCTTTGCAAGAGTTTTGTTCGTCAGCAACTCGCCGATTGCCTTCACACCGGCGTCGCCAGACGTGGCGAGGTGGTCGAGGCGATAGTGAAGGAGATATGTCCCGTCCTCTTCTTTTGAAATCACGCCAGCGGCTACTTGACGAATCGCTTCAGGGTCTGGATCGGCCGGAGCGAACTCCAAGAGCCTGTCGGCCGCGCGGGCACGAATCTGAGGGTTCTCGTGTTTTAGTCCCGCGCGCAAAACACGCACGACAATGGGCGAAGGCGGTTTTTTGCGCCGCGAGAGTGGGACTGCCGCGGATTGGTCATTCAGTGCAACGCATTCGAGGAACGCTTCGGTGGCTCCATCGTGCGTCGGGTCGCAGTCAAGGATAGCCAACGCGAGGCTTGCCTTGTCTTTCGGTCGTGCCGTCTTCATGTGTTCAGCGAACGGGGCCACTTCGCCCCGAATTGACGCCCCGTACACGGGCAGAATCTCGCCAGCCGCTTCCGCGACTCGGTCCTTGCGCGCCCACATCACTTTCGACACCTGCTGCCACGTCGCCCCAGTTCGCGCGGCTGCCACGAGCGCCTCCAAATCGCCTGTTCCGGCGAGTTCGAGCAGACGCGGGATCGCCTCTTTCGCCTGCGACCCGAGTTTGTGCAGCAGGGGGTAATACAGATAGGGAAACTTGCCCTTTACCGCCGTGTCGAGCCACTCCACAATCTCGGTCGCGTGTGGCGCGAGCAGTTCGGCCGGAGCAGAAGCGAGGAGCTTGATTGGCCCGTAATCGAGGCTTCCGTCCGCTCGCTTGCACCGCGCGACCGCGAGCGCGACGCCCTTGGGTCCGAACCGAGCGAACACCTCGGCCGGGAGCGATTTGGAATCCCACTGCTCACGAACTGTCGTTGCCACAATGCACTCTTCGGCGGTGCCCTCCGGGTCCAATCGCGAAAGCGCATCGATCACGCGCGGGCGCACCCAGAGATTCGACTTGACCGCGAGGAGCAACCCCGGCACCGCGCGCTTGTCGGAACCGCCGATGTCGAGCAGCGTCCGTGCCGCACTGTTGCACAACTCGGACTTCGTGTGGCCCACGAGTTCACTCAACTTCGGAATCGCATCTGCGGCGTCCGGCCCAATCGCACTGAGACAGGTCATGGCCAGATCTGCGCGAGTCCATTTCTCCCCCAAACTGGTCCACCCTTGATCGGGTACATCGAGCCACGGTAGCAGGTGCGGAACAGTTCCCTTCCCGATTGCCTTCGCCACCCCGGGCCAAACTTCCCTCTTCATCGCCCCGAATTCGGAGTGCGCGCGCCACACAGCCACGTGAGCATCGACGTTCGGTACCTTGATGTCCGCCGCGAGAATGTCCGGCACGGCGTCCGCCGCGAGCGGGCCGAGGGCTTCGCACGCCTTCATCGCGGCGATGATCTTGTGCCGGTCTTTCGAGCGCAGGTCTTCGCGCCACTGCGCCAGCGACTTGCCCGCGAAGTTGTTCGGGTCCAGCGCCTTCTTCGGCTTCACTTCCACCGGGGGCAAATCCGGCAACTCCGGTGCGCCGCCATCGGCAACCGGTTGGGCCTTCCGCGCGCACGCGGCGCACGACAGCAGCAACACGAGCAATGCGAACCGGCGCATAGGCGAAACCCTCCGTGACCACAAAGCACAGACCGCGATTTCAGCATATCGGTTCGGGGAACGCAAGCAGGCTCTCGGTTCGCTCGCGGCGCGAGCCAAGTGGCGGGCGCGCGTGTCGGTGCTAAACTGAGCCTGTCGTTTCCCGCCGCGAGGTTGCTCTCATGCCGTTCGAGAAGGTCGATACGAACGCCGATTTCCCGTCGCTCGAACGCGCCATCCTCAAATTCTGGGACGACAACGGCATCTTCCAGAAGCGTAAGCAACTCAACGCGGGGCGGAAGACTTGGAGCTTCCTCGACGGCCCCATCACCGCGAACAACCCGATGGGCGTTCACCACGCGTGGGGTCGCACCTACAAGGATGTCTACAACCGGTTCTTCGCCATGACCGGACACGACCTGCGGTATCAGCAGGGCTTCGACTGTCAGGGGCTGTGGGTCGAAGTGGAAGTGGAAAAGGCGCTCGGCCTGAAAAGCAAGCGCGACATCGAGAACCTCGTGCCCGGCGACACGGAAGCCAGCATCGACAAGTTCGTGCAGGCGTGCAAGGACCGCGTCAACAAGTTCGCCCGCGTGCAGACCGACCAGAGCATCCGCCTCGGGTACTGGATGGACTGGGACCGCGGCGACACAGACTGGTCCGAGCGGCCGGACGACCGCAGGTCGTACTTCACGATGAGCGAGGAGAACAACTACACGATCTGGTCGTTCCTGAAGAAGTGCCACTGCAAGAACCTCGTGTATCGCGGATACGACGTGATGCCGTGGTGCGGGCGCTGCGGCGTCGGCCTCTCCGAAATGGAGATGAAGGAGGGCTACAAGCTCGTCGAACACCGCGCGTGCTTCGTGAAGTTCCCCTTGAAGGGTAGGGACAAAGAGAACCTGCTCGTGTGGACGACGACGCCGTGGACGCTGTCCAGCAACGTCGGGGCCGCGGTGAACCCGGAGCTGACCTACCTCAAGGTGAAGCTCAAGGGCGAGGTGTACTACGTCGCGAAGGGCGCGTTCAAACTGAACCGCATGGAAGGCGGCGCGGACACGGTCGGCGAGGATGAGGAAGAAGGCGGCAGTAAGAAGACACGCCCGTGGCTGAAGGACGTGCCGCACCTGAACAGCATCGAACAGCACTTCAAATCGAAGGCCGGGAAAGGCGACTCTTACGAGATCGTCGGCGAGGTGAAGGGTTCGGAGTTGCTCGGCCTCGAATACGAAGGCCCGTTCGACGACTTCGCGGCGCAGAACCACGAGTACGGGTTCCCCGAAGACGTGGCGAAGGTGACGCGGCAGAGCAAGAAGTGGCCGCAGACCACCGCCGCGCGCGCGCACCGCGTCATCAGCGGCGGGAAGGACGTGACCGAGACGGAGGGGACCGGGATCGTTCACACCGCGCCCGGGTGCGGTGCGATCGACTTCGTGTGGGGCCGCGAGAACGGGCTGCCGCCGGTCGCGCCCATCGGCGACGACGGCGTGTTCGTCGAAGGCTTCGGCGCGCTCACCGGCAAGAACGCTTCCGACCCCGCGACCGCGGACGCGGTGTTCGAGTTGCTGAAGGCGAAAGACCGGCTGTTCGTGACGGAGCGCTACGTTCACCGCTACCCGCACTGCTGGCGGTGCAAAACCGAACTGCTGTACCGGCTCGTGGACGAGTGGTTCATCAACATGGGGCCGCGCAACACGGAAGAGGGCTTCCGCGGCGACATCATGAAGGTGGTGAAGCAGGTCACGTTCCTCCCGAAGGAGATCAACGGGCAGGCCCGCGAGTACGACTGGCTCTGGAACATGGGCGATTGGATGATCTCCAAGAAGCGCTTTTGGGGCCTCGCCCTGCCCATCTGGGTGAACGACGACGACCCCACCGACTTCGAGGTGATCGGGAGTTACGAGGAGCTGAAGGCGCGCGCGGTGGGGGGCTGGAGCGACTTCGAGGGCCACACCCCGCACCGGCCGTGGGTGGACAAGATCAAGATCGAGAGCACGCGGCACCCGGGGAAGCGCATGAGCCGCATCCCCGACGTGGGCAACCCGTGGCTGGACGCGGGCATCGTCGCGTTCAGCACCATGAAGTACAACACGGACCGCGCGTACTGGGAAAAGTGGTACCCCGCGGACTTCATCACGGAGAGCTTCCCCGGCCAGTTCCGCAACTGGTTCTACGCGCTGTTGGCACTGAGCACGATGATGAGCGACGGCAAACCGCCGTTCAAAACGCTACTCGGTCACGGCACCGTGAAGGACCAGTACGGCAACGCGATGAGCAAGAGTAGCGGGAACTCCATCGAGTTCGTTGCCGCCGCAGACGACGGCGGCGCGATCGTGGACCCGAAGGGTAAGAAGATCGAGTTCAACGCGATCGGCGCGGACGTGATGCGCTGGCTGTACTGCCGCGTGAACCCGGCGGCGAACCTGAACTTCGGCCCGGAGCCGGCGAACGAGGTGCGGTCGAAGGTGTTCTTCAAGTTGTGGAACACCTACGCGATGTTCTGCAACTACGCGACCGGCGACGGCTTCGACCCGGCCGCGCCGCAAGTGCCGGTCGCCGAGCGCCCGGACTTCGACCGCTGGCTGCTCTCGAACCTGCAACTGCTCGTGCAGACGGCGCACGAAGCCTATTCGAGCTACAACGTGATGGCCTTCGCGCTCAAGTGCGAAGAGTTCATCGACGGCGACCTCTCGAACTGGTTCGTGCGGCTGAACAAGGGCCGGCTTCACAGCAAGAACGCGGACCTCGACGCCGCCGGGCTAAAGGACAAGAGCGCCGCGTACCAAACGCTGTACACCGTGCTCACGACGCTGTGCAAGCTGATGGCCCCGTGCGTGCCGTTCGTGACCGAAGTGATGTGGCAGAACCTGCGGTTGCCAACCGATCCCGAAAGCGTCCACCTGTGCGACTTCCCGACGGCGGACGCGGCGCTGATCGCCGAGCAACTGTCACAAGACATGGAAGCCATTCAACTCGTAATCTCGCTTGGTCTGGCGGCGCGTCAGCAAGCGAAAATCAAAGTGCGCCAACCACTATCCGAACTCTTCGTGCATACGACTTCAGCCGAAGTCCGGCGCGGGGTAAGGCGGTACATGGCGCTCGTGAAGCAAGAAGTCAACGTGCAACAAATCGTATGGGACCTTCGACCCTCGATGAAGTCATACGGTCGCTTTCGAGCTAGTGCGGTCAAAAAAGCCCTTGGCTCAAAGGTTGGTCCAATTCTGAATGAAGTCATCCAAGAAGTGGAGAACCAACGTATCGAAGTTCTCGCATTCCTTGAACACCAAGGAATGTCCCTGAAACTTTCGGTTCGTGACGTCGAACTGACGCTTCAGCCGGGAGTCGATTTCGTGTGGGAACTCACCGCACCCCAAGACGAAGAATGGGGCTTCGCGGCGAACAACAACACGCAAGTGTTGATCGATGCAACTGTCACCGAGGAACTGAAGCTGGAAGGGCTGGCGCGCGACGTGGTGCGGCAGGTGCAGAACGAGCGCAAGAACGCGAAACTCGACCTGCTCGACAAGATCGCGCTGCACCTGCACACCGAAGCGGCAGAACTGGCGAGCGCGATCGAAGCGCACCGCGGCACCATCGCGACCGCGGTTCAGGCGACCGAGTGGAGCGCGTCGGCGCTCGACGGCGCGCACACCGCGACGGTGAAGATCGACGGCCACCCGCTGACCGTGCAGTTGCGGAAGGTGTGAAGCCCGTCTCGTCCGCACAGCCCCAATCTTCGCGTAGCGCCCCTCACCCGGCGGCGAAGCGCCGCCACCCTCTCCCCGCTGGCGCGGGGCGAGGGTTACGCGCGCCGGAACTTCGTAATGCAACAGCGCGCTTGCAGCAAACGAGAAGCGCGGTCGCTTTCGACCCTCGCCCCGCGCCAGCGGGGAGAGGGTGGCGGCGCTTCGCCGCCGGGTGAGGGGCGCTACGCGAAGATTGGGGCATCGCGGTATCGAGGCGGCGATCAGCAGAAACATCTTTAGACGCAGGTCACGCGGTCGCGCTCTTCGAGCCGCCACGCGGCGTAGGCGAGCGCTTGCGAAATGTCTTCGTCTTCGAGGTACGGGTACGCCTTCAGAATGTCGGCACGGCTGCGACCAGCGCCGAGCATCCCCACGATCAGCGAAACGGTCACGCGCAGGCCGCGCACGCACGGACGGCCGCCCATCTGCATCGGGTTCAGTGTGATGCGGTCGAAGGTCGGCATGGTTCACCTGCGAGCGACCGAGCGAAGCGAACGGTTGTCGGCATTGTAAACGAAAAAACCGGGGGCCGCGTGTGGCCCCCGGTCCGTGTCGCGCGGAGAGAAGCGCGACTCAGATCAGCTCTTCGACCAAGTTGCGGTCGTCGAGGATGTACATCGGGCGGCCGGAGCCGTTCGGGAACGTCGCGCTCGGGTCGATCCCGATCGCTTGGTACATCGTCGCCAGCAGGTGCGGCACCTTGTACGGCCGGTCCTTCGGGTACTCGCCCTTCGCGCTGCTCGCGCCGATCGCTTGGCCCATCTTCAGCCCGCCGCCGGCGATCATCGCGCTCATCACCGGCGACCAGTGGTCGCGGCCCGCGTCGCTCATGTTGATCTTGGGCGTGCGGCCGAACTCGCCCCACACCACCGTGACCACATCGTCGGCCATGCCGCGGTCGTGCAGGTCTTGAATCAGGTTCGCCACGCCGCGGTCCAGTTGCGGCAGTTGGCGCTTCAGTTCCTTGAAGTTGCTGCGGTGCGTGTCCCAACCGCCGTAGCTCAGCGTCACGCAGCCCACACCGGCTTCCACCAAGCGGCGGGCCGTGAGGAACTGCTCCACGCCCTTGTAGCGGTCGCGGGTGCGCGGGTCTTCGTTCTTCAGGTCGAGCGCCTTGCGCACCGCGCCGCTAGAGATCATGTCGAACGCGCGCCCGGTGAAGGCGTCCATCCCCTTCATGGTGCCGCTCGCGTCGATTTCGCGACGGGCCGTGTCGAACTTCGTGAGCAGGTCTTGGCGGTCGCCCATGCGGTCGGTGGTGACGCCGTTGGCGAGGCGCAGGTTCTCGATGCCCGCGCCGCTCGGCGTGAACGGCCGGTGCGCGACGCCGAGGTAGCCGGGTTCGGTGCCGATGCTCATCCCGCGGAGGCTCACGAACGGCGGCACGTCGTTGTTCCCGCTGCCGCGCACTTTCGACATCACCGAACCGAAGCTCGGGTGCGCCGCGGTGCGGTTCGTCTGCTCGCTGTAGCCGGTCATCACCAGCGAGTCGGAGTGCTCGTCGACCGACACCAGCGACCGCACGCACGCGAGCTTGTCCCACATGCGGGCCTGCATCGGCATGTGTTCGCAGATTTGCACGCCGGGCACGTTCGTCTGAATCGGCTTGAACTCGCCGCGGAACTCCATCGGCGCTTCGGGCTTCAGGTCGTACATGTCCATGTGCGACGGGCCGCCCGGCAGGTAAATCATGATCGCCGCTTTGGGCGCGCTGGGCTTGGTCGTGGGGTCGTTCTTGGCGGCCTTCACGCGGAGCACGTCCGCGAGGGTGAGGCCGGCACCGAACGCGCCGATTTGAAGGAAGTTCCGACGGCTCATGCCGTCGCAGAAGCGCTGCGAATTGCCCCAGAAGGTCAGCATGACGGGTCTCCGAGTGGAGTGCTCAGGCGGGAGGTAGGCCGGTGCGGGTAGCGGTGTGCCAGTTGTTCTAACCTCTAATATTAGCTTCGCCGCCCGTGCGTCGCAATTGGAAAAAGTGAGAAATGAGAGGGCGCGGAAAATCCCGACGCCTCAACGTGGTGCGACGCTCCGCGGCGCATTCGGTGGCGAACGAAGAACGACGCGGAGCGTCGTGCCACTTTAAGTCAGCAGCGCTTTGATCGGGGTGCCCTCGCTGCGCGGGAAGGTGCGCCCGAGCGGGCCGCGGAACGTTTTCTCGTGGTCGATGCCCAGCGCGGTCAGCACGGTCGCGTGCAGGTTCGCCACCGGCTGCTTGTCCTTCGGTTCCTTGCCGCCTTCCGGGTCGCTCTCGCCCACCACAACCCCGCCGCGAATGCCGCCGCCGGCGAGCGCCGCGCAGAAGTTGTGCGGCCAGTGGTCGCGCCCCTCCAGCGCGTTCATCTTGGGCGTGCGCCCGAATTCCCCCATGCACAGCACCAGCGTATCTTTCAGCAACCCGCGAGCGTACAAGTCGCGGAGCAGCGCCGCGAACGCCGGGTCCAACTCGCCGCGCAACCGCGTCGTGATCTGGTGGTTGTTCGCGTGGCTGTCCCACCCGCTCAGCGTCACTTCGACGCACCGCACGCCCACTTCTATGAGCCGGCGAGCGGCGAGGCACCCGCGGCCGAACGCGGTGTTCCCGTACTCCTTCCGCACGCTTTCCGGCTCGCGCGACACGTCGAACGCTTTCAGTTGGTCCGAACTCATCATCTTGCGGGCGCGGTCCATCGTCTCGCGGTGCCCGGTGGCCGAGGCGCGCGGCCCGCGGCCCTTCGCGAACGCCTCTTCGACCACCTTCAGGTCGTCGAGGCGCTGCTCGAAGCGCTGCGCGGTCACTTGCGGCTTCGTATCGGGCACCGGTTCGGCCGGGTCGAACACTTTGAAGGCGTCGTACTCCGCGCCGAGCGCGCCGCCGCGGGCCGGCCACTCGTTCGGCAGAATGGAGACGTGCCGCGGGATGTCCACGCCGGTGCCGGGCAGGTCGTGACACACGATCGCGCCGAGCGCCGGGTGCGTCACGGTCGGGTCGGGCCGGTAGCCGGTCTTCAGCGCGTAGGTGCCGCGCTCGTGGTCGCCCTCTTTGCTCCACAGCGAGCGCACGAGCGAAACGTGCGCCATCTGGTCGGCGAGTTGGTCGAGGCCGGCCGCGAGTTGCACGCCCTTCACCGCCGTGGGAATCGCCTTCGTGCCGGCGGCGATGTCGGTGCCGGGCTTCGGGTCGAAGGTTTCGAGCTGACTCGGCCCGCCGCCCATCCACAGCACGATGACCGATTTCGCGCTCCGCTTGTCCTTCTCCGCGGCGCGCGCGAGCGACGTACCGAGCGGCGTAAGCCACGGCAGCGCGGAAGCGGCGAGGAACTGGCGGCGGTGAATGTGCGGCGTCACGGCGAAACCCCGATCGGAGTGCGCGAACTCTAGCACGCTGATGGGACTACCCACGAGGCGCGCCGCGGGTTTCACGAACGCTCGGCGAGCCACGGGGTTTACTCCCGTGGTGCTTTGTGACGCAATACACCACGGGGATAAACCCCGTGGCTCGCAGTCAATTCGCGCCGGTCGTGCGGTCCGGTTCGTCTGCGCCGAACGGGACCGGGGCGCTGAGCAGTTCCGCTTGGCGCTCCGGCGGCAGGTCCGCGAACGCCAGCGCCAGCGCGCTCTCGCAGTCGCGCCGGGGCAACAAGCTGTCTTCGTCGTGGCGGTACACGGGCCAAAACGTGCCGTTGCCCGCGCCCGGCGGGAGCAGGGCGAACCAGTCGTCGGGCACGTTGTTGTGGGTCGCCCCTTCGCCGAGCGCGCCGCGGTGCCACCAGTGGCCGTCGGTGCCGAGCCCCGCGGCGCGCGCGGACAGCGGGTACCGCTTGTTCAGCGCGATGGCGCGGAACCCGGCGGCGCGCGGGTCGCTGCGGTCTTGCAGCCAGTCGGCGAACACCAGTCGCGTGTGCCAGTCGCGCGGGTTCGCGTCCAGTGCCAGTTGGAAGTCGTCTTCGGTGGTCACGGGTCAGGGGGCTTTCGGTTTGGTTTTGGGTTTGCGCGCGCGCCCGCGGCGCATCTTCGGCGTCACTTCTGTGGGCGGCAGTTCGAGCACCTCGGCGCGGCGCGCCGCGGACAGTTTGGCGAACGCGCGCGCCGCGTCGTCGTCGGCCTCGCGCCGCTCGTCGTAGTACTTCCAATAGCTGTTGCGGTTGCGCTCGTGCTTCTTGGTGAGCTTCTTGAACCACGGTTCGGGCACGAGGCACAGCGCCCACCGCGGGCGCGCCAGCGCGTTGCCCCGGTTCCCGAAGATGAAGTACCACTCGCCGTCTTCGCCCTCCATCTGAATGAGCACCGGGTACGAGCGCAGGTGCCCCAGCGCGCGGTACCCGTCGGCCCGCGGGTCGTCGCGCTCTTGGAGCCAGTTGGCGAACACGAGGCGCGTCTGCCAGTCCGAGGGGCGGGCGTCGAGAGCGGCTTGGAAGTCGTCTTCGGTGGTCACGCGGTCATCCGGTTGGTGCGGGTGCCGATTCGAGTGTAGCAGACGCGCGGAACCGCGCGAACGCTTCGACCGCGGCTTCTTCCGCGGCGCGCCGCGTCGGGTAGTAGCGCCACCAGACTGTGTGCTCGTCCGGTCTGAGTTCGGGCAGGGAGTCGTACCACGCGGCGGGCAGGAAGCACGCGGAGTACAGTTCGCGGGCGCGGGCCCCGTCGTTCGCGTCGGTGCCCCAAATGAACTCCCACCCGCCCGGTTCGCCGTCCGAGATCATAAGCTCGATCCGAATCGGGTGAACGCGCAGGTGCCCCAGCGCGCGATAGGCTTCGGCGCGCGGGTCGTCGCGGTCCTGCAACCAGTCGGCGAACACGAGGCGCGTCTGCCAGTCGTGCGGGTTCGCGTCCAGCGCGAGTTGGAAATCGTCTTCGGCGGTCACGCGGCGGGCACCTCCCGCGTTGAGCGTACCACGCGGCGGGCGCGAAGGGAACGGGGCGGTTAGCGCTTCGACGACTGATAGATTTCGTCGAACTTGCGTGCCACGGAGATGAACGCGGTCACGAGGGTGGGGTCGAACTCGCCGGGGGTGTCGTTGGTGAGCAACCGCACCACTTGGTTGTGCGCGAGGGCCGGGCGGTGCGGGCGGCGCGTGCGCAGCGTCTCGTACACCGAGCACAGCGCGACGACGCGCGCCGCGAGCGGAATCGCTTCGCCCGCGGAGCCGTCGGGGTAGCCGCTGCCGTCCCACTTCTCGTGGTGGGCGCGCACCACTTCGCCCGCCAAGCCCAACTCCGGCAGCGCGATCGGCCAGCGGTTCGCGGTGTCGGCGATCACCTGCGCGCCGAGCACGGTGTGCTGCTGCACCACGGCCATTTCTTCGGGCTCGAGCGCCGCGGGCTTCTGCAAAATGGTGTTCGGGAGCAGCAGCATGCCGCAGTCGTGCAGCGGAGCGGCGCGGGCCAACAGTTCGACGAAAGCGGGGTTCCGCAACCGGGCGTACTCGCCCTGCTCCGGGGCGGCCGCGCACAGCACCTTCACGTACCTCCCGATGCGGTCGTGGTAGCCGCGCACCGCGACGCCGATTTCTTCGAGCAGCCGGCACAGCACGAACGCGAGCGGTTCGCCCGGGGCCACCTTCTCCGCGCCGGGCGCGGCGTCCGGCGCGGGCGTCGCCGGGCCGGGCGCCGCGGTCGAGGGCGGGGCCGGTTTGCGGCCCAACAGCGCCCGCGTGCGGGCTTGGAATGCCGGCGGCAAAAAGGGCTTTTCGAGGTAGTCGTCGGCCCCGGTCATCAGGTACCCGCCGAGCGACTCGGAGGGCATGTCGCCGGACACCATGAGCGTGCGGGTGCGCTCGCGCAGTTTGTCGTCGCCGCGCAGTTTCGCGAGCAGTTCGGGGCCGCTCATCAGCGGCAGGTTCACGTCGAGCACGAGCAGGTCGAAGGGCGCCTTTTCGAGTTCGGCCCACGCGGCCCGCCCGTCCCCGGCTTCGACGACGGTGCAGTCGCGGAGCAGGCCCACCATGAGGCGGCGCAGGCGCGCGTCGTCTTCCACCACGAGCACGCGGGGCTTCTGGGTGCGCTCGGTGGCGTCGCGCGAGGCCACCCAGCGGCCGAATCCGGCGAGCGTGCTGGCGACCGCGCGGGCGCTCTGGTAGCGGCGCTCGGGGTCGCGGTCGGTGAGGCGAACGACCAGTTGGGCGAGTTCGTCGGGCAGTTCGGGGCGCACGCGGCGCGGGTCGAGCGCGCCGGCGGCGAGGCGGGCGTTCAGGTCGCGCAGCAGGTGCCCGGACTCCGGGAACGGTTCGCGGCCGGTGAGCGCCCAGTACAGCGTCGCGCCGAGGCTGAACAGGTCGGCGCGGGCGTCCACTACGAGCGAGTTCTGCGCCTGCTCCGGGGCCATGTAGCCGAGCGTGCCGAGCAGCAGCCCGGGTTCGGTCATGCGGTTCTGCGGGCGCAGGGCGAGGCCGAAGTCGAGGAGCTTCGCCTGCCAGTCCGGGGTGATGAGGATGTTGCCGGGCTTAATGTCGCGGTGCACGAGGCCGCACCGGTGCGCCTCGGCGAGGGCGTCGGCGATCTGGCGGAACAGGTCGCACGCGCGACCCGGCTCGAGCGGCCCGGTGGTGGCGACCCGCGACTGCAGGTCGGCACCGGAAATGAGCTCCATCACGTAGTAGTCGCGCGGCGCGCTGCCGTTGGGGGGCACGTGCCGGCCCGCGTCCAAGCAGCCCACGATGTTCGGGTGCTGGAGCTTGGCGACGGCCCGCGCCTCGCCGTAGAACCGGTGCAGCAGGCGCGGGTTCGTCTCGGTGGTGCGCGACATCACCTTGAGCGCCACTTGGCGGCGCAGGTGCAGGTGCTCGGCCTTGTACACGGTGCCCATGCCGCCGCGCCCGAGGACGTCGAGCAGGCGGTAGTGGCCCAGAACCAGTTCGCTCTCGCCGCCGGCGCGGATCGTGTCGGCTTGGTACCGGGTGAGCAGGTGGTGTTCGACGAGGCGGGTGAGCGGGTCGGGGCCGTCGCGCGCGGCGAGGATCTCGTCGCGCAGGTCCGGGGGCAGTTCGTCCCACTCTTCCGGGAGCACCACCCACTGTTCGATGAGCCGGGTGACGCGCGACGAGGGGTCGCCGGATTCGCCCGGGTTGCGGAACCCGCGGAACGCCTCAACGATGCGCGTGAGGCCGCCCCCGCCGGGTCCGGCGGCCTGCTCGTTCGGCACGGGTACAACGGCAGACGACAAAGGGCGGCTCCGGGCGGGGGCGAACAAGATATAGAGCGCCGGCGGCCCCGGGGCGGGCGATTCGGACACTTTCCCGCCCCGTGCAAATCTTCGGGCGCGCTCACGACAACTGGCCGTAGCGAACCGCGCACCCGCTGACGAGCCGCGCATGGCACACGCCGAGGAACCACCGGACCGCCCCGACGGCGCGGCCCTTTATCGGGCCGCGTTCGACGCGCACCCCGCGCCGATGTGGGCGTTCGACGAGCACACGCTCCGGTTCCTCGCGGTGAACGCCGCGACCGCCCAACGGTACGGGTACACCCGCGCCGAGTTCCTCGAACTGACCGTGCGCGACGTGATCGGGGCCGACGAGGTCGCCCGCCTGTCCGAGTTCCTCGCCGACGAGTGGGGCAACGACGGCGCGCTCGTGTGGGGCCACCGCACCAAAGCCGGGGCGCTGCTGCCGGTGGAAGTGGAACTGTCGCGGTTCGAGATCGACGGCCGACCGGCGCGGCTGGCGGTCGCCACCGACGGCATCGAGCGGCGCAAGGCCGAGGCCGCCCTGCGGGCGAGCGAAGAGCGGCTGTGGAACGTGCTCGCGCACATCCCGTGCGGCGTGTTCTGGAAGGACCGGGCCTCGCTGTACCTCGGCGGGAACGAGCGCGTCGCCGCCGACCGCGGGCTGGCCGTGCCCGGCGAACTGGTGGGCCGGACCGACGACGACCTCGCCACCGTGCCCGAAGAGGCCGAGTGCAACCGGGCCAGCGACCGCAAGGTGCTCGAAACGGGCGCGCCGGTGCTCAACACCGAAGAGCCGTGGACCCTGCCCGACGGCACCGTCGCCACGCTGCTCGCCAGTCGCGTCCCCATGCGCGACGACACCGGGCAGGTGGTCGGCGTGCTCGGCGTGTACCAAGACGTGACCGAGCGCAAGCGGCTCGAAGCGCAACTGCGCCAAGCGATGAAGATGGAAGCCATCGGCCGGCTCGCCGGCGGCGTGGCCCACGACTTCAACAACCTGCTCACCATCATCTCCGGGAACGTCCACCTGCTCGCGGCGCTGCCCCCGGGCGACGCCGAGTTCCCCCAACTGCTGGACGACGCCCGCGACGCCGCCGAGCGCGCCGCGGCGCTCACCCGCCAGTTGCTCGCGTTCGGGCGCAAGCAGCCGGTGCGCCCGGAAGTGATCGACCTGAACCAGTCGGTGTCCGGGATGGTGGGCCTCTTGCGCCGGCTGATCGGCGAGCGGGTGAGCGTGCGCACCGAACTGCACGCGCACGCGGTCCCGGTGCGCGCCGACCGCGGCCAGTTCGAGCAAGTGGTGCTGAACCTCGTGCTGAACGCGCGCGACGCGATGCCCGAGGGCGGCGCGCTCTCCATCTCCACCGCGGCGCACGGCAAGAGCGCGCGGCTGGTCATCCGCGACACCGGTACCGGCATGACCGACGAGGTGAAGCGGCACCTGTTCGAGCCGTTCTTCACCACGAAGGACGTGGGCAAGGGCACCGGGCTGGGCCTCGCCACCGTGTACGGCATCGTGCAGCAGGCCGGCGGAACCATCGAAGTGGAGTCGGTGCTCGGCGCGGGCACCACGTTCGTGATCGCGCTGCCGCTGTGCGACGCGCCGGCACCGGTGCCGAAGACGCCGCTCCCGGCGCGCCCCGCGGCCTCGAGCGTGTGCGCGCGGCGCGCGGTGCTCTTGGTCGAAGACGAGGACCGGTTGCGCAAACTGGTGCGGTACACGCTCGAGGGACAGGGCTACGCGGTCACGGAGGCCGTGGGCGGCGAAGCGGCGCTGAAGCTGCTCACCCCGGACCGCCACTTCGACCTGCTGATTACCGACTGGGTGATGCCCGGGATCGACGGGCGCGAGCTGGCCGGGCGGGTGCGCGCGTTGCGCCCGCAGGTGGGCGTGGTGTTCGTGTCGGGGTACGTGCCGGACCACCGGCGCATGGACGGCCTCGCGGGGGCACTGTACCTGCCGAAGCCGTTCACGCCGCTGGAACTGTTGAAGGCGGCCGAGCGCGCGGTGAAGCACGCGCGCTCCGCGCGCCCGGCTGCCGCCGCGGCGACGAACTGACGTCTTTTGCCTTTGCCCTCTCCCCTTGCGGGAGCGGGTGCCCGCGCTTCGCGGGCGGGTGAGGGGTGAGCAACAACACTGGTTCAGCTTCACTCGAATGGCGTTTGCTCAGCGCCCCTCACCCGGCCTCGAAGACTCGGCCACCCTCTCCCGCGCTGCGCGGGGAGAGGGCAACACGAAAACCGCTCCGCGGTTGGTGAGGACACGGTATGAGCGGGCGCGTGCTGTTTGCCACCGACGACCCCGGCGCGCTGCGCGCGTTCCGCGCGGCGTTCCCCCCGCTCCAGCGGGACTGGGACACCGTGGTCGCGCGCGGCGGCACCGAGGCGCTGAAAAAGGTGGAAGGGGACCCGTTCGACGCGCTCGTCGTGGACGCGCGGCTCAGCGGCACGCCGTGCTCCGACGTGCTGCTCGAGGCGCGCCGCCGCAACCCGCCCACCGCGCGCATCGTCCTCGCGGACGCGAGTTCCGCGTCCGAACTCGTCCGGCTCGTCGCGCTCGCGCACCGGGTGCTGCCCAAACCGTTCGACCCCGCGGAACTGCGCGGCTCGGTGCAGCGCGCGTTCGCGCTGCGCGAGCTGCTGCACTCGCCGGCGCTCGCGTCGGTGGTGGGGCGGCTGTCCAGCGTCCCGGCGCTGTCCACCGTGTACGCGCGCCTCGCGGAAGAACTCACGATGCCGGACTTCTCGCTCGCGGCGGTGGGCGAACTGGTGTCGCAAGACGTGGCGATCGCCGCGCGCCTCATTCAGATGGCGAACTCGGCTCTGGTCGGGCTGCGCAAGCCCACCGCGAACCCGTATCAGGCGGTGCGCATCCTCGGGGCCGATCTGACGCGCACGCTGGTGCTCGCGGCCGACCTGTTCTCGCGGTACAACCCGCACGCGCTGCGCCCGTTCTCCATCGAGTCGCTCTGGGAGCACAGCCAAGCGGTCGCGGAACTGGCCGCCGCCGTCGCCGCCGACGCGCGCGCCGACGAGCGCGTGGTGCGCGAGTCCGCGCTGGGCGGGTTGCTCCACGACATCGGCCAACTGACGTTGGCGAGCCACCTCGCCGGGCCGTACAAGGAGGTGCTGAGCCTCTCGCGCATCGACGGCATCCCGAACATCGAGGCCGAGGCGCGCGTGCTCGGCACGACGCACGCCGAAATCGGCGCGTACCTGCTGGGCCTGTGGGGGCTACCGGACGGCGTGGTCGAAGCGGTGGCGTGGCACCACCACCCCGGCAAGTGCCCGGGCACCACGTTCGCCGCGCTCACCGCGGTCCACGTCGCCGACATGATCGTTCACGCCGAAGACGGGGCACGCCCGGACCGTCAGTACCTCGACCGGCTGGGCCTGCTGCACCGGTGGGACAGTTGGGTCGGGATGTGGCAGGAGCGGCGCGAAGCCGCCCCCGCGGTGTGACCAGAAAGTGGTTAGTGGTTAGTGGTTAGTGGTTAGAATCACTCACTTTGGGCGGCTGATTCACAACCACCATCCGCTGACCACTAACCACTAACCACTAACCACTCGTTTAGTACCGCAGAATCATGTCGAACGCGGCGGTGAACAGGTTCGGCTGCCCGTCGAACGGGCGGCTCGTGTTGTTGTGGTCGAACCGGACCGTGGGCCGCAGGGTGAGCGCGCGGTGCGGTTGCAGCGCGAGGCCGTACGTCACGGCGGTGTACAGCCCGGCCGCGTTCGTGCGGAACCCCTTCGTGTCCTCGAACAGTTCCACGCGGAAGTTGCTCGTGACCTTGTCGCAGTGCTTGTAAATCAGGTACTGCGCGGCCCCGTACCACGTCGCCGAGCCGCCCGCGGGCGTGCCGTTAATGTGCGAGAAGGTCGCGTCGGCCACGTACGTCAGCTTGTCGCTGAAGTTGTGCGTGAACACCGCGTTGTACACGTTGTAGTGAGCGAAGTTCTCGGCAATGTCGAACCGCGGGTTGGTGAGCACGATGTTGAGCAGCACGTTGGTCTTGCTCTCCTTCGGTGCCCACTTCAACTGGCCGAGGTACATGAACCGGTTAGTCGAGTCGATGAAGTTGTCGCTGCCCAGCGCCGCACCGTAGCTCGCGGTCCACGTGTCGTTCAGTTGGCTCGTCGCCAACACGCCGGTGTGCGTGAACGGGTTGTACTGGAACAGGTAGCTGCGCTGCAGGAACGGCGTCTCGGCCCCTTGCACCAGTTCGTACCCGACGAGCGTGGCGAACTTACCGACCTTCACCGAGGTGCCGTTCGGCCCGAGGTTCGGCATCCACGCTTCGGCGTAGGCTTGGAACAGGTCGATCGGGTACTTCTTCGCCGTACCGTTTTGGCCGTTGCGCAGTTGCTGGTCGAGCAGGCCGCGGGCGATGGTGAACCGGGAGTCGGTACCGGGCAGGATCAGCTCCGTGCGGTACCCGAGTTGGAACTCGTCCTTCTCGGTGTCGATCGCTTTGTCGATGCGCAAGAAGTTCTGGTTCATCTGCCAGAAGTCCTTGCGGTCGTTGAACGTGACCGGCAGGTTGCTCCGGTTCGCGGTGCTGAGGGTGTAGTTGCCCTGCACCCAACCGCTGACGCTCACGCCGCGGTCGTTCATGCGCTGACCGAGGCCGGTCGCGCTCAAGAGGCGCATCAGAGCGTACGGTTCCGGCTCGTCCTTCTTTTCTTCCTCTTCGGCCTTCGGCTCTTCGCCGTTCCCGTTCGTCGGCGGGGGCATCATGCCGGGAGGCGGGGTCATCGGCATGGGGGGCGTCGGCTGGGCCGCACCCGGCATCGGGATGGCCGGAAGCGCGGCGGGCGGTTGACCGGCGGAAAGCGCGGTCAAGAGAATCATCGCGTTCATCGTCCGTGACTTCCTTCGTGGTGACACATGGAGCGTTCCGATCAGCCTTCCGTGACTGACCGACGTGTGGCTCGTTCTGACTCTCTGAATCGACTGCGGGAATTGTGAAGTGTGGTGGGAACGGAGAAAACGGGCGGGGCTAGGGTCCCGAAAGTGCCGACTGTAGCGACCCTAACGGAAACAACATTATTCCGAGTCGAAACGCTCCTCAAGTGTGCTGCCATATCGCGCAGTCGTGCTCATTGATTGCGCACATCTTGGCTGTTCGGAATCCAGTCAGACTCGCACAGGAATCGCGCAACTGCCTGAATTCTCCGTTCGTTGACACAATTCGTGCGATTTTGGTCCTTGTGGCACCAAGCGTGCAATTCTGCCCAAGTTATCGTCTGACGTACTCCACGCCCACGGCGGTCAGGCACCTGATTATCCGGTTAGCACCCTTGCCCACTCCCGAGGTGTGAAATGCGACTGAGTCGGTTGTTTCTCGCGCTCCTTCTGTTCACCGCTTGTGCCGCGCTGCCCGCGAAGTGGGCAACTGCACAAGACGAGAAGAAGCAAGACGACAAAAAGGCCACAAAGACCGCGAAGGGCGACGAAGACACCGACAAAGCGATCGCCGAATTGAAGAAGGCTCTCGAAGTCACCCAGAAAGACCTCACGACCGCGACCAAGACCATCGCGGACCTCAAGAGCGCGACCGAGGGCGACGCCAAAAAGGTGGACGCGCTCGCGAAGGAACTCGACGCGCTCAAAACCAGCGCCAAGGGCGCGCTCACCAAAGCGGACCTCACCGCCATCAGCGCGAAAGCGGACGCGCTCGCGAAGCAAGTGAACGGTCTGAAGGCCGGCGACCCGAAGGCGGGCGAGAAACTTGCGGCCATCGAGAAGGCCGCGGACGAACTCAAAAAGGGCGCGGAAGACCTCAAGAAGACGGCCGAAAAGGGTGTGAGCGACGCCGGCAGCGCGCTCACCACCGGTAAGCAGCGCGGCGACACCGCGTGGATTCTGGTGTCTAGCGCACTGGTCATGTTCATGGTGCCGGGGCTGGCGCTGTTCTACTGCGGCATGGTGCGCCGCAAGAACGTGCTGAGCACGATGATGCACAGCATGGCCGCGCTCGCGGTGGTCGGCGTGTACTGGGTCGCCATCGGCTACTCGCTCGCGTTCGGCCCGTCGGCGTTCACGATGGACCTGCTCGGCGTCGAGAAGGGTGGCATCTTCGGTTTCAGCTCGGATCTGATCTTCCTGAAGGGCGTCGAGCCGACCGCGTTCCTCGGCGGCTACGACATTCCGGTTTACGTTCACGTCATGTTCCAAGGGATGTTCGCGATCATCACGCCCGCGCTCATCAGCGGGGCCATCGCGGAGCGCATCCGGTTCTGGCCGTTCTGCATCTTCATGCTGCTGTGGGTCACGTTCGTGTATTGCCCGCTGGCGCACATGGTGTGGGCGTTCGACTGGTTCGATCCGACGGTGCTCGCGGCGAAGCGCGGCGCGTCCGCAATCGGGTTGCTCGGGAAGATGGGCGCGCTGGACTTCGCCGGCGGCACGGTGGTTCACATCGCGGCGGGCATGGCGGGCCTCGCGTGCTGCCTCGTGATCGGCAAGCGCGCCGGCTACCCGCAACAGGTGGCGCACCCGAACAGCATGGTGCTCACGCTCCTCGGTGCCGGGTTGCTGTGGTTCGGCTGGTTCGGCTTCAACGGCGGCAGTTCGCTGCGGGCCGACGGCCTCGCGGCCTCGGCGTTCGCCGCGACGCAAGCCGCCGCCGCCGCCGCCGGCCTCGCGTGGATTCTCGTCGAGTGGCTCCACAAGGGTAAGCCGACGGCGCTGGGCCTCGCGTCCGGGATCGTCGCGGGCCTCGTCGCGGTGACGCCCGCGAGCGGGTTCGTGTACATGTGGGGCGGCGCGATCATCGGTGCGGTCGCCGCGGTGGTGTGCTATCTCGCGGTCGCGCTGAAGAACGTCCTCGGCTACGACGACTCGCTCGACGCGTTCGGCGTTCACGGCGTCGGCGGTTTCGTGGGTGCGGTTCTCACCGGGGTGTTCTGCTCCACACTCGTGAACAACTACGCCGACGGCCCGTTCGCGTACTCCGCGCACCGCGCGCGCCTTGAGGAACTGAAGAAGGACGACGGCAAGCTCATCAAGGACGCGAAGGCCGAGGCCGAGAAGTTCACGAAGGCGTTCGAGGAGGCCGAGAAGAAGCTCGCGGACGCGACCGGCGACGCGAAGAAGGACGCGGAGAAGGCCAAGACCGAAGCCGAAGACCTGAAGAAGGACAAGGACGCGACCGCGAGCGCCCTCGAAGCCGAACTCGCGCAACTGCAAGGCATCGCCGACAAGCAAGACGACGTCGCCAACGACGGCAAGGACAAGAAGACCGGCAGTTCGCAGTTGATGATTCAGATTAAGGCGTCGGTGTTCTCGGTGGTCTACGCGTTCGTGCTGTCGCTGGTGCTCTGCATCCTCACGCAGGTCGTCACGCTGGGCAACTTCAAGACCAACGAGAAGGGCGAGTCGGACGGTTTGGACCGCACCGAGCACGGCGAAGTCGGGTTCGACTTCAGCGGCGCGACCGAGTCGGTCACGGTGGTCACGAGCGAACCGCGGGCCGCGAGCGCGCCGAAGGGCAACGGGCGCTACGAGGTGACGCTGACCGGGGCCGATTCCGCCGAGCTGATGAAGGTGTGGACGGACCTGTGCCAGCCCACCGACGGCGCGCCGGACGCGGACTTCCTCGCGGTGTACCAGTACGTCACCACGGTGCGCGGCACCACGTTCCGCTGTCGCGGGGGTGACCCGGCCGCGACCGCGAAGCGGTTGGAGAAGCTGTTCACGCGGCTCACCGGCAAGCCGATCAGCGCGCGCGTGTAACGCGCCGAGGTGCCAGAGTGTGAGCGTGGAGTGTGTGAGGGAGAAAACCGCGGTCTTCTCTCTGGCACTCTCGACTCTCGCACTCTGGTACTTCGATACGCTGGCACGCCAACACCCTCGCGTCCCAAACAAACACCCAACACACTCCCCACAACACATGAAACTCGTCGTTGCGATCATTCGCCCCGAAAAGCTCGAAGACGTGCAGAGCGCGCTCGCCGAACAGGACGTGTACCTGATGACGGTGAGCGACGTGCGCGGGTGCGGCCGGCAGCGCGGCTACACCGAGGTGTACCGCGGCACCGAGGTGCGCATCCAACTGATTCCCAAGCTGAAGCTCGAAATCGCCGTGAACGAGGCGTTCGTGGAGGCGACGGTGGAAGCCATCGTCCACGCGGCCCGCACCGGCGACACGGGCACCATCGGCGACGGGAAGATTTTCGTGCTGCCGCTCGAAGACGCGGTGCGCATCCGCACCGGCGAGCGCGGCAGCGCCGCCATCGGGCCGTAAGGCTTCCCAAACACCAACGGCACGATCAGAACCGCGAAGCCCCGTTATGGGAATAGCGCCCCTCACCCGGCGGCTTGCGCCGCCACCCTCTCCCCGCTGGCGCGGGGCGAGGGCGGGGACGATTCGAGCACGTTCTTCGCAACACGACTGAGATGCTTCACGAGAAAACGCGGCCTTCTACCCTCGCCCCGCGCCAGCGGGGAGAGGGTGGCGGCGCAAGCCGCCGGGTGAGGGGCGCATCGCAGATAGTGGGGCTACCCGAATCTCGATAATACGCCTTCTGATTTGCGCACGCTTTCGTGCTTTGATTCCGAACGGCCCGCGTGTATCTTCACGTCTCGCTCATTTCCCGCTCGCACCGGACCGCTGCCATGATTCGCCTCGCCGCACTCGCCGGCGCGCTGCTCTGCGCCCCGGCCCTCGCACAAGACCGGTACGAACCGATTCTCGGCGGCCTCAAGGCGCGCAACATCGGACCCGCGAACATGAGCGGGCGCGTCACCGAACTCGCGGTCGTCGAGAGCAAACCGTCCACGTTCTACGTCGCCACCGCGGGCGGCGGCGTGTGGAAGACCACCGACGCCGGCACCACCTTCGCCCCCATTTTCGACGGCGCGAGCACGCAGAGCGTCGGTGCGGTCGCGCTGTGTCAGGCGAAACCGGACGTGGTGTATGTGGGCACCGGCGAAGGCAACCCGCGGAACTCCGTGAGCTGGGGCAACGGCGTGTACCGCTCCGCCGACGGCGGGAAGACGTGGAAGCACTGCGGACTCGAAAACACGCACCACATCGGCCGCGTCGTCGTTCACCCCACGAACCCGGACGTCGCCTATGTCGCGGCGGTCGGGCACTTCTGGGGGCCGAACAAAGAGCGCGGCCTGTACAAGACGACCGACGGCGGGAAGACGTGGGAACTGAGCAAGTTCATCGACGAGAAGACCGGGTTCGTCGATGTGGCGATGGACCCGAAAGACCCTCAGACGCTGTACGCGGCGGCGTGGCCGCTCCAGCGCGACGCCTTCAGCGGCGGCAGCCCGGCGAAGCAGACCGGCGACACCGGCGGCCTGTTCAAAACGACCGACGGCGGGAAGACGTGGGCGCGCATGGGCGGCGGGTTGCCCGATAAGGTGGGGTACGGGCGCTGCGGCCTCGCAGTGTACGCCAAAGACCCGAACGTCGTGTTCGCCATCGTGCAGACGAGCGAAACCACCGGCGCGAACAACAACACCGGGCAACCCGCGACGAGCGCGAAAGGCGGCGCGGTGGGCAAGCCCGAAACCGGCGGCATCTTCCGCTCCGACGACAAGGGCAAGACGTGGACGAAGATCAACGACCTCGTGCCGCGGCCCTTCTACTACGGCCAAATTCGCGTCGATCCGAACGACGACAAGCGCCTCTACGTCCTCGGTGTGTCGCTCGTCACCTCTGCCGACGGCGGGAAGACGTTTAGCATCACCGGGCGCGGCACGCACGCCGACCACCACGCGCTGTGGGTGAACCCGAAGGACAGTCAGCACGTCATCCTCGGAAACGACGGCGGCGTGTACTCGTCGAAGGACCGCGGCGCGACCTTCACCCCGCACCGCAGCATCGTGATTAGTCAGTTCTACGGCGTCGCGGTGGACACGCGCACGCCGTACCGCGTGTACGGCGGGCTTCAGGACAACGGCAGTTGGGGCGGCCCCAGCGCGACCGCGTTCGACGACGGCGTAACGCTCGCGGACTGGCGCCGGCTCCTCGGCGGCGACGGGTTCCAAGCCGCGGTCGACCCGACCGACCCGGACACGGTGTACGTCGAATCGCAATACGGCAACCTGTCGCGCGTGAACCTGCGCGCCGCGAAAGGCCCGGCCCCGAAGGGCATTCGTCCGCCCGCGCCGATGGGCGGCACGCCGAACCGCTACAACTGGAACGCGCCAATTCTGCTCTCCCCGCACGATTCCAAAACGCTCTACTACGGCGCGCAGCACCTGTACAAGAGCACGAACCGCGGCGACTCGTGGCAGAAGATCAGCGACGACCTGACCGCGTACCCGAAGGAGAACCCCGCGCTCAGCGGGCACACGATTCTGAGCACCGCGGAATCGCCGAAGAAGGCCGGCGTGCTGTGGGTCGGCACCGACGACGGCAAACTGTGGGTGACGAAGGACGACGGGAAGAACTGGACCGACCTGACGGCGAAGCTGCCCGGGCCGAAGGCGCGCGCGATCCCGCGCATCGAAGCGTCGCACTTCGCCGAAGGTGCGGCGTTCGTCGCCGTGGACCGGCACCGCAACGACGACACGGCCCCGCACATCTATTACACGAGCGACTTCGGCGACACGTGGAAGCCGCTCGCGTCGAACCTGCCCAAAGGCGCGGTGGTGGGCGTCGTGCGGCAGTCGTCGAAAGTGAAAGACCTGCTGTTCGCGGGCACCGAACTCGGGGCGTGGGTATCGTTCGACTTCGGCGCGAAGTGGCACCAACTCGCGCACACCGGGATGCCCGCCACAGTGCGCGTCGACGACTTGGTCATTCACCCGCGCGAGCGCGAGTTGGTACTCGGCACCCACGGGCGCGGCATCTGGGTGATGGACATCGCCCCGCTCGAACAGCTTTCCGAACAGGTGCTGAAGGCCGATGCGCACCTGTTCGACGTGAAGCCGGTCACGCTGCTGAAGCCGGCAAAGCGCGAGACGGACCCGCCCGCGGGCTTCAAAGCGCCGAACCCGCCGGCCGGGATCGCGGTTCACTTCCTCACCACCGCCACCACCGCCGGCAAAGCCGAACTCACCTGCACCGACGCGAAAGGCAAGCGCGTCGGGCTGTACTTGGCGAAAGAGAAAGCCGGCCTCGATTCGTGCGTGTTCGACGTGACGACACCGGGCGAATACACGATTACGCTGAAAGCCGGTGGCGAGTCGCAATCGAAGAAGGCGACCGTTAAGATGGAGGCCGACGCGGAACCGAAGAAGAAGGTGGACGAGTGACAATGGCGCACAGGGCTTCCGCCCTGTGCTACGGAAGCCGGCCCCTCCGGGGCGGAAGAGTATTTGCACCCTGCGAAGCAGGGTCGCCGTGCGTAGCACAGGGCGGAAGCCCTGTGCGGCCTACGCGAAAGGGAAGTGCGTGACGAACCTCGACGCGCTGTTGGCCGGCATCGTGCGGGAACCGCGCGAGGAAACGCGGTGGCTGGTGCTGGCCGATTGGCTCGAAGAGTACGACGACCCGCGGCGCGCCGAGTTGCTGCGCCTGCACCGCAAGTTGCTCGCCACCTGTTGCGAGCCGTGGAAGCACGCGGAGCGCGCGGAGTGGCAGGCCCGCGTCGTGAAGTTGCTCGAAGCGGGCGCGAAACCGTGCGTGCCAGCGCGCACGATCGAACTCGCGCCCGGCGTCGGCATGACGTTCCACTTCGTGCCGCCCGGTTCGTTCCTGATGGGCGAGAACGCGGGCGACAAGCCCAAGCGCGGTAAGAAGCCGCGCAAGCCCACCACAATCGCGAAGGGCTTCTACCTCGCGACGCACGAACTCACGCGCACTCAATGGCACGCGATCATGGGCGCGCCGAGCGAACCGGCCGACGTGGAGCGCCCGGTGGATAACGTGTCGTGGAACGACGCGCAGCGGTTCTGCCGCGCGGTCGCGGCGAAAACGAAAGTGAAGTTGCGCCTGCCGCTCGAAGCGGAGTGGGAGTGGGCCTGTCGCGCCGGCACCACCGCCTACTACTTCGGCAACGTGGTGCGCGCCGACCTGATGAACTGCGACGCGCGGAACGCAGAGAACCGGTCGCGCAAGGGCAAGTTCCACAACCGCACGACGGACGCGGGCACCTACCCGCCGAACCCGTGGGGCCTCTACGACATGCACGGCAACCTGTGGGAGTGGTGCGCCGACCGCGCCGCCCACAACGGGCTCGCGCGCGTGATGCGCGGCGGTTGCTGGGACGCACTACCCACCATCTGCACGAGCGCGAGTCGCGTGGACAGCGGCGCGCGCGACGGCGGCCAGTACGACGGCATTCGCGTGTGCCTCCGCTAACACGGCGCGAACCCGCGTTCAGTGTCGCGGCCTCTCTTCTGCCGTAACATGTTCGTGACGCGGCGGGAGGTTGCCCCTGTATGCGGGCGTGCCACGCCGCGTCGCACGAAGGACACCGTTCCCATGGCAACCGAAGCGGAGCTGATCGCCGCGGGCGACAAGTACATCCCCAAAGACTACGACCCGGCCCTCTACAAACTCCGGCACTCGCTCGCGCACGTGCTCGCGCAAGCCGTGTGCGAAAAGTTCCCGCAGGCCAAGCCCACCATCGGCCCGCCCATCGAATTCGGCTTCTACTACGACTTCGACTTGGACGTGAACCCGACCGACGGCGACCTCGAATGGATCGCCAACCGGATGCGGCAGATCATCAAGGGCAAGCACGCCTTCAAGGTGCGCGAAATCTCCGCGGACGAAGGCCGCGCGCTCTTCAAAGACAACCCGTACAAGCTCGAACTCATCGACGGCCTCGCCAAAGGCAAAGACGAATACGGTAATGAAGCTGTGGGCGCGCCGACGCTCACCGTTTACCAGCAAGACACCTTCGTGGACCTGTGTCGCGGGCCGCACGTCCCCACCACCGGCGACCTCGACGCGAAGGGCTTCAAGATTCAGCAGGTCACCGGGTCGTACTGGCGCGGCGACAGCAAAAACAAGATGCTGAAGCGGTTCCACGCGACCGCGTGGGCCAGCGCCGACGACCTGAAGGCGCACCTCGCGCGCCTCGAAGAGGCGGAGCGCCGCGACCACCGCAAGATCGGCCGCGAACTCGAACTGTTCGCCAACGAACCGGTGTTCGGGGCCGGGTTCCCGATGCTGCTGCCGAAGGGCGCGACCATCCGCCGCATCCTCGAATCGTTCATCATGGAGTACGAGCGCAAGGCGGGCTACCAGCACGTCTTCACCCCGGACATCGCGAAGAAGGAGCTGTACAAGATTTCCGGGCACTGGGACAACTACAAGGACAGCATGTTCCCGCCGATGGACATGGGCGAGGGCGGGAACGACAACGAGGAACTGTGCCTGCGGCCCATGTGCTGCCCGCACCACATTCAGGTGTACAAGAGCAAGCAGCGCTCCTACCGCGACCTTCCCATTCGGATCGCGGAACTCGGGAACATGTACCGGTTCGAGCGCTCGGGCGTCGTCGGCGGGCTGTCGCGCGTGCGGCGCATGACGCTGAACGACGCGCACCTGTTCGTGCGGCCCGATCAGGTGAAGGCCGAAATCGCGGGCGTGCTCGCGCTGATGAAGAAGGCCTACGCGGACCTCGGCATCACCGAGTACCGGTTCCGCCTGTCGAAGAACGACGACCCGAGCGGGCCGGCGAAGGGCAAGTACGTCGACAACCCCGCGATGTGGGAGAGCAGCACGAAGATGCTGCGCGAGGTGCTCGAAGAGTCCGGGCTACCGTTCTTCGAGGCGTGGGGCGAAGCCGCGTTCTACGGGCCGAAGATCGACGTGCAGGTGAAGGACGTGATGGGCCGCGAGGAAACCCTCAGCACCATTCAGGCCGACCAGCACCTGCCGAACCAGTTCGGCTTGGAGTACAAGGACAGCGACGACACCCCGAAGCGCCCGGTGATGATCCACCGCGGCGTCATCTCGACGATGGAACGCATGACTTCGTACCTGATCGAGTTGTATGCGGGCGCGTTCCCGGTGTGGCTCGCTCCGGTGCAAGTCGCAATCGTGCCCATCGCCGACCGGCACTTCGAGTTCGCGCAGAAACTCGGCGACGCGCTGCTCGACGCCGACTACCGCGCGGAAGTGGACCTGAGCAGCGGGCGCATGCAAGCGAAGATCCGCGACGCGGCGAAGATGAAGGTGCCGTACATCCTCGTGATCGGCGACAAGGAGATGGAAGCGAACGCGGTCGCGGTGCGCCTACGCGACGGTACCGACCTCGGCGCGAAACCGGTCCCGGAGTTCGTCGCGCTGCTGGAAAGCGTGGTGAAATCGCGCACGCTGAAACTCGTGCCGTGAACCGGTTTTTGCCGCACGATGAACGCAGACAAAGGCACGATCAGACAAAGACGGAAGAGTGAATAGCCACAAAAAAGCACAGAAGACACAAAGGAAAACCAAGAGCAGAGTTTGTTTGGAACTCAACTCTTTTGTATTCTTTTAGGAGTTACGCAGTTGGTATTTTGGGCAGTTTGCGCGTTGGTGTGTCCGGGACTACGTTTGGGTCATGAACCGTGCGCGCTGCACCGCTCGTGAGTACAT
>Ga0169931_10000379_pt1 | contig 72463 bp, 62 predicted proteins | sample Kivu_15m_20L_FD_129675 | JGI IMG/M metagenome (GOLD analysis project Ga0169931, IMG submission 129675) | Freshwater microbial communities from Lake Kivu, Western Province, Rwanda to study Microbial Dark Matter (Phase II) - Kivu_15m_20L... | ecosystem: Environmental > Aquatic > Freshwater > Lake... | reverse complement strand
GGCGACCCTTCATCGTGGAGCCATCGACGATCAACCGAGAAGTGACACTCGACCCACCGCGGAGCGGTTTAGTTCAACGAGTTGTGGATGGAATAGATTCCATCTACTTCGGCTGGGTTTACGGTTCAGCCTATCGGCTGAGTTTACTCGATTCGGCGATAGGCTTCCAAATGGAAAATCGGGGAATCGGGCGGGGGCGGCGTGGATCCGGAGAGGAGCTGTCCTCGACTTCCGGAATGCGACGTGTTGTCTGGCCGTGGCCCGTGTCGGGCTCCGAAAGTGGGGGAAGGCGTTTCGGTCATGTGCGGGTTCTTCGCGGCGTGCATCGATGAAGTCGTCCAAGTCCGGGTGGGGGGACGCCGCCGACGGTGAGGCATCGGCTGTTCCGCCACATCACGCGGACTTGGCAGGGCGTCCCGTTGGAGACAGTCGATGTGGTGAGAGTCGATCAACCACACGACCACTGAGAGCGGACTGGAAGTGCATGCGTGGCTGGACAAGAAGGGTTACGAGTCGGGCCGCAAAGTGACGGATGAAGAACTGGCGGAACGGGCGATCAGCAAGTGGCGCTTTCGAGCGCTCAGCCACCTCTCCAGGATGCCGATCGATTCACCGGCTCCAACATGAACCTCGCCGGCGGCGAGGTTCATGTTCATTGCATTCCTACGTCTCAATCCGACTCGAGCAAGTGCGGAGCGGGGTTCACGCCACGGAAGCGGACGGGGCCTGGCCCATTTCCCGGAGCCACCTGTAATGCGAGACCACGCCGGCCCAGAATGTCGGGTGGCAGGAGTAGCGGATGCCGTACTCCTTGCACAACTGTTCCACGATCGGCGACAACGCCGGGTAGTGGATGTGGCACACGTGCGGCATCAGGTGATGCTCGATCTGGAAGTTCAAACCGCCGAGCAGGAAAGTGAGAGTCCGGCTCGTTCGAGCGAAGTCCGCCGTAGTTTGCACCTGGTGAATGGCCCACGCCGAGCCCATTCGCAAGTTTTCGTCCGGCGAGGGGAAGTCCGCCTCGCCCACGCAGTGAGCGAGTTGGAACACCACGGAGAGCAGCACGCCCATCACGCCCGTAACCAAGAAGTAAAACGCGACGACGAGCCACCACTCGTGGAAGAACATCGGCAGCACGATCAGCCAGCCGACCGAGAACAACTTCCCGGCGATGAACAGCACGAGATCGAGCCCCTTCGGGCGAGCGATCGGGTGTGGGCCGATTTTCCCGGTCGCGATGTCCTTGAAATCTCCCCACAGGTGCCAGCGGGCGGCCATCACGCCGTAGAGCGCCCAGAGGTAGAAGTGCTGGAAGCGGTGGAACCAGCGACGCTTTTGCTGCGGGCAGAGGCGCATCACGGAGCCGAGTTCGATGTCCGTGTCGTGGCCGGGAATGTTCGAATAGGTGTGGTGGAGAACGGCGTGTTTCCAATACCAGAGGTAGGAGCTGGCGCCGATCAGATCGAGCGAGGAGGCCGCGAACTTGTTCACCCACGTGAGGTTCGAATAGGCTTTGTGTCCGCCGTCGTGCTGCACGCAGAATGCGGAGGCGGCCATCGCCCCGGCGAGGCTCACGGCCAACGGAATCGCCACCCACAGGCTCTCGGCGAAGAACACCAGCCCGATGAAGCTGGCGATCATCCAGCCGAACACCACGAAGGTCTTGAAGTAGATGCGCCACCCGCCGCGTTCGGACTGGCCCGTCGTGCGGAAATATTCGGCCACGCGATTCTTGAGTTCGGCCTGGAAGCCAGCCGCGTCGCGCGGGAACTTCACGCGAGGGTAAACGTCCTGGGGGCGAGTGGTCGGTTGGGTGGGGGCACTCGTGATCGTCTCGGACAAGTTCGCGTCCTCGGAAAAGTCGACCGGTGGGATGGCTACGAACGGACGAAAGAGGCGAAGTCAATATAGGGAGCCCGGCAACGGTCGGCCGATGTTCCCAACACTACTACACGGACTCTTCACAAGTCGATTCTCGCATCACCGCCACGGCCTTCCTATACTGCCGGGTACGGTCCGCGCTCACGTCCGTTTTCGGCGATTCACCATGCAGCCCGCCCCCACTCCCACCGTCGCAAATCTCGACGATCCAGCGCTTTACATCAATCGCGAGTTGAGCTGGCTCGGTTTCAATCGACGCGTGCTCGAAGAAGCCCAGGACGCGACCGTGCCGCTGCTCGAGCGTCTGAAATTCCTCGCGATTTTCGCCTCGAACCTGGACGAGTTCTTCATGGTCCGCGTCGGCGGGCTTCAGCAGAAGGTCACGGCCGGAGTGCCGACCGGTTCCGGGGCGGACCGCATGTCCCCACGGATGCAACTGGAACGGATCGAGGTTTTGGTTCGCGAGATGGTCGCGAGCCAGTATGCGAGCCTGAACCAGGACGTGCTGCCGGCGTTGGAATCGCGAGGCATCCAGATTCGCCGCGCCGCGGATCTTCAAGGCAACGACCTGAGAGCGGTCCGCGAGTTGTTCCAGCGCGAGATCTTTCCGGTGCTCACGCCGCTGGCGACGGACCCGGCCCACCCCTTCCCTCACCTATTGAACAAGTCCCTGAACCTCGCCGTCGCCTTGAGGCGCCCCGGCGAACTTGATCCGCTCTACGCGGTGGTGCAGGTGCCGGGCGTGCTGCCCCGCTTCGTGCAGCTTCCGTCGAGCGAGCCGAGCCGCCCGAGCTTTGCGCTCGCACCGCTCGAAGAAGTGATCCGCATGCACCTGAAGGACCTGTTTCCCGGCATGGAACTGGGCCAAGCCGTATGCTTCCGCGTGACCCGCGACAGCGAGTACGAAATCGACGATGAAGGCGTCGAGGATTTGCTGCTGGCCATCGAGGCCCAGGTGAAGGCCCGCAAACGCGGACACGCGGTGCGGCTCGAAATCGAAGCGGGAGCGCCGTCCGACGTCGAGCAGTTTCTCACGAACTCGCTCGACCTCGATCCCTCGGACGTCTATCCGATCGGCGGCCTGCTGGACGCCAACGCGCTGTTCCAGGTTTACAACCTGCCGGGCTTCTCGGATCTTCGCGATCGGCCGTTCGTGCCTGCGCCCGTGCCCGCGTTCACCCAGGCGGCCAGCCCATGGGCCGCGATTCGCACGCGGGACATTCTCGTTCACCATCCGTACGAGTCGTTCGCCCACGTCGTCGAATTCATCGAGGCGGCCGCGAACGACGATCGCGTGCTCGCCATCAAGCAGACGCTGTATCGCACGAGCAGCGATTCGCCCGTGGTTCGCGCCTTGCAGCGCGCCGCGGACCGCGGCAAGCAAGTGACGGCGGTCATGGAACTGAAGGCCCGGCTGGACGAAGAGCGGAACATTCTCTGGGCGAAGGAACTCGAGAAGTCCGGCGTGCACGTGGTGTACGGCTTCATCGGGCTGAAGACGCACTGCAAGGTGGCGCTCGTGGTGCGTCGCGAGGAGGACAACGCGATTCGGCGGTATGTCCACCTCGCGACCGGGAACTACAACCCGACCACGGCCCGCGTGTACACGGACATCGGCCTGTTCACGGCGAACGTGGACTTCGCGGACGACGTCTCGGCGTTGTTCAACTACCTGACGGGATACGCGGAGTTGCCGCAGTGGCGGAAGTTGCTGGTGGCGCCGAGCCGGCTTCAAGCCGCGATGCTCGAACGGATCGAACGCGAGGCGACGAACGCGGCCGCCGGCAAGAACGCCCGCATCGTCGCGAAGTTGAACGGCCTCCTCGAACCGGCGGTGGTGAAGGCGCTGTACCGGGCCAGCCAGGCGGGTGTCCGCATTGATTTGGTCTGCCGCGGGATCTGCTCGCTGCGGCCGGGGATCCCCGGAGTGAGCGAGAACATCCGGGTCGTGTCGGTCGTGGATCGCTTCCTCGAACATAGCCGCATCTTCTACTTCGAGAACGGCGGCAATCCCGAAGTGTTCACCGGCAGCGCGGACTGGATGGACCGCAACCTCAGCCGCCGCGTCGAGGTCGTCTTCCCGGTCGAACAGCCGGACCTGAAGATCCGAATGATCGACGAGATTCTGAAGACGACGCTGGGGGACAACGTGAAGGCGCGGGAACTTCTGGCGGACGGCTCGTATCGGCGCGTGTCGCCGGCGGCGGACGCGGCCCCGATCCGCAGCCAACTGCGATTTCTTGAGCTGGCCGAAGCGGGAAGCAAAGCTCCCCTTCCCCCGCCGCCGACGGAGCCCGTCGTCGCCCGCCCCGCCCGCAAAGCCAAGAGCAAGCGCCCGAATCCGACGTGACCGCTTCCCGTCGCCGTCAGCGCGAGGCCCACCGAACCTTGCCTGAAATCCATGGTGGGCCTCGTCCGCTCCGCAGACTTCGACCCACCCTACGAAGCGACTGGAGTCGTCTCGTGGATGCGGAGAGATCGACACGATGCCCGAAGTCAGATGCTGCGTGGAATGGCGGAGGGCGGCTCGCCGAACAGGCGGCGAAAGTTGGCCGCGAAGTTCCCGAGGTGGTGAAAGCCGAATTCGCGGGCCGCAGCGGCCACAGTGACCTCCGGCGCCGACTTCAATCGAGCGCGGACGGCATTCAACCGGATGCACTGCAGGTACGCCATCGGGCCGACGCCGAAGTTCGGTTTCGCGGTCACGATGATCGGCTCCTTACTTGGGGCGAAACTCGGTGGTCCACAGGTCGCGGTAGAATTCCATGAACACGCCGGTGAGGTCGCGATTGAGCACGCGACCGCGGCGGAGCAACTCGTTCTGCACTTCCAGCAGCAACACGTCGTCGGCCGTGTTCTCGGCCACGTGGCACTTGCGAGCGAGATCGCGCAGAGTAAGCGAGGCGAACTCGGGCGGTGCCGTGATGCGGTAGTACTCGCTCATCGCGGCGTTTCCACGTCGTGGGCGAGTTCGACTAGACAGCCGATCCAGTCACGCATTCGCTTCATGCCAGCACCTCGCGAATCTCAGGCACGTGCTCCGGCCACCACGTAAACACCTCGGCCCCGGACCGCTCGAATGCCCGCAGCCAGGTCCGCTGAGCTTCCGTCGGTTTGTTTCCGGGCATCTTCAGTTCGGCCACGATCAGCCGCGCGCTGCCAGTCATCCGCACCATCACAAGGTCGGGGAATCCTGCGGTACTGCGACGCGAGTCGTGCGTGTGGTACGTCATCCACCCACGATCCTTCGCGTATGCCACGATCCACGACTGAAACTCAGCCTCGCTCGTGAACGCCGGAGGTGCGGGCGCACACACCTCGGACGTCACCGCCTGCCCATTCACTCGCGTGCCGGGCATCGCCAGGATGCGAGCCTCGATATCAGGAGGAAGCTTCACTCGAACAACCCCTCGCCGCCCTGATTGATCAGCAGCACTTCCACCGCCTCGCTGGAGGTCGTGTGCGTGGATCATGCGGACACCGTGACTTCGGGATGTTGTTTGAGGTTCCAGACGTCGAGCGGGATCCGGCCCTGTTTGCCAGGGAATCGTCCGCTGTCCTGCTTCACGAAGAGGGGCACTTCCGCGGCCTTGAATTGCTCTGCCAGGTCCGCGATCCACTCGACTTCGCACGGGCGATAGCCCGCACCGGACTCGCCGCCGGCAACCGCCCAGGACAACGCGCCGCGGTCGTCATCGGCCGGCATGGCCTGCGCCACGCCGATCGGCCCGAGTAGCGGCTCGAACGATGCCCACGTTTTCCAGCCCGCTTTCGCGAGTCGTTCGGCATGAGGCCAACGTTTGTCGAACCACGGTTGATTCTCAGCGGAGAAGCCGACGAGGACGTTCTTGAGGGGCCAGCCTGGCCATACGCGACGGTTCGCGACTTCGGCGGCCGATGTGCGAGGGATGCCACCGTAGTTGGCCGAATCGCTGCCCCGTGAATCCCAAACGATCTTGCCGATGTGCTGGGCGCAACTCGCGACCGCTTCTTCGCGCGTGTCGAGTCCCGCGTTCGATGTGAGGAAGTCGGCCGCGCGATCGGCCCGCTTCGTCAGCACTTGGAACGTCACGTCCGGCCGCATCGCCATCAACGCGAACACGTGATCAATCATCGCGTCAGGCACCCACGGCCCGAACAGGTCGCTCATGTCCTCCACGAAGCACTTGCTTCCAAGCGGCAGTTTCTTCGGGTTGAGCATCGCCTGAAGTTCCGCCGTGTCCAGCAGGCAAGCGGCGAGGACAAGGACGATCGAGTGGTGAAGCGGCTCCGGAAGGCCAAGGAGAACCTCGAAGCGAAGCTGAAGGACGCTCTCGCCGAGGAGCGCAAGGATGACGCCGTTTATTTCGAGGACCTCGGCATCGACCAACTGTTCGTCGATGAAGCCCACCGTTACAAGTCGTTGCCCTGCTACTCGAAGATGGGCAACATCAAGGGCGTGCCCAACTCCCGCTCCGACCGCGCCACGGGCATGCAGATGATGACCCGCTGGCTGTCCGAGAAGAACAACGGCCGCGGCGTCGTCTTCCTGACCGGAACGCCAGTCGGGAACACGATGCCCGAGCTTTTCAACATGCAGCGGTACATCCAGCCGGAGGAACTCAAGCAGCGTGGGCTGGAGACGTTTGACGCCTGGGCGAGCACGTTCGGCGATGTGGAGACGAAGTACGAACGGACCGCATCGGGCGAGTACAAGCCCGTCACGCGGTTCTCGACCTTCACCAACGTCCCGGAACTCATGAACATCGCCAAGCAGATGCTGGACGTCCAGCGGGCCGATGACCTCATGCGTCCCTGGAGCGGACCGGATGATCCTGTTCCAGACGAGGCTCGGCCGCCCAGCAGCAACTACACGGGTAAGACCTTCGACAAGAACGGCAACAGCTACGCCTGGCGGGAAGGCAAGCGGATGGAGTTCGTGATCAAGCGGCCCAAGAAGAACCTGAAGGTGGTCACTTCGCCCCAATCGGCGGGCGTGAAGCAGATGATGGCCGACCTGATGCAGCGGGCGAAGGACCTGAAGGGACAGAAGCCAGGCAAGGGCGAAGACAACATGCTGGCGATTTGCTCCGACGGGCGAAAGGGGTCGATCGACCTGCGTCTGTTGGACAAGAACGCGGAGGATGATCCGGAGAGCAAGGCCAACAAGTGTGTTGCGAACGTGGCGGAGATGTACCGCACCAACCCCGGCAAGACCCAGATGATCTTCTCCGACCTCGGGAACCACGAAATCAACGGCTTCCATCTCTTCGGGGATGTGATTGAAAAGCTGGTCGGAGCCGGCATCCCGCGTGCGAAGATCGTGGACTTCACCGGGATCACGGAAGCAAAGCGCGAACAGGCCGTAAAGGGCCTTCGGGATGGAACGATCGCGGTCGCATTGGGCAGCACCGACACACTGGGCACCGGAGTGAACGCTCAAGACAACCTGCTGTCGCTCCATCACCTCGACTGCCCGTGGCGGCCCGCCGATCTCGAACAGCGGGAAGGGCGTGCCTACCGGCACGGCAACAAGAACAAGGAAATCCACATTCACAACTACGTCACCGAGGGCTCCCTCGATGAAATGCTCTGGCAGGGGATCGCCCGAAAGTCTCGGTTCATCCGCCAAGTGATGGACACAAAGGCCGAGAACCTGCAGCGAACGTACAGCGAGGAGGACACGGAGGAACTCACGCCCGAGCAGATCATGGCCGCGGCATCCGGCGACATGCGAATCCTGCATCGTGTTCAGCTTCAGGACGACGTCCGCAAGCTTCAGAACGCGAAGATCCGCCACGATCGCGAGCAATACGGGTTCGCCTCGACCATCAAGACGGCGGATGCACGGGCGAAGGATCTCGAACAGGAGGCCGAGCACTACGACGAGGCGGCCCGGCACTTCGAATCGCGGCCGGACTTCCACTTCGAAGTCGACGGCCACGAGTTCGCCGACCGCGGGGCTGGTTTCGATCGCTTCCTGTCCGACCAGGGGATCAAGCGGAAGGATTACGATTCTCTTCCGAACGATCAGAAAGAGCCGATCGCGAAGAATTACGCCGCCTCGAAACACAAGTACGATCCGAGCGAGGCGCTCGAGAAGTCCCGCCAGGAAGCCGGCCATCACGGCTGGGAGCAGGAAGTCGCCACGATCCGAGGAATGCCGGTGGTGACGAAAGGCGGACTGACCTACCTGCGATTGCCGAGTGGGCGACTGGTTCAGACCGGCTTCAGCCTGAAGGCCATCGAGAACAAGACCAACCAGTTCGCGGAACTCGCCCGGGGAGCACGTGCCGCGCTGACCCAGCATCACGCCGACATGAACGCGCTGCGGGAGAAGATCGGACAGGCCTTTCCGAAGGCTGCTGATCTGGCGGCGAAGCAACAACGCCTCAAGGACCTCGAAGCGGAGCTTGCCCCCAAGAAGGAGGAGCAGGAGGAGGATCCGACCGAAGAAAACGCCGTACGACTCTCTCTGGCCACCCCTGCCCGCGAGACAGTGGCCCGAACGCTTCGAATGGGGTTCCCGGTTTCCGCGGTAGACGTCGCACCGTACCCGGATTTGGCGAGGATTGCCGCACGGCAGGCCCGAGAACGCTGGTTGGCCCGATGAATGCAGACACCCAGTTGCCGCCGGAGACGTCGCGACGCATCCGTGCCGTTCATCGGCGGGTTCGGCGGATTGTCCGTGAGAACAACCACCTTCCCTACGCGATGATTCTGGCACTCGTGGCAGCCGAGATTCGGAAGTTCGCACCTGAACTCGGACGTTCTCTCGCCCCCGCACTTCTCCGGGCGTGGATCCGCTCAGCCCGGCGCCTGTCCCGTTCGGCAGACCTGGTGCGTGCGCCTGCACCTCCTCCCCCTCCGATACTGCCAACCGGGGTACTTGCCTCTGGGGCTCCGATCCTGCGTTGGCCCGCGATTGAGTCCGGTGTGAAGGACCTCCTTGCCCGGCAGGTGTTGACTTGGCCCGAATTTGCACGCCTCACGAACGAAGCGAGGAACACGGCATTCAGCGTGGCGCGTGTGATCACGGAAGGTGGAATTGAGTCGATCCAGACAGCCGTCGCCCGCGGCCTGGCTGAAGGAACCACTCTCCGCCGGTTTGCTGGTGAGATTGCGGATGCGGGGCTTTCGCCGGGGCAGGTCGAAACTGTCTTTCGGACGCAGATCGGGCAGGCTCAGGCCGCTGGCATGCGTGCCGTGCTCGACCATCCCGCCGTCGCGTCCGAGTTTCCGTACCTCGCATATCATGCGGTGCACGACTCCCGGACTGGGGACAAAGTGCTGGGACTTCCATGCCCCACCCACCTGATGATGGAGCAGCTTGGGATCCAAGGCACGAACATCTATCGGGCCGATGATCCCGTTATCATCAAGTTCTCGCCGCCGTGGCGGTGGAACTGCCGCTGCCACGTTTCTCCGCTCTCTCTCGAAGACGCGGCCGCCGCCGGGATCCGCGAAGCTCAGAAGTGGCTGCGGACCGGGATTCCGCCGATCAGCCCCGCCAGGGCGTGGGGGTAACGGTTGATGCACCCTGCCCGACCGTCACCACGAAGGACCGCTTCGGCCTCGTGTTCGTACACGTCGACGGCGAGCCGTACGTGATCGTGGACATCGGCATGCGGATGCTCCGGCCGAAGGAGCTTGCCCGCGCACAGGGCTTCGCGCCTTCAACGATCATGACCGGGACCGCGACGAGCCAAGTCGCCCGCATCGGAAACAGCGTGCCGCCGGATCTCGCGTACGCCGTCGCGAATGCGAACGTCTCTGAAAGCGCGGTGGCAGCATGACGCCCACCGAACGAAGGGAGTGGCTTGAATCTCGCCGGGCCGGGATCGGCAGCAGTGACGCCCCGAACCTTTTGGGAATCGGGTTCCGCACCGCCGCCGACGTCTACCGCGAGAAGATCGATCCGCCGGACGAACGCATGCCGTCGGCCGGTGTGCTTCGCCGCGGGATCGACCTCGAGCCGATCATCGCCCAACGCTACGAAGAGGCCGTTTACGGAGTGGAACTCGCGAAGCCGCTCCCGGTGATCGCACATCCCGAACGGCCGTGGCAACTCGCATCCCTCGACCGCGTCCGCGACGACGGGAAACCGGTCGAACTCAAATCGACCGCGGGGTTCGGTGACCAGTGGGGCCCGGCCGGGACGGACCAAATACCCGACGGGTACCAAGTGCAGGTGCAACACCAAATGGGTGTGACCGGTGCCGAGGTGTGCGACGTCGCCGCGCTGGACGTGATCGCGTGGGAGTTCCGCGTGTACCGCGTGCCGTTCAACCCCGAGTTTTTCGAGTTCATTTCCGAAATGGAAGCGAAGTTCTGGACCGATCACGTGCTCGCGAAACGCCCGCCCGGCGCGGAGTGGGGTGAACAGTTCGCGGACGATGCCCGCAGCTTGACGGTAAAGGGGAAGAAGATCGAGCTTCCCGAGGAAGCGGCCGCACTGATCGCCCAGCGGCAGGAACTCAAGGCCGTTCGCGACGAGGCCGACGCCGCCTACAAGCAACTCGGTTCCGAGATCGAGGTGATGCTCGGGGACGCCGAGGAAGGGACCGCCGCGGGAACGTGGAAGGTGAAGCGGATTCACGTTGCGGGCGGACATGTGGAATACGACCGCGAGCCGCACAGCCGCTTGGACATTCGACCGATCCGGAGGAAGTAATGTTCGGTTCTAAGTTCCTCAGTTTTGAATCGAAGGACGGAACCGCATTCATGGTGAACCGTGATCACGTTCTCGGTGTGCACTATGACCCGTGTCTTCGAACCGCCGTGATCAGTTGCGGTGAATCAAAATACCGCTTCGAAGGTGTGAAACCGGAAGAGTGGGAAATCCTCAAGCGCAAATTCGGAGCCAAGTAAACGCGACCATTCAACCCCTCAGGTAATCAGCATGAGCACAGCAACTGCAACCGCACCGAAGCCCGCGACCATCGCCAAGCCCGACCCGCGCCGGTGGATGGTCCCGACCAACAAGGCCGGGCTCGATCAACTCGCGCCGCTCGTCACCAACGAAATCGCCCGCGGACTTCCCGGGTTCATGCGCGGAAACGCCGAACGCCTGATCCGCGCGATGATCACCGAGACGACGAAAAACCCCACGCTTCTCGAATGCACGCCCGCCAGCTTGTTCGGCGGAGTCATCCAGGCCGCGCAACTTGGTTTGACGATCGGCGCGACGCTCGGGGAAGCGTACTTGATCCCGTTCAACAACACGAAGCTCGGATGCAAGGAAGCCACGCTAATCGTCGGGTACCGCGGGTTCATTCAACTCGCGCACCGCTCGCAGCAGCTTCGCCGCCTCACGCCGGGCATCGTTCACGCGGGTGACGCGTTCACGTTCACCCTCGGTTCGTCGCAAGTTCTCACGCACGAACCGCGCCGGAACAACCGCGAGCCGGTGACGGATTACTACGTGTGCATCGAACTGGTGAACGGTGGCCGCGACTTCGAAACGTTCACGTACGAGGACGCGATCGAATGGCGTGATCGGTTCTCAACCACGCGCAACGCTCCGCAGTACGTGCGCGACAAATCGCCGTGGTACGACATGCAGCACGGGTTCCACCAGCAGGCCTGCAAAACGCTCATCCGCAAGATCGCGAAACGCCTTCCCCTCTCGCCGGAACTGACGATCGCCGCCGCCCTCGAGGACGCGGCCGAGGCCGGAGTTCCTCAAGTGCTCACCGCCAACCTGATCGAGGTGATGGACAACGAGCCGATCGAGGGCCCGGCGCCGAGCAAGGCCGAGGAACTCAAGGAACGCCTCGACAAGAACAAGCCGCAGGGCCGCGGACGCGCGTCGAGCCCGCCTCCGCCGCCGCCCGCCGCCGAGGACGCCGACACCTCCGCTGCCTTCTTCGGGTCGTTCGATTCGAGGAGCGTGAGCCAGCCCAACGCCGTGGCGGTCAGTTGGTCCGTGCCACCCCGGAGCACCTCCTCGGCCCAGACGCCTTCCATCTGGGCCGCCAGCATCAGCTTTCTGCCGGGGGGACAGTCGAGGACGTGCGCGCCGTAGAATCGGGCGAGGCCGTTCTTCTTCTATCGGCGACGGCGATCTCTGCGCCGTCGGCCGACCCGTCTCGTCCGATCATGCCGAGGCCGAGGCCTGAGCATCTCGTGACGTTCCAGTCCGAGGTGGCCCCGGCACCGAAGCCGAAGGGCGATATGTCCTTCGAACTGGCCGACGGCACGAAGGTGCGTCTGGTCGATCCCGCGAAGCGCTGAAATGAGTGCGGCACGGGCTCCAAGTCTGTGTCGCACCATTGCTCGGGAAAGGGAACGAGGAAGGGGACATCGCAACGCAACCTAGGACCGTGACTTTGCGACTTCGGCCGCCTTCTTGAACGCGACACCGCCGTAATGCTCGCTCATCGTCCGCGTGTGATGCCCCAGCAGGGCCTGCACGGAGTCCAAGTCGAACAGTGACTTCACCTCGGCAGCGGCCAAGTGCCGAAGTGCGTACGGAGGGAACGGTGGCACTCCCGCCCGACCACAAGCTGAGCGGATCGCCTTCGCGTAGCTGTCCTTCGAGTACTGCGGCTTGAAGGTCCGCCGCGGCCGCGCAACCAGCGGCTTGCGACTGCCGCCGGTCCTCCCCCCTCGCTTCGCTTCCGCCACGTCCCGCTGCTCGGATCGATACCACTTCATTCCTTCCGCTGGCGAGAAACAGAACGCGTCCTTGGCCCGATCGAGAAACGGCTCCAGGACCTTCTGGGCTCCGCCGGCGAACAGCAGGTATCGCGGCTTCCCCTTCCACGTGAGCTTGTGCCGCGGCGGTACATGCGCCCACACTCCTAGGGCATCGAGGTCCTGCACGCCCGCCCCCGGCACATACAGCTTCCCGGATCGCTGGACGTCGCCGGCCTTCAGCGCACACAGTTCCCCGGGTCGGGCCCCGGTCGCCAACTGGAGCACGACCATCGCCCGAACAGGCGGCAGCAGGAACGGAAGAATCGCTTTGACGTGGGCCGCGTCCGCCGGCTCGATGATCCGCGGCGGCCGCGTGTCGCCGAGCTTCGGCCGCGGCACCGTGGCCAGGGCACCGGCTCGATCCTCGGGGACCCGTTCAGTCGCCACACCCCACCGCCAGATCCGGCGGATCGAGTCGACGTGGTAGTTCACGGTCGTGACGTTGAACCGCGGCTGTCCCTCCATCTTCGGCCGCTCGCTTTTCAGGCTGCACAGCCAGGACTGCCACGACCGCAGCATCACCGGCCCGAACGACGACACGGGCGTCTCGGTGTGCAACTCGAGCAGCAACTGGATGGCGAGCTTTGCCCGGTCCCGCCCGAGGCCCGGACGCGGAGAATCCGCTGAGAGGAGATAATCTCGGCAGAGTTCGCTCACGAGGTATTCGCGGGCGTGGCAAGGCAATGCGTGGGGATCGACTGCCCAGAGGGCGCAGAGGCGAGCGTACTCTGCCTTCCAGGTCTTCTCCTCTTCGGCCGGGCCGAGATGCCACCAGCGACCGAGCCACCAGACTCGCATCTGTCCCTTGTCATCGGACTTCGGAACGGGCGGAAATGCAGCGCGCGGTCTTCCCATGATGAGACTCCGGATGTGAGCCGGTATGGGAGTTTACGGAGTTAACTCCGTAAACTCGATCTCGGTTGAGATCAGGGGAAGTGCGAAAAGTGCTTGTTTTCTCGAACAGAATCAGGGTGAGTGACGGGACTTGAACCCGCGACTTCCAGATCCACAATCTGGCGCTCTAACCAACTGAGCTACACCCACCGTATTCTCCTTTGTACAGCCCGAACGATGCGGCTTCAACTCCCCTCGGGTTTCGATTTTTCCGAAGCAGGGACAGGTCGAGGTTTGACCCGGTTCGCGCGGTCGGATAGTCTCTGAAGTGGAGTCACTGGCGGGAGCACGTCATGTCGCTGCGAACCGGAGTGCGGGTCGGCCTTGTCGCCATTTTCACCGCGATTCTGTCGTTGGTGTTCGTGGAGGACGCTCGCTCGCAGCCGGGGCGGCCGCGGCCGGGAAGCATCACGGGCATGCCGGGCGGGGTCACGGGCATCCCGCGGCCACCGAGTTTCCCGCAACCGCCAAGCATCCCTCGCCCACCGACTTTCACGCCTCCGAACATCCCCTCGCCACCGAGCTTCCCTCGGGGTCCGTCGTTCGAGACCGTGTGGTCGTGCGGAAAGTGCCGTGCGGAACTCGGCCGCGGCAATTCGAAACCGAGCTTCGATGCGTGCCCGAAGTGCGGCGCGCGCTTCGTCAATGGCGGAGGTGGCGGGAACGGCGGCGGCTTCGGCTTGATCAGCCCGCCGCCTCCGGCGGACGTGGGCGGAGGCGCCACGTCGCCAAGCGATCCGGACTTGATGCCGCGTGGCGCGACCGGGAACAGTGGTGCGATCGAACCGCCGACCGCCACGAGCCCGCCTCCCAGCGCCAGCGGCGACTCGAACGCCAAGCCCGAGGAGAAACCGGCGTCGAAGACCGGTTCCCTGATTCTCAAGATCATGATCGGCGTGTTTGCCGTGCTCTTCTTGATCGGGATCGCGGGCGGGGCGTTCCTCATCGTGGCCGCGAACAAGGGCTCGAAGCCGACCAAGAAGAGCCGACGCGTGCGGGACGACGACGACGAGTGATCAATTCGGAGTCGCGAGTTTCAAGGCTTCGTTCACGCCTTCCCGCAGTTCCCAGTAGGCGCTTGGCGTGAGGCTTTCCCATGTCTGAGTGGCGCCCCACGACCACTTCACCGTGATTCGAGACGGCTTCTCGCTGGGGTCGAACCGGAAGAGGTGTCGGTCGTCGTTCGCGGAAAGATAGCTGCCGCCCCCCTTGGCGAATTGCGTGAGCTTGCGGTTGCCCAGTTCCAAGACGACGGTCGACCCTACGACATCGCGGTGGCCCTTCCCCTTCAACCGGACGCCGATCCAACTCGATTCGCCGAACGATCCTCGAAGCAACGCCACGGGCGCGTTCGTGTGACTGACGACGAGATCGGAGCGACCGTCGTTGTCGAGGTCGCCCACGGCGAGGCCGCGGCCGAGTTCCGGTTTGCGGAAGTAGTCGCCGCCGCGGGCGCTGACGTCCTCGAAGACGCGTCGACCGTTTCGCGAGACGTTGCGAAAGAGGACGGGCTTCTGGCGGAACGTGCTGCCAAGGTTCGGATTTCGGATCACGTGCCCGTGCGAAACGACGATGTCGTTCCAGCCATCCCCATCGGCATCGAGAAACGCCGTGCCGAAACCGACGAGGTGCGTACCAATCGAGGCGATCCCGGCGGCGCGGGACTGATGATCGAAGGCTTCCTTCGGCGCCGCGTGGCCGAGGTTGCGATACAGCGCGTGCGGTTCGGCCTGGAAGTTCGTGACCCAGATGGAGGCCCGGCCGACGCCGTCGTAATCGGCCACGTCCGTGCCCATGCTGCCGTTGTAACGGCCGCTTTCGTCCCCCGCGACGCCTGCTTGCGAGGCGCTCTCGACGAGTTTGCCCTCGCGATTGAAGTAGAGGAAGTTGTCGGAGGCGTCGTTGGCCACGTAGATGTCCGGCTTGGCGTCGGCGTTCATGTCCGCGATCACGACCCCGAGGCCGCAGCCGGTCGCTTTGAAGCCATGATCGGCGCCCACCTCGCGGAAGCCGAGCCCCTTCTCGTTGAGGAACAGCGAGTGCATCAGCGGCTTGAACCGCTGCGGAGCGCAGACGTCACGCGGGATGCCGATCTTGTACCCGGTGCAACTCGGGTTGTTCTCGAACGACCAGTCCACGTAGTGGCACACGTACAGATCGGGCCAGCCGTCCCCGTTGACATCGCCCCAGCCGGCGCTCGTGCTCCACGACGCGTCGAGAAGCTTCAGCGACTTGGAGACCTCCTCGAAGCGACGTTGGCCGTTCGGCCCCGGCACGTTGCGGAAGAGCAAGAGTTCGCCGTACCCGGTGACGACGAAATCGGGCCAGCCGTCGCGATCGAAATCGGCGACGGCGAAGCCGTGGTTGTAGTGCCAATCGCGTTCGAGGCCCACGTTCGCGGTCACGTCCTGAAACTTCCACTGGCCGAGGTTGCGGAAGAGCTTGCAGGGCTCGCCGATCAACTGGGTGTTCTTGGGCCCACCGAAGCGGCCGCCACCGCCCCCGAGAATATCGAGCCGTCCGTCGCCGTCGTAGTCGATGAGCGCGATGCCGCTCCCCAGCGATTCGAGGATCGTGAACTGATCCGCTTCCTCGCCGTTGTGTGGGACGAAGTTCACGCCGGAGCCCGCCGTCCGGTCTTCGAACCACGGCGGCCCGTCGTACACCGGTGGGGGGGTCGGTGTCGGATTCGCGAGCGGCTCGGGCTCCACGACCGGAGCGGGCCGCGTGAGCACGCGGACGGCGACAATCGCGACCACGACCAGCGACAGGACCGACCCGAGGCGAAGTCGTGCCTTCACTTCTTGGGCTCCTGTCGTTCTCGCTCGGCCTTTAGGAAGGCTTCCTGGTACTGCGATGCCTCTTCGAATTTACCGAGATGCCGCAGGCATCGGCCCATCGCGACGAGGATGTCCGGTTGATTCGGAGCCGAGGCCAGAGCCTTTCGGAGAATCGGTTCCGCCTCCGACGCGTTCCCCAGATCCATTGACACACTCGCGCGAAGCAGAATCGGTCCGGCGTTGGTCGGGCTTCGTTCGATCAATCGATCCAGTACATTCGTCGATTCCGTGAGGCGACCCTGATCGCGAAGCACGATGGCATATGCGAACGCGATCTGAAGTTCGTCCGGAAAGCGAGTGGTAAGGGCTTCGAGCTGTCGTCGCGTCTCGTCCGGCGCTTCCTGACGACGGAACAACCCCGCCAGAAAGCGAGCGTGCAGGTGATCCGGTTCGAGCGAGAGCGCATTGTCCAAATCCGCAATCGCACCGACATGTCCGCCAGCGATCTCGCGAAGTCGAGCTCTCCAGACCAGCCCTTGAACCCGATCCGCACTGCTCGGTCCCCTTTGAAACCACAGGTCGATCGCGGCTCTCGCATCGCGAACCGCGGGAAGTTTCTCCTGTTCTTGATTGAGCGGATCGTGAACGGAGTAGGGCGCGGCAAGCGTGTTCAGCGTGGCCACGATAATCGCTTCGAGTCCGAGCGCGGCGTCCGAATCGTCGAGATTCTCCCGACAACTCGCCAAGCGCTTCGATGCGACATTCGAATCGCCGAGTTGAATCGCAAGCAATTCCGACTCGAACCTCGCGGCATCAGACACGCCCACGGCCCGCTTATACTCGCCGAGCAACTTCGCGGCCGCGGGCAGATCGTCGTTGCGTCGGGCGGTGCGGGCCGCGAGCAGCAGGGCGTCCCAGTCGTTCGGATTTGCGGCTCGATGTTTCTCGATGTGTTCGCGAGCGGCCTTGAAGTCGCGGCGTTCGATGGCCTTCTCGGCGAGGTCGAGTTCGCTCGGAGGGCCAAAATGGCGTACCGCGAGATACGCGCCGCCCCCAAGGATCAAGAGCAACGCGATTGCCAAGAATCGGCCAGAACCTGGAGAGGTCGCCATAATACGGGAAGCGAGTGCGAGTTCTCATAATCCTACATCGGTCCCCATGTCGGGACAAGGCGACCGTGCTTGGCCCCCCGAGGAGACGCTCATGATTCGGCTGATGACTGGTGCGATGACGCTGGCATTGCTCGCCGGAACGGCGGCGGCGGCGGAGAAGCGGCCGATGCAAGTGGAAGACCTGTTCAAGTTCAAGCGTGTGGCCGCACCGCAGATCTCGCCGGACGGCAAGCGCGTTGTGTATCAGGTCACGACTGTGAACCTCGAAGAAAACAAGAGCACGACGGCGCTGTGGCTCGCGGCCACGGACGGCAAGACGCCGCCGAAGGCGCTCACCGATCCGAAGGGCAAGAAGGACATGAGCCCGCGATGGAGCCCGGACGGCAACGCGATCGTGTTTGAATCGACGCGTTCCGGTTCGGGCCAGATTTGGGTCGTAGATCCGAACGGCGGCGAGCCAGTTCAACTCACCTCGATAAGCACGGGAGCGAGCAACCCGATCTGGTCGCCGGATCTGAGATCGATCGCGTTCGTGTCCGCGGTGTACCCGGAGTTCAGCGAGAAGCCGTTCGCCGAGAGCGACATACTGAACAAGGAGAAGGACGAGGCCATCGAGAAGAACCCGGTGAAGGCGAAGGTGTTCACGAAGCTCTTCTACCGGCACTGGGTGGAGTACGTGGACGATAAGCGGCAACATCTCTTCGTCGGCTCGTTCAAACTCGCGGGCGGCAAGCCGCTACTGGAGGGGATTCACGACGCGACCCCCGGCGACCGGGATGCCTATCCCACCTCGACGACCTTCAGCAGCGGGGACGACTTCACCTTCACCCCGGACGGCAAGCACCTCGTGTTCACCGCGGTGCCGGAGAAGAACGAAGCGTGGAGCACCAACTACGACCTGTGCCGCGTCAGCATCGCGAACACGTCCACGAAGTGGGAGACGCTGACCAAGGACAACCCCGCGGCGGACAGCGGGCCGAAGTTCTCACCGGATGGCAAGAAGTTGGCGTGGCGGGTTCAAAAGAAGGCCGGGTACGAAGCGGACAAGTGGGACGTGGTTGTGGTGGATTGCAAGGAGGATGGCACGCGGACCGGTGATGCCGCAAACCTGCTCGCGCACAAGGATCTTTCTTGCAACGAGTTCGCTTGGAAAGGCGCGGTCATCGCGTTCACCGCAGACCGGGATGCACGCAGTTTCATCCATTACATGGCCGCAAAATCAAACGCGGACGTTGTGCAGGAGCCGCTCGATTTCGGGTCCGCGAACAGTTTGAGTTATACCACGAACGGCACGCATAGTGCCTTCGCACACGCATCGCTTCGCGCTCCCACGGATATTTGGAGCATGAGCACCGCGGACGGCAGGACCACCGAAGCGAAGGTGAGCAAATTCAACGAGTCACTTCTTGCCGAACTCGATCTCGCAAAACCGGAGTCGGTGAAGGTGAAGATCGAAGACGGCGAGATGCAGATGTGGGTGCTCAAGCCGCCGGGCTTCGATCCGAAGAAGAAGTGGCCGGTCGTCTATCTCGTTCACGGCGGGCCGCAGGGCGCGTGGGAAGACTCGTGGTCGTTCCGCTGGAATGCCCAGGCGTGGGCGGCGCAGGGCTACGTCGTCGCCATGCCGAACCCGCGCGGCAGCACTGGATTCGGCCAGAAGTTCGTGGACGAAATCACCGGCGACTGGGGCGGCAAGTGCTACCGCGACTTGGTCGCCGGGCTCGACTACGTCGAGAAGCTGCCGTATGTGGACAAGGACCGCATCGCCTCCGCCGGCGGCTCATTCGGCGGATACATGATGAACTGGTTCGCCGTGTCCGACATCGCGCCGCGCTTCAAGTGCCTCGTCACGCACTGCTCGGTGTGGAACTTCGAGAGCATGTGGGGCACGACGGACGAACTCTGGTTCGACGAATGGGAGCACGGCGGGCTGCCGTGGGAGAAGCCGCAGAAGTACGCCGAGTTCTCCCCGCACAAGAAGGCCGGCAACCTCGCCAAGCACAAGGTGCCGATGCTGATCATCCACAACGATCTCGATTTCCGCTGCCCGATCGGGCAGGGCCACGAGTTGTTCAACGCGTTGCAGCGGCAGGGCGTGCCGAGCCGCTTCGTGAACTTCCCGGACGAAGGGCACTGGGTGCTGAAGCCGAAGAACAGCCAGCGCTGGCACCAGGAAGTGTTCGCATGGCTGAAGAAGTACTGCCCGCCCGGCGCGAAGTGAGTGTCTTGCCGAGCGGAGGTCGCAAGCCTTCGGGTGCGTCTATGGTCTTGGCGAAGCCCAATCTGGGAAGCCCCGGCGGCCCGCCGGTGCTCCTTCCGAGGGTGGCGGACTTCGAAGGAAGTTGCCCCCGACAGGAGCCCCGGCTGGAAGCCGGGGCCACACACCGGCTAGAAGCCGGTGCCACCCAAGAGCGGCTTCGCCGCCATAATCTGTCGGCATACCCCTGGTCCTCAAGCCCGTGCGGCATTGCATTTGTCGCGATTGTGGGTAGGATATTTTCGGCTCTCCAATTCTCTCCTCCCGCCCGCTCATCCGCTCACGGAGGTATCCTCGTGTCTTCGTTTCATTCTCGTCGCCGCGCGTTCACCCTCATTGAACTGCTCGTCGTCATCGCCATCATCGCCATCCTGATCGGGCTGCTTCTCCCGGCCGTTCAGAAGGTGCGTGAGGCGGCCGCCCGCGCCAAGTGTCAGAACAACCTCAAGCAGATCGGCCTCGGATTGCACAACTTCGAGAGCGCGACCCAGAAGTTCCCCGCCGGCCACGACTACACCGTCGGCAACGGCAACTGGCGGGTGGACATCTTCCCCCACATGGAACTGGACAACGTGTACCGCCAGCTTCCGGATCAAGTCGTCAACGGGAAGATGAAGAAGGAAGTGTACAGCCCGACCGTGCTGCGAAACCTGTCGCTCTCGGTGTGGAAGTGCCCGTCCAACTCGCTTCCGGATTTCCAACCCGCCGCGTGGACCACGTGGTGGACCAACTACAACCACTTCGTCCCGAGCTACCAGGGCATCATGGGCGCCTACCCCGATCCGGCGGGCACGAGCACGAACGTGCTCGCGTCCAACTACGGCGGTTGGTGGACCTCCAACGGCATGCTCCTCGCCAACGAGCAGACCAACATCGCCGCCTGTGCGGACGGAACCTCGAACACCGTGTTCGTCGCCGAGCAATCGGGCAAAATCCAGAACTGCGGCTACGCCGCCGGCGACGCCCGCAACGGCTACTACACCCCGTGGGGCGGCTGCACCTTCCCCGGACCCGTTCGCAATCCCGGCTCGGGCGACATCTGGGGCATGGGCCTCACGTCCGTCGCCTACATGAACAACTCGACGACCTGCCCCGCCGGGGCCGGATTCAGTTGGGGCGGCAACACCATTCTCAATTCGTTCCACGCCAACGGCATCAACGTGCTCCTCGTCGACGGCTCGGTTCGATACGTCCCGAACAGCATGGACTTCACCACGTTCCAGCGCCTGTGCAGCAAGGCGGACGGCATCGTCGCCAGCTTCAACTGAACCTCCGCCGATCGCCCGCGTTCACCGAACGCGGGCGTTTCCTCAACCTTCCCGCATCCTCATGAGGCCCGCATGCGCGTACGCATGATTCTGCCGCTGATCGCGACGCTCGTCGCGATCGCCGGCTGCTCCAACGGCAAGCCGACCGCCACTCTGAGTGGCGTCGTCAAACTGAACGGCAAGCCACAGAACGTCGGCTCGGTGAACTTCCTTTCGAAGTCCGGAGCGGCCGCCCTCGCGGAACTCGACGAAAACGGAAACTTCAAAGTCGAGACGCCCATCGAGGCGACCGAATACAAGGTCTACCTCGGCGCTCCGATCCCCGGCCAACTGGCTCCCGGCACCAAGCCCTCGGCCCCGGCCGCGAAGTTCAACGTGCTGCCGAAGCACCTGGACCCGCAACAAAGCAGTGTCACGATCACGCTCAAGCCGGGCGCGAACGACGGCGTGGAGATCGTCTTCAAGGACTGATCCCCATGCGTTCCCTCTCCCGCTTCGCCACACTGCTCTTCACCTGGGCCGCCACGGGTTGTTCGTCCCGCCCGGCGGATCTCCCGCCGGAGCCTCTTGGCCCCGCGTGGTTCGAGGACGCCACCGACCGTCTCGGCATCCGCTTCACCCATGATCCCGGACCGACCGCGAACTTCCCGATGCCGCAGATCGTCGGCAGCGGATGCGCCCTGTTCGATTGCGACGGCGACGGCCGCCTCGACCTCTACCTGCTGCACGACGTTCCTGCCGGCTCCCCGAGCCGCAACGCGCTTCTCCGCCAAAAGGCGGACGGCACGTTCGAGGACATCTCCTCGGGCTCCGGGCTCGATTTCGCCGGTCCGTGCATGGGCGCCGCCGTCGGCGACATCGACAACGATGGCCGCCCCGATCTCGCGGTCACGCTGCACGGCGGCTTGCGGCTCTTCCGCAACCTCGGCTCCGGCCGCTTCGCGGACATCACCGCCACCGCGAACCTTCGGAACCCGCTTTGGGGAACGTCCGCCGCGTTCTTCGATTTCGATCGCGACGGACTGCTCGATCTGTTCGTGGCGAACTACGTCGACTACGACGCGTCGAAGCCGTGCGTCGATCGCGGCGGGCAGGACTACTGCTCGCCGCGCACGTTCTCGGGCACGGGAAGCCGGCTGTTCCGCAATCGCGGCGGCGGCCAGTTCGATGACGTCTCCGTGCTCGCGGGCATCGGCCTGGTCCCCGGCCCTGGCCTCGGCGTGTATTGCGCCGACCTCACCGGCGACGGCTGGCCGGACATCTTCGTCGCCAACGACGGCGCCCCCAACCGACTCTGGGTGAACCGAACCGACGGCACCTTCCGCGATGAAGCCCCGTCCCGCGGCGTCGCTTACACCCACATGGGACATGCCTACGCGGGCATGGGCATCGCCGTGGGCGACATTGGAAACGATGGCATGCTCGATCTCTACGTCACGCACCTCGCCACCGAGACGAACACGCTTTGGAAGCAGGGCCCGCGTGGCGTGTTTCGCGATCGCACCGCCGAGTTCGGATTGAATGAGACGAGCCTCCGCGGCACCGGCTTCGGCACCGCCATGGCGGATTTCGATCACGATGGCGATCTCGAGATCGCCATCGTGAACGGTCGCGTATCCAAGGCCTCGCCGGAATCGGCTCCGGGCCTTCCCGCGTTCTGGGAGCCGTACGCCCAGCGAAACCGCCTCCTGAGCCTCCGTGGCGGCGCCTTTTCGGACGTCTCTTCGGCGAACCCCGCGTTCTGCAACGTGCCGAACGTCGGCCGCGGGCTCGCGATCGGGGACATCGACGGCGACGGCGCCGAGGACATGGTCGTCACCGCCATCGCGGGCCGAACCCGAATCTATCGGAACGTTTATCCCGGGCGAGGAACTTGGCTCCAAGTCCACGCTCTGGACCCTCGCTGGAACCGCGAGGCGCTCGGCGCCGAGGTCGTCGTCGTCGCAGCCGGGCAAAAGCGAACACGCGTCGTCGCCACCGCGGACAGCTACCTTTGCGCCCGCTCGCCCATCGCTCACTTCGGCCTCGGCAAGGCCACGAGCTACGACTCGATCGAGGTTCGCTGGCCGGATGGCCTCTTGGAACGATTCCCCGCCGGCCCCGCGAACCGCAGGATCTCCCTCCGCCGCGGCGAGGGCATGAAGCCATGAGAGCGCGCCGTGCCAGCATTATCGCGATCGTGCTCTCGGGCATCGGTGTCGGCGCGTGGTGGTCGTTGCGGCCGGACCCGCCGCGGCCGCCCGCGGTTCCCACGGATGGCCTCCCGACCGAGGTCGCGGCCGCGTTACTGAACGCCCGTGCGGAGGTTCTCGCGAAGCCGACCGATGCCGAGGCTTGGGGGCAACTCGGCCTGCTGTACGCGGCTCACGGATTCGACGACGAATCGGCCGCATGCTGGCGTGAAGCCGCCCGCCTCGACCCGACCGACGACCGCTGGCCCTATCTGCTTGGGATCTACTTTCTCACGGACGGCCGCGACCCGGGCCAGGCGATGAGGCGCTTCGAAGTGGCGGCGCTTCGCGAACATCGGAGCGTTCGCCACGAGGTCGCGGCACAACTGCGTCTCGGCGAAGCGTGCCTCGCCGAGCGGCAGTGGGCCGACGCCGAGGACATTTTCCGGAAGCAGTTGACGCGGGACCCGCAGGACGCCCGCGCCGCCGTCGGCCTCGGGCTCGCGTTGCTGAACCAGGAGCGACCCGCCGACGCGCGGCCGTTTCTCGAAAAGGGGCTGACCACACCGCACGTTCGACGCAAGGCCGCGACCAACCTCGCCGCCGCGTCCCGCTTGTTGAATGATTCCGCCGCAGCGGAGCGCTACGATCGCCAAGTCGCGACGCTGCCCGAGGACGTTCCCCCACCCGATCCGTTCATCGCGGTGATCGCCGCGATGAAGCCGAAGCCGCGTGATCCGTACGAGGAAGTCGTGGCTCTTGAAGCCGCGGGTCGGCTTGCGGACACGGTACCGGTTCTGGAGCGGCTCGCGGCCGATCCGGAGAACGTGAAGGCCGCATTCTTGCTCGGCCGAAGCCTCGCCCTTCTTGGTCGTCCATCCGAAGCGGAGTCGCACCTGCGGCGTGCGTGTTCCCTCGATTCAGGTCATGCGCAGGCCGCACTGCTGCTCGGCGCCACGCTGTTCGACCTCGCCATGAAGGAGGCGGAGAGAGAGAAGAAAACGCGACTGCTGCGTGAGAGCGTCGAGTCCAGCGCTCGAGCGGAGACACTGGCGCCCGGGCTCGCGGTCGCACACTTCACGAGAGGCATGGCCTTGCGGGAACTCGGTGATCGGTCGGAGGCCGTTCAACATCTGCGGCTCGCGGCGGACGCGAAGCCCGAGTCCGAGGACTTTCAACTCGCGTATTTGGAGGCCTTGATCGATGCGGGACGGCACTCCGAGGCATCGGCCCACTTGCCGATCGCGGAGCGAGTCGTAACTGCGAATCGGGCTCGCTTGACAGCTCTGAGCGAGCGGCTACGCTCGGCTCCAAAGCAGCCGAAGCCGTAAATTCAGTTCAAATCACGATTTGCTGCAGCCCCGTTTCGAAGAACCCCGCTCTCGTCGTCAAGCCAGGCTGGGCGTGATCGACGCGTCAAAATCGGGAAACTTGAGAAATTCCGACCACTGACACTTTAAGACTCGTAGTCGGTGTTAGTATTTCCGATAGAGCCAGAGCCGAGGGACCGGCGGCCACCACTCAGGCGCCTTCCGAGCGGCCAACATCAAGGAGGACCTCTCATGCTCGTTCTCACCCGCAAGCCCGGCGAACAGATCATCATCGGGAACAACATCCGCCTCACGGTCGTGAGCGTGGGCCCCGGCCGCGTGAAGCTTGGCATCGAGGCTCCGGAGAATGTCCGGATCGATCGCCGCGAGATTCACGAGAAGATTCAACTCGAAGCGGACGTGTTCAACTCGATCGCGGATGCGATGGATCACGCGACACCGACGATGGTCGCGTCGAGCGACACGTCGCTGTCGCTGCACAATCGCATCGCCGAGACGCTGACGGAACTGCCGCCAGTGGTGGCGTCCGGCGCGTTTCCGAACAAGCCGCGCTGAGTTTCAAGCGAGTTGCAGTTTGCTCGGGGCGCCGCGCACTTCGATGATGCGGTCCCCCGGTTCGGCTCCGAAGCAGTCCGCGAGAGCGTCCTCGACGCTCGCACCGAAGGGAAGATCGTCGCGCGGCACGAGGTAGGCATCCTCGGGCCACCCGGCCGCGGCGGCGAAGTTCTCCACCAGCACGTCCCAGGCATCCACCGGCGCAGGCAGGCCCGGCAGGAGCCGACTCAACAGCCCCGCCACCTGATCTTCCAATACGCTTCGTGGCGGCAGAACGTAGAACGTGGCCATTCCATGGCTCCCGAATTCGGTCGAAGCGTCCCGGTTGCGTGTGGGTCGCCCATGTCGTGGGCCTGCCCGTGAAAAGCTATCGACCCGCCATCCCGGCCACACGTGGCCGGAAGGGCGGGTCGATGTCGTGTTTCGATTTCGCGGGCGATTCAACCGCTACATCCGTCGCGAGCCTTCGATCATCGGAACCCGCCGATGCCGCCGAAGCCGCCGAAGCCACCGCCGCCGAAGCCACCGCCGCCGAATCCTCCGCCGAAGCCACCGGCTCCCAGACCGGTCGAAGCGCTGTTGATGCGTTCGATGTCGCCGTTGCGGAGGCCTTCGGCGCGGGTTGTTCCCAACACGACGCGACCGCCGGCTTCGGCCGCGGGAATGCCGGCCTGCACCAGCTTCCCGATGATCTCGGTCATGCGTTTGCGGTCGAGGTCGGCGTTTCCGGTCGGTTCCACCTTCACCGGCGCTCCGATCATGCCGATGCGGCGAATCACGCCGTCCACGTGGCGAGTGCCCGTCGCGTTCAACTCGGACTTCGCGTCCAGCCAGTCTTCGCGATAGATCACGAAGTATTCGGCGAGGGCGTTGTCGCGTTGCATGTCGAAGACGGACCGCACGGACGAACCGAGCGGGGGCGGCACGGTCGCCGGCGTTCGCGAGCAGACCCAGAACGACGTCGGGCCGTGTTTGCAGCCCTTGCCGCAATGGCCGGACGCGCACGAGCCCTCCACAGCGGGAGCCGCCTCGACCACCGGAGCGGGCGCAGGAACGGCCGCGACCGGCGGCAGTTGGGCCGGCACGTCGCGGCGAACCGGAACGACGACCGGCGGAGCCGCGGGAGCGGTCCGAGACGGCGCCGCGGGAATCACCGAGGGCAGTTTCTCCGGAGGCACCGTGCCCGTGACGTAGTACACCTTCGAGTTGCCGTCCTGCCCCGTGACGTAGACGGCGCGGATCGGCGGTTGCCCGGCGCTCTTCGTCGGCTGGGCCTGGACCGCGCCGCCGATCAGGAGGCTCGCCGCGGCCGCGACCCAGAACTGCTTCAGTATCGACATCGAGAAACCTCCCGAGAGTGTTCGTGTCCAGTTCACGCGGCGGCTTTCTTGCCGCCGGATTGGGCCTTGAGCGCGGTCCACCCGTGGGCGGGCATGCTCATGGCGAGTTTGAGCGCTCCGACGGCGCCGGCATAGGTCGCGTCCGTCACGCGGGTCACCTTCGCGCCGCCGTATTCCTTCAGCGAAAGCTCGATCACGCGATCGAGGCCCTTCAACTGGCTGCCGCCGCCGCCGAGGATGATGTTCTGCCGCATCCGCTGCTGGAACTCGGGATCGAAGCGACCGATCAGCCCGCGAACCGCCTCGACGATCGGTCCGACGATCGTGTCGCACGCGGTCTTCAGCGGTTCGGTCACGTCCACCGGCGTCGGCTTCCCGGCCACCGGCAGATTCACGATCGCCGCGTCGCTCAGGTCGTTCACGAACCCATGGCGCTCTTTCAGATCCCGCACCATGTTGCGGGACACCTGCACCGTGGGGTACTTCAGTTTCAGCCGTTTCTCGAACTCCTCGTCCACGGCGTCGCCGCCCATCGGCAGCGTGATCTGCTCTTCATCGGACGGATACACGCCATAGATCGGGCAAATGTCGATCGTGCCGGCGCCGATGTCGATCACCAGGGCGTCGCTCAGGCGGTTCATGCCGTATGCGATGGTGAACGGTTCGGAGACGATGGCGACCGCGTCGAACGTGCCGGCGGCGGCGTCCATGATGAACTTCTTGTTCTTCATGCTCGCGCGGGACGGCACGCCGATCACGCCGTACACCGGGCGATCCTTGTCGTTCTGCACCGCCTGCACCGAGTACTCGATGACGAGTTTCGTGGCGAGAGCGTGCTTCTCGACCTGCTTCGGGTTCATCCCGGCGGCGGCGGCGTCCACATACTTGAGAGCGCCCTTCTCGAACGGCCTCACCACGTCCAGCGCGAGGCGGTGTTCGGAAAGGTCTTTGCCGAACACGACGTCGCGCCCGAGCATCGTGCGGGCGATGTGATCCTTCGGCCAGCCGACCGCCGTCGGCAGCACGTCCCGGTAGCCGGTCGAACTCGCGACCGACGTCTTGAACGTGCCGAGGTCCATCCCCACGTAAACCGGATTGCTGGTGGTCGCCATCTGCATGCTCCTTTGTCGGTGGTCGATGTTCGGTCGGAGGCCGTGAGTCTCATGTCTCAGGCCAAGGCCGGGGCCGCGAAGCCTTCGCCGTCCGTCTGAACGGTTTCGCCTTCGGAGCCGGGATTGAGCGCGGCCAGGAGTTCGAGGTTCTGGTTCAGGATGAACTCGACCGCGGCCGTGTTGTTCGCCTCGACCACGAGTTCCTGCTGATGCTTCTCTTCGTGGAAGGTGGGGCCGAGTTCGAACTTCTCGGCGGCGTCGCGGCGCGGGCCGGCGTTGAACTTGCCTTGCAACGCCACGCAATTCGGATCGAGCGGAATCGGCAGCGGCGCGAGCGGAGCCAACGGCATCGCGGACCGCGTGCGGCGAAGCCCGGCCCACGCCGCGACTCCGATCGCGAGCACGCCGAGACCGCCGAGCAGGAGCGTGTCCAGCCGCACCGAGGCCGGAGCCTCAACCGCGGGCCGCGTTTCGGCTTGCTCCCGCACCACGACCACTTGCGGCGGAGCGGCCGCCGGAATCGCCGCGACCGGAGCCGGCGGAGCGTACGTCGTGATGATGATGGGTCGCGTGTCGGCCGTGGACTTCACCCGATCGCCGACTTTGCCGAGCAGCCCGACGGTGGCCGCCGTGATCTCGCGGGTCCCGTCGCGAACGCCGGCCATCGCGTCGAGGAACGCGTTCACCAATTGCGTCTTCGCTTCGGTGGCGGAAGCGGGCACGACGGCGTTCGCCTCGGCAGCCGGAACCGGCTCGGGCGTGATGCGTCTCGTGCCGTAGTAGATTTCGATCGGCTCTTCGGCCGCCGGCGCGGGCACCGGAAACGACGCGGGCGGATCCTGCGAGAATGCGGCGTTCGCGCTCCCGGCAAGCATCAGGGCCGCGATCAGCTTTCGTGCCTTCACCATGACGGACCTCTTCACCCGCGCCATCGGCAAGAACCGTACAGCCGGTATCGGCAGAACAGTTCGCCCACTGTGACACAAAATGCTCGAAGGCACCGAATCGGGGCGAAGTTCTCCCGTCGGGCGAATTCGCCTCGTTTGCCGCGGCCGCCGGGCTTCTCCGGATTGCACACGACTTGAGAAATTCGGCTTGGACCGCGGGTTTTTCACGCTCGATTCGCTTGACACGATTCGCGGCCCGGCTACCAGGGCACGACTCGACGAAGCGCGGACACGCCACGGCCTGGGGGAACAGGCGCCGGGGCGGCCGTTCGGAAACGAACGCGGCGCGACGACGAGGACCGAGGGGGATTGAGGATGACGCGCTTGGTCAGCCTTTCCGGCGGGACGCGCCGGTCGCGTGCGTCGTGGTGGGGTCGGGTCGCGGCCGTGGCCGCGCTGGTCTCGATGGCGGCCTCGTTGAGCGTGGCTCAGCAACCGGCCTCGCAGCCAGCGTCGCCGCTGGGCGTCCCCGGTCCGGCCGCCGGCACGCCGTCACCGTTCACCGGCCCACCGGCTCCGTTCGCCGGATTGCCGGAGGTGATCGCTCGAACGAACGCTCAGCCCGATCCGAAGGCGAACGGAAAGGCGCTTGGGCAGCCGGCGGGGCCCTACGCCGGACCGCTCAGCAACCCGCTTCTCTCGCCCGGCCCGAACGGGCTCCCGCGGGCGTCCCAGCCGTCCGCCGCGACTCAGGAGAAGATCTCCAAGTACGTCGCGAAGATGCTCGACCCCGAGTCCACGCTCGATCTCGTGATTGGGCAAACTCGCGTCATGACGCTGAAGAGCACGCCGATTCGCATTCAATCGGGGGACGAATCCGTCCTCGCCGTCAGCGTCGTCTCGCCGAAGGAAATCCTGCTCCAGGGCAAGGGCGTCGGCGCCACGGTGCTCAACATCTGGTTCGGGGACAAGAACGACGCCTCGAAACAGGAGACGCTCACCTACCTCGTGCGGGTCTTCCCCGACCCCGAGGCGAAAGAGCGGCTCGAACGCGCGTACAAGGCTCTCGAAGACGAACTCAACAAGTACTTCAAGGACACGTCCATTCACTTGAAGCTGGTGGGGGACAAGCTGGTGGTCAGCGGCCGCGTCCGCGATTATCAGCAGGGCGCCCAGGTGCTACAGATCGTGAAGGCGAACATGACGGCGGGGGGCGAAGCGAGCAAGACGCCGGTCGTGCCCGCCGGCGGCGTTCCCGATCCGGCGGCGCCGCTCACGCCCGAGGCGTTCCAAACCGCGGGCGGGAACAACATCATCAACCTGCTCGAAATCGCGGGCGAACAGCAGGTCATGCTTCGCGTGGTGGTCTGTGAAGTGAGCCGCGCCGCGGCCCGCAGCATCGGCCTGAACTTCACGGTGCAGAACCAGCAAGGCGTGACGATTTTCGCGAACAAGACGGGCCCCGTGATCGGAGGCCTGGGCGGACTCGGGCAAGGGCTCATCGGCGGCGGCGGCGGATTTGGCTTCGGCGGGCAGATCGCCAACATCGCCTTCAACCTCGACGCGGCCCGGCTCCCCTTCGCCCTCAGCGCCCCGAAGCAACTTCAGTACGCCCGATCGCTCGCGGAGCCGACGCTCGTGACGATGAACGGCCAGACGGCGAACTTCCTCGCGGGCGGATCGTTTCCGGTGCCCGTGATCGGCGGGTTCGGAGCGATCGGCGGCCTCCAGGGCGTGCAGTACGTGCCCTACGGCGTGATCGTGAACTACACGCCGTTCATCACGGATCGGGATCGCCTGCGGCTCTCGCTGAACGCGACCGTGAGCGCCCGCGACGTGAACACCTCCACCAACATCGGCGGCGGCCAGGTGGCCGGGCTCAACAGCCGCAGCGTGAACACGACGGTGGAACTGCGGCAAGGCGAGACGCTCGCGATCGCCGGGCTCATCGAGTACAACATCGGCGCGGATTCGACCCGCCTGCCGTTCATCGGGGACATCCCCGGCATCAACAACCTCACGGGCCTGCAACGCACGCAATCCGGCGAGAAGGAACTGGTCATCTTCATCACGCCGGAACTGGTACGCCCGCTCGATCCGGGTCAGGTCGCGAAGCTGCCGGGCAGCGAGATTCTCGACCCGAACGATTGCGAGTTCTACCTGCTGGGCCGGCTCGAAGGCCACTGCAAAGACTTCCGCGGCCCGATCCGCACGGACCTGAGCCGCATCCGGATGTATCACACGGTGGAGCAGAGCAACGTTTACGGCCCGGCGGGCTACTCGCCGCAAACGTACCCGTGAGTCGTTCACCAAGCGGAGGGCGTCCACCCTCCGTGATTCCTCGACACGGGGGGCTCACGTCCCCCGCTCAGGTGGTCTTCATCTTCATTCAGGTTCGTATCATGCGTTCCGCCGCCCTCTTCGCCGCGATTCTGGCCGCCTCCTCGACCGGCTGCTTCACCAGCCGGACGCTGAACCCGTTCTCCAAAGAGACGGATACGCCGGACGCCGCGGCGATGCAGCCGGCCAAGGCGCAGGAACTGCCCGGCAAGCCCGCCGCGCTCCTGCTCGTCACCATGGCCGAAGGGCTCGAGAAGGAGGGCAAGGACGCCGACGCGATCGCCTACTACGAACGCGCCCGCGACCTCGACCCGAACGTCGCCGATCGAGCCGCCCGCCGCCTCGCCGTGCTCTACGACCGCGCGGACGAGCAGGCCAAGGCGATGCACGAGTTCCAGGAACAACTCAAGAAGAAGCCGAAGGACGCCTCGCTGCTCAACGACATGGGCTACTCGCTGTACAACCGCGGGCAATGGGCGGAAGCGGAGAACTACCTCCGCCGCGCCGTGTCGCAGGACAAGAACCACAAGCCCGCATGGGTGAACCTCGGCCTCGCCCTCGCACAACAGGGCAAGGATCAGGAAGCGCTCGAAGCGTTCTCGCACGCCGTGTCCACGGCCGAGGCGTACTCGAATCTCGGGTTCGTGCTCGCGGTCCAGGGGAAGAAGCCCGAAGCGATCGCGGCCTATCGTCGGGCGCTGGAATTGGAACCGGCGTTGAAGATCGCCCAAGCCGCGGTCCAACGGCTGGAAGCCCCCTCGCCCGCCGTCGGCGAGTGAGTGAGGCGTTCTCCCATTATCGGTTGAACAGGAACTCGCGGCTGTTGATCAGAACCCAGAGCACATCCTGGAGGCCGTCCGCGGGCGTGGCGGCGGACTTCACCCAGCCCTCGGCCTTCGTCAGTTCGTCCTTCGTGGGAAGCCGGGACCACGTCGCCAGCCAGAGATCCTCGATCGCCTTCGGGATCGGCGTTTTGGACGCAAGCAGTTTCTCGATTCGGCCGGACTTGCCCGCGATCTTGTTGTTCAGGAACTGGCCGTTCAGCAGGTGCATCGCCTGGGCGATGTTCGGCTTCGTCGTGCGTTCGCACTCGCAGAGCACTTCGCGGGGCGGGCGGCCGAAGGTGTCCATCAGGTACGAGTTCACCTCGCTGTCCGGAAGTTGGATCGCCCGGGTGCCGAGGGGCAGTCCCGTGTATTTCTCACGTGTGCCGGTGGCGAAATCGAGCGCGTCCGCGAGTTGCTCCGCCGTGAGCCGCTTCACGGTATACCGGGTGAAGTGGACGTTCGCTCCGTCCGCTTCGTTCTCCTTCGTGGGCGTCGCGTCCGCCTGGTATGCGCGGCTGTTGAAGATCGTTCGCAGCAGGTGCTTCAGGTTGAACTTCGACTTCACGAGATCGTCCGCCAGCGCGTCGAGCAGTTCGGGGTTGCTCGCCGGGTTCGTGGACCGCATGTCGTCCAGCGGTTCGACCAGCCCGCGACCCATGAGATAGCCCCAGAACCGATTCGCGACGTTGCGGCTGAACATGCGGTTGTCCGGCGAACCGAGCCACTCCGCGAGTTTCTTGCGGCGATCGAACTCGTCGTCGTAGCTGGTCGCGGGGTTGCCGTCGAGCGGCATCGGTTTCACGATCCCGCCTTTTCGCGGGTGCGAGGCTTCGCCCGCGGGCCGCAGAAACACCACGCTCTCGGCGCCGAACAATCCGAACTCCTGGCTGCTCTTCGTGCCGAGCCGCGAGAAGAACGCCACGAGGCCGTAGTAGTCGTCCTGGCTCCACTTCTCGAAGGGATGGTGATGGCACTTCGCGCATCCCACGCGGATGCCGAGGAACACCTGCGCGGTCGTCTCGGCCCAGTCGGTCGGGGCGTTCCCGATGCGGTAGAAGTTCGCCGGCCCTTCGATGAACGTGCTGCCTTCGGCCGTCACGATGTCGCGCGCGAACGCGTCGATCGGCACGTTGTCCCGCACTTGGGCCCGCACCCAGTTGTGAAAGCTCCACATTCCCTTCTCTTGCAACGCCCGGCGGTTGATCCGCAGCAGGTCCCCCCACTTCAAAGCCCACCAGTCGGTGAATTCGCCTCGCTCGAGGACTTTGTCGATCGCCTTCTCCCGCTTCTTCGGGTCCTTGTCCGCGAGGAAGCCCCGCACCTCGTCCGGAGTCGGCAGCGTGCCGATCGCGTCCAAGAACAGGCGGCGGAGAAACTCCTCGTCCGAACATTGCGGCGAGGGCACGAGACCGAGGTCCTTCCACTTCGCGATCAGTTTCGTGTCGATGAAGTTGTTCGCGGGCAGCGTCGGGTAGTTCGCGATCCTGGCGAACGGCAGCGACACCTGCGACACCTCCGCCTGCCCGCAGAAGCGAACCATGACGTGCGTTTCGCCTTTCTCCTTGGCCGTGATCAGGCCGTTCGCCGTAACCGACGCGACCGAATCGTTCAGCGCGTCGAACTGCGCCACCGGCGTGACGTCTTCCTTGGTTCCGTCGGACCACGTGGCGATGGCGACCAGTTGCTGCTGTTCGCCAGTTTGCATCACGCGGCCGGTGGGGAAGATTTCGAGTTTGGTGACGGCGAGTTCGCCAAGTTTGGGATCGGGCGCGGCCGGGGCCGGGAAGCCGTCCTCGAGCCACGCCTTGATGCGGTTGTAATCGCGACCGCCCAGCTTGAGCTTTTCGCCGCCGCCGTGTTCCATCACGAGCGCGGGCTTCGCCAACAGGATGCTCCGTTCCGGATCGCCGGGCACGATCCGCCGCCCCTCGGCGCTTTGCACGATCTCGCGATGATCGGACTTGGGATCGAACGCGAACAGGCTCAGTCGAAACCCGCCCTTGCCGTGCTGGGCTCCGTGGCAACCGCCGCCGTTGCACCCGGCCTTGGTCAGGATCGGCTCGATCTCGCGAGTGAAACTTACGGGCAGATCCGCGGCGAACTTCGAAGCCATGACTGGAACCGTGGCTTTGGTTCCGCCCGATTCGATGGCGATGGTCGCGGCGCCGTCCGCGACGGGGCGCACGAGGCCGCCCTTCTCCACGATCACGCGAGCGGAGTCGGAGGTGGTAAAGTTCGCGGTGCGTGTCAGGTCCCACTTTCGGCCATCGGGCCACACGCCGATCACGACGAGGCGCTGTTCGTCCCGCGGGCCGACGAGCTTCACGTCCTTCGGAAACACGATCAGTTCGCTGGGTGAACCGGCGGGGGCATCCGCGGCAGACGATTGAATCGAGTGGACAAGGAAGATCAGTGCGGCGAGAGCGAGTCGCATGGCGAACCCCGGCGAGACAGGGCGGGAGGCGGGAACCGACAACGACTATCGTCCCGGAAGGCGCTTGCGACGTCAAGCGATTCATCGAGCGATTGTGATTCGCCTCCGACCTGAAATTGACACCTGGAGACGAACCCGCGACAATTGCGGCAGATTCGGGGCGGGGCAAATTCCCTCCGCCCGCGCGGTTTGTGCTATACCACAATCAGCGCTCGTTCTTTGGCTGCTGCCGCCTCAAGGATTCCCGATGCGAACCGTCACCTTTCTCGTCTTGGAAGGCGTGGACAAAGGTCGCGTATACCGCGATCTCACGATCCCGGTCACGATCGGGCGCGAGGAAGGGAACGGCCTGCGACTGAACGACGAACGCGTGAGCCGGTACCACGCCAAAGTGCAGATGGAAGACGGCGACGTGATCCTGACGGACCTGGACAGCACCAACGGCACGCGGGTGAACGGCACCGCAATTCAGATTCGACGCCTGCGGGCGGGCGATCAAGTGTCCATCGGGCGTTCAATGCTGCTGTTCGGAACCATGGAAGAAATCGCGGCTCGCCGCGCGGCCGCGATGCCGGCCCATGGAGAAGCTCAAGCCCAGACGATCCGCGCCGAGGAACTCGCCGCCGCGAGTGGCCGCGTGGCCGCCGCCGCGAGCCGCCGCGAGGTCGACACCGAACAAGGCATCCGCACCTGGACCGCGTTCGACGACGACATTCCGCCACTTCCGCAGAAGCTGACCCCCGCCCAGGCCGCTCGACTCGCCGAGATCTTCGACTACATGCACCGCGGGCTCACGAACGCGGTCGAGAACATCGAGGCGAACGACGACGGCACCGAAGTCCGCCTCGGCTTCGGCGAATGGCAGATGATCCAAGCCGTGCAAATGCTCTTGGCCCGTTACGGCCGCACCATCGCCGACCCCGAACCGAGCATGTGACCAGTTAATTTCTCCTCCGCCTCGCGGTTCTGTGATAGGCCCTCGTATCATGACATCGGCAAGCGATGCCGGTGGGCCGTCACGGATTGCGATGCATGATCAAACTTGCCGATCCCGCCCATTCGCCGTGCGCGGTGTCCCGTTCGAATCGAACCCGTCGCGTCATCATCGTCGGCGCTGGCCCCGGTGGCTTGGCGGCCGCATTGTTGTTGGCCCACGCCGGAGTCCATGTCCGTGTCGTGGAGAAACTGCCGCGTGTCGGCGGGCGCTGTTCCGCGATCGAGGCCGACGGCTTCCGCTTCGACCTCGGCCCGACGTTCTTTCTCTATCCGCAGGTGTTGGAACGCATCTTCCAGCACATCGGCCGCGATCTGCATGCGGAGGCGCCGATGGTGCGGCTCGATCCGCAGTACCGGATCGCTTTCGGCTCCGGCGGCGAGTTGAATTGCACCGCGAACGTCGAACGGATGAAGGCCGAACTCACCAAGCTTTGCCCCGCGGACGCACCAAACCTCGAACGCTTCCTCAACGAAAATCGCCGCAAGCTTGATGGCTTCCGGCCCATCCTCGAACGCCCCTTCCTCGGTTGGCGCGACCTGCTCAGTTGGGACCTCGTGAAGATGGCCCCGATGGTGCGGCCATGGCGCTCCGTGGAATCGGAACTGCGCCGCCACTTCTCCGATCCGCGGGTGCGGCTTGCCTTCTCGTTTCAGTCCAAGTACCTCGGGATGTCCCCGTTCAACTGCCCGAGCCTCTTCTCGATCCTCTCGTTCTTGGAGTACGAGTACGGCGTGTGGCACCCGATCGGCGGATGTTCGGCCGTGTCCGAGGCGATGGCCCGCGTCGCACGGGAGATGGGAGTCGAGTTCTCGCTGGGGGACGACGTTCGCGAGGTGATCTTCGAAGGGCGCCGGGCCGTGGGCGTCCGCACGAGCGACGGCGTTCATCGGGCCGACGCCATCGTGATGAACGCGGACTTCGCACACGCGATGACGAACCTCGTGCCGGATCGCCTGCGCCGCCGATGGACCAACGCCCGCATCGAGAAGAAGAAGTTTTCCTGCTCGACGTTCATGATGTACCTCGGTATCGACGGGCTCTGTGAGAACCTGCCGCACCACACCATCGCCACGGCCGCGGATTACCCATCGAACCTGAAGGACATCGAAGAACGCCACGTGCTCTCGGAAGACCCCTCGATCTACGTGCAGAACGCGTGTATCACGGACACTTCGCTCGCTCCCAAGGGACAAAGCACGCTCTACGTGCTGGCTCCCGTCTCGAACCTGCATCCGAACATCGATTGGGCCACGGAGACGCCGCGTTTCCGGAGCATCGTCTTGAAGCAGGTCGCGAAGTTGGGCGTGCCCGATCTCGAACGCCGCATCCGTTTCGAGAAGGTCGTGACGCCCGCGGATTGGTCTCAGGATTATGCCGTCTATCGCGGCGCGACGTTCAATCTGGCCCACACCCTGCGGCAAATGCTGCACCTGCGGCCGCGAAACCGATTCGAGGACGTGGACGGCGTCTACCTCGTCGGCGGCGGCACCCACCCCGGCAGCGGCCTCCCCGTGATCTACGAGTCCGCCCGCATCACCAGCCGCCTCCTCCTCGACGACCTCGGTTTGTCCACAATGAACTGCGGAGCCGCGGCCCCCACGGGAGTATCGACTTGAAACAGGACGTTTCCGCCAATCGGATCGGCGTGATCGGCGGCGGGCTCGGCGGGCTCGCGGCGGCGTGCGTGCTCGCGGCCCGTGGCCGAGCGGTCACCCTTTTCGAAGCCAACCCGTGGCTCGGCGGCAAAGCCGCGTCGCTTCACGAGGCCGGGTTCCGCTTCGACATGGGGCCGACGATCCTCACGATGCCGTCCGTGCTGCGCCGCATCTTCCTCGAAGCGGGCCGCCGGATGGAGGATTACCTCGGTCTGATCCGCCTCGATCCGCAGTGGCGCTGCTTCTTCGACGACGGCAGCGTGCTCGATCTTGAAGCCGAGATCGGGCGGATGTCCGATCGGCTCGACGCGTTCGCACCCGGCTCCGGCCCCGGCTACCGCTATTTCATCGCCCTCTCGCAGCGGCTCCACCGCATCTCCAACCAGCACTACTTCTGGAAGTCCATCGGCGGCATCGGCGACATGATCGACTGGAAAGCCGGCTTCTCCGTGAGCCTCCTCCGCGACGTGCTCGCGATGCGGATGGGCCGCTCCGTCGCCGGCACCGTTCGCAAATTCAACCCCGATCCGCGCGTCGCCCAGATGCTCGATCACTTCACGCAGTACGTCGGTTCCAGCCCTGAGGCCTCGCCCGCCGTGCTGTGCGGCATCGCACACATGCAGACGAGCGAAGGCGTGTGGTACCCGCGTGGCGGCACCCGCGCCGTGCCCGAAGCCCTCGCGAAGTTGGCCGAGGAGCTTGGTGTCGAGATGCGAACGAGTTGTCCCATCAAGCGCATCCTCGTGAGCGGCGGCCGGGTGGCCGGGGTCGAAACCGAAGACGGCGAAGCGATCGAACTCGCGGCCGTCGTCTCGAACATGGACAGCGTGCGGACCCATGCCGAACTGCTGAACGAGACCGCGCCGCGATCCGCGAAGGCGTTCGCCGGGCGCCGCACGTACGAGCCCGCCTGCTCCGGCGTCGTGCTCTACCTCGGCCTCGCGAAGCGTTACGATCACCTGCTCCATCACGACTTCGTCTTCTCGCGCGATCCCCACGAGGAATTCGAGTTCATCTACAAGAAGGGCGAGCCGGCGCCGGACCCGACCTGCTACCTCGCCGCGACCAGTTGCAGCGAAGCGGACACGGCCCCGCCCGGCGGCGAAGCCCTCTACGTGCTCGTTCACGCACCATACCTGCGCCCGCATCACGACTGGTCGCGGATGTTGCCCGAGTATCGCCGCACGATCCTGAACAAGCTGAAGACCACCGGGAAGATGCCGGACCTCGAGGAGCGAATCGTGTTCGAGTCCGTGCTGACGCCGCAGGACATTCACGACCGCTACCGCGTGCTGAACGGGGCGATCTACGGACTGGCGAGCCACGGGAAGTGGAACGGCGCGTTCAAGCCCGCGAACGATTCCCGTGACGTGAAGGGCCTCTATCTCGCGGGCGGCGCCGCTCACCCGGGGCCCGGGATGCCCATGGTTCTGATGTCCGGCTGGATTGCGGCGAACGAGTGCAGCCTCGCCGTGGCCGCGGGATCGCCACTCCCCGCTCCCGTATGAAGACGCCGTTGCCGCGTCGCTGGCGTTGGCTGATGCGTGGCTTCCGCCGCTACTGCCGCCGCTACGTAAGAAAGCGATTCCACGCCGTGCGGCTCTCGCGGCGCAGTTCGCCGATCCCCGCCGGCCCCATTCTGGTCGTGCTCAATCATCCGTCGTGGTGGGATCCCCTCATCGGCATCATCGCCTCCGAACGCTTCCCGGGATTCGACCACTTCGCGGCCATCGACGGAAAAGTCGTGGAGAAATACGGCTTCTTCAAACGGCTCGGATTCGTCGGCGTGAGCGGGGCCGCGTCGTTCCTGCGGATGGGCGAAGCCGTGCTTGCGGAACCGAACCGGGCCTTCTGGGTGGCCGCTCAGGGCCGTTTCACCGACATTCGCGAACGACCTTTGAACCTGAAGCCCGGCGTCGGCCACATCGCGGCACGCATGACGAACGGCTGCGTGCTGCCGGTCGCGTTCGAATACGCGTTCTGGACGGAACGCACGCCGGAGGCGCTGATCCGGTTCGGGGAACCGCTTGCGATCGCCGACCATCCCGGGCTCGACGGCAAAGCGTGGCTCGCCCGAATTGAAGCAGCGCTGACACGGACCCTGGATGAGTTGAACGCGGAAACGATGACTCGCGACGCGGCGAAGTTCGACACGATCCTGGATGGCCGCGGCGGGGTCGGCGGAGTGTACGACCTGTGGCGGCGCTTCAAGTCGTGGCTGCGGGGCGAACGGTTCGACGCCTCGCACGAGGCCGCGATGAAGGAGCGCTCGTGATGTTCGCGCCCGAGTCTTGGGCCGTCTTCGGCGCGGGCATCCTGCCCGGCGCGATGTACGTTTGGAACATCTTCCTGTTTCGACCCGCGCCGGAATTCGATTCGCAAGCGAGTCCCAAGGTGTCCGTGCTGATCCCGGCTCGGAACGAGGAACGCTCCATCGAGGCGTGCGTGCAGACCGTGCTCGCCTCACGAAACGTGGACCTCGAAGTGATCGTTCTGGACGATCATTCCGAAGACCGCACCGCGGACGTGGTTCGAAACCTCGGCGACTCTCGCGTTCGTCTGGAATCCGCGCCGCCGCTTCCGGCCGGTTGGAACGGCAAGCAGCACGCCTGTCATCAACTCGCAAAGTTCGCGACCCATGACCGTTTCTGTTTCCTGGATGCGGACGTTCGCCTCGAGCCGGACGCGCTCGCTCGCATGATTCGATTCCAGCAAGAATCGGAGGCCGGGCTCGTGAGCGGCTTCCCGCGTCAGGAAACGGTCACGCTTCTCGAGAAGTTGCTGCTGCCGCTCATCAACTGGGTGCTGCTCAGCTATCTGCCGATGATCGGGATGCGGCACACCCGCCACGCGATGTTTGCGGCGGGTTGCGGCCAGTTCTTCCTCGCGACCCGCGAAGCCTACGAAAGGTCCGGCGGGCATGCGGCGATTCGCGACTCGATGCACGACGGCGTGACGCTGCCGCGGGCCTTCCGGCGCGCCGGCATCCAGACCGATCTCTGCGACGCGACCGACCTCGCCACCTGCCGCATGTATCGCAGCGCCCGCGCGACGTGGAACGGCCTGGCGAAGAATGCCCACGAGGGAATGGGAAGCGCGTGGAGCATCGTGCCGTGGACTCTTCTGCTTCTCTGCAGCATCGTGGGCCCGTGGTTCTACACGCGGTTGCACGGCGCATACCGCTTCCGGCAATCGTTCCTCAGCGCTCTCCTGCACCCGATCGGAGTCACGTTGCTCGTGGCGATCCAATGGTACGCGCTGGCCCGCCGCGTCATCGGGAAGCCGGTGGGCTGGAAGGGGCGAATAGCAAGCCCACCCGTGGCAACAGGTGGGCCGCTACACAAATCAGAATCGTCTTGCACTTTCTGAGTTTCTCCAATTCGGGGCGCACTGCGCCCTTCCGCCACGCCTCCACTCGGGTATTCTCCACACGTCCTTCGAGATGCAACCGAGGTCGCCCCGCATGTTGAGCATCGGGCAGCACTTGGCATTGGCCACCCCGTGGTGGTCGTGGCGATGTGCGGCCGTGCGCAAAGCGCTGTGGGCCTCCATACTGATGCGGCTCCGCAAACTCGGCAACGAACGCATGAAGGCGAACGACCTCGTCGGCCGCTCTCCAGCGAGTTGGAAAGACATCAGCGGCTTGCGAAAGGACGAGAAGACCCAAGCCCGTGCATTGAACGGAAGCCCTTCATTGGAGCTGTTCGTGGGCTTGGCCGGTGCCCTGGGCATCGATTCCCGCGAGTGCATCCCGGACACCGAGACGTGGATCGCCGAAGCCGCCGTTCACTTGTCCCACTATGCCGAGGGGCGCGTTCGGCCGATCGGAAAGGATGATGCCTTGGCGTATTGCCGCATTGTGCTTCCGTGGACGCGGGCCGGAATGCGAACGATGAAGGAACTCGAACGCGACTTGGCGGAGTTGACTCCAGTCTGCCGCACGAATGTGTTGAACGTGGCGTCCGGGTTGTCGCCGATCTTGGAGAAGGCACAACCCCGAGTTGAAGCAATCGCCTGCAAGGACCGGACGATGAACGGTTTCGAGGAACACGAAATCGCGGCCTACGTTCTCGGCGATGCTTCCGCCGACCTCGCGGAGCGCATCCGCGCCGCCGCGGCGACGGATGAGCAGCTCGCGGCCGAACTGGACGCGCTCGCTTCGATTCGCGATTCGTTCGAGACCCTCGACGAACTTCCCGCTCCCGGCCTGGCTCCGCGCCCTCGCACGCGGGTGCTCTTGCATCGTGCCGCGATGGCCTTCGGCATTCTCGTGGCAACGGCCGGAGTCGCATGGGGCGGGTACGAATTGCTCCACACGCCCCCACTGCTCAAGGACGATTTCTCGACGCGGACGCTGTCGTACGAAACGTGGCATCCGCATCTCGGCCGCCGTGGAGTCTCGGCCACCGATAGGTATCTGCGGCTGCTCAACCGTGGCTCAGTGGTGACGCGCCGCGAGTTCGACGAACCCATCGAGATCGAGTTCGATTGGCGCTGGATCGATCATGGAAACTATCCGCTCTATGGGGAAGTCTTCACGGTCTGCCTGCGGACGAACGGCGAACACAAGCCGAATCACGCCTTCGAGATCCTCGACGGCTTGGAGATCGAGTTCAACATCGTGGAGAACCGCGTCCGGGCGATCATGTTCCCGCGCGAAGGTGGCACGGCGATCGATTCCGCACCGATGCCAGCCGGCGAGTGGCACCACATCCGGATCATTGACGACGGCGCGTGGATCGCGGTCTACATCGAGGGGCCGTCAATCGATCCGCGCTACAAGTCGACGCCGATTCTCGCCGTGCCCGTGCCGGACAATCTGACCGGCCGCCGCGTGTCATTCTTCAACCGCGAACACACCAACGACATCGACCACGAATCGCATGTGGACAACATTCGGATTCGACGATTCCAGAACTGACTCGTATGGAGGTTCAACATGGCACGGCTCTACGGCACGGCAACCCGGAGCGATGGTTCGAAGATCGACGGCACCGCGACGATCAGCACGTCGTGGAACAACAACAAGGCGTACCCGCGCAACGGCCGCTACGAACTCGACCTCGGCAGCAATCCGAGGCAAACGATCACCGTCTATGTCGACGGTGACGACGGCCGCGAGGTCTACGTCGATGGCGACACGCCGTACGACATCCAACTGTAAACAACCGAACAGCGACATTGAGGAGAGTCTCGTGGCAACTCTACCGTGTCAGTTTTGCGGCAAGGAAGCCGGATTCTTCTCAAGTCGGAGCAGCATGCATCGCTGCGCGTCTTGTGGAACCGTGCTCTGCGACAACTGCGTCAAGAAGCAGTTTTCGATGGTGCGATCCCTGTTCAGCCTGACGTGCCTCGTGCTGACGCCGGTACTGTTCATCCCGATCATTTTCGTCTTCTTTGTCGGACTTCGATCATCGAAGTGCCTCAAGTGCGGCGGCGGCGTCAAGAGTATCACTTAAAGGAGGCTCCATGACATTCATGAGCATCGTCCAGATCGAACAGGGTCTGAAGCGCGGGATTTACCAGTTCCTCAACCAGGCGAACGGATGCGCCTTGGTCTGGGACGCGGAACGAAGGAAGTACGTCGGCCACGTCGAGCAGGCCGCGCTCGAAGAAGCGAAGCGAAACTCGGGGATCACCCTGCTCCAATGGGTTGGCTACGGGGAAGGTAGCGAGTGGGGTTCCAGCGGCTGGTGACATGACTTCTTCACACAATTACGGAAATCGCCATGACCATCCGACACCGCCTCGCCACTTCCATGACGCTGTCCGTACTGGTTCTGCTCGCCACGACGTCTCAGAGCCATTCTCAAGACTCCGAGGCGATAGCCGAAGGTCGCGAACTGGTCCGGCAGGAGCGTTCCGTTATTTTCGGCACGATGCATCCGACGGCTAAGTTGATGAACCTGTACTATCACGGGTACGAAGCCACTACCTCAGGATTCCATCTCGAGTACACGTTCCAGTTTCAAGGCATGTTCGATGTGAGACAATCACGCATTCGCCTGCATTTCGACAAGGATGGCCGACTTGATCGAATCTTGACACGGACGACCACCTCCCTCGTCGACCCATTCTTTGCGACCGATACGGCCATCGCGGTATTGAAGGAGGCGCTCAGTTCCGAACTCGGTAGCATAACCCAGTCGCAACTCGTTCAATCGATTCTTGACCATGTTGACGCCAAACGGGCTCTATCGGCATACCTCCGATATCGTCAGAAGCGATTGGAAGGAGTTGCGGACAATCCCACCGATGGCGAACTGTTGCGACTGTTGCAGGGATCAGAGTCGGTCGACGCCAAGGAGCGGGCATATTGGACGTCTACTTTGCCACGCATGAGCGTGGGCCAGCGAAAGCAGTTGCGCAAGATCCTCATCGAGGAGAAGGAAGCGCTTGCCAAGTTCGACAAGAAGGGCGAGGAGGAACTACGGTTCAAGGGGAAAGCAGAAACTGACAATCCGACGGATGAGGAGCTAAAGCGATTGCTTGCAAACTCTAAGAGCGTATCGAAGGAGGAGCGTGAAGACTGGATTCGCCAGCTTCCAGACCTAAACGCAAACCAGCGACGAGAGCTCAAAGGTATTTTCCTTGATGAAATACGTCAACTCAATGCGATCAAAAAAGTATGCAAGCCAATTGATGACGCCTTCTCCCAGAAGGATTACTCTCGCGCCGTCTCACTGTTAAACGAGGCGATCACGAAAGATCCTACGTCAGTCGAGTTGATCTATCAGCGGGCCCGAGCTCGGGAGGAGACAAAAGAATATGCGCTTGCAATCACCGACCTAGATCGCGCCATTGAGCTTGCCCCCAGTTCATCTCAGGTGTTTTACTTTCGCGGATATGTTCTCAGCGAAATCGGTCGGCATCTTGCTGCAAGAGGTGATTACCTTCGGTCAGTGCAGATCTCGCCCGAATCGCCACAGTTTCGAAACGGACTTGCATGGGTTCTAGCAACTGCCCCCGAAAGCTCTTGTCGTGATGGGAGGCTCGCGATTGAGCACGCCACGAAGGCGTGTGAATTGACGAAATGGCGTGAATCATATTATTTCGACACTCTAGCGGCGGCTTATGCCGAGGCCGGTGATTATGCAAAAGCTGTCGAATGGCAGTCCAAAGCCGTGACAGATTCCGAGTTCCAGAGGCGCGTCGGAGCAGAGGAGTATTCCCGTGCAAAGGAACGCCTCGGTCTTTTCAAGGTGAGAAAGCCGTGGCGATCGGCCTCTACGGACCAGTCAGCGAATGGCTATGTTTCGAGCCCGTCAGAGCCCGAGAGTGCTACCGCGCAATCGCGGAAACCGTCCATCTGGATTTGGATCGTAGCTGGGTCTTCCGTTCTGGGCTTGGTGATAATCGCATTCATTCTGGTTCAGATTCGAGCCGCGCGGCGTGTGTGATGCCTTCGCGGCCCTCGGGTCGCTTTGGGCGAAGGCCGTGTACCGGCAACCATGGGCATGAAACGATGGCGTGAATTCTGATGGACCGAGATCTCATCGATTCACTCACACATCCAGTTCTTCCACGATGGCCTGATCCGCCTTCTCCATGATGAACCGGTAGCGGGGGTCGGCGTCCTTGCCGAGCAGTTCCTGGAAGGCGGTGTGGGCTTCGAGGTTGTTGTCGATTTCGACCTTCAGCAGCGTTCGGGACTTCGGGTCGAGCGTGGTTTGGGCGAGCACGCGGAACGGCATCTCGCCGAGTCCCTTGAATCGCGTGATGTCCACCTTCGCGTTCTGGCGAAGGCCGGCCATGATCTCTTCCTTGTGTTCGTCGTCACGGGCCCAGTAGGTTTCTTTGCCCACGTCCAGCCGGTAGAGCGGCGGCTGGGCGATGAAGACGTGCCCCTTTTTGATGAGTTCCGGGGCGTGCCGAAGGAAGAAATCGAGCATGAGCGTGGTGATGTGGTGGCCGTCCGCGTCGGCGTCCATGAGCAGGATGATCTTGCCGTAGCGGAGGCCGTCGTAGTGGAAGCGGTCGCCGGCGCCGGTGCCGATCGCCTTCACAAGGTCGCCGATCTCCTGGTTCTGGAGCACCTTCGCGGTGGGAAGATCTTCGCCGTTGAGGATCTTGCCGCGGAGAGGGAGTACGGCCTGGGTCGCGTTGTTGCGGCCCTGTTTGGCCGAGCCGCCGGCGGAATCGCCTTCCACGATGAAGAGTTCGGTGTTGTCGCGATTCGTGCTCTTGCAGTCGGCGAGTTTTCCGGGGAGGCTGGTGCGGCGGCTGCCGGGGGAACTCCGTTTCACCTCATTGACTGCGGCGCGGCTCGCCTCGCGAGCCTTCGCCGCGAGTTGAATGCGCCCGATGATCGCGTCCGCGGCGGTCTTGTTGCTGTGGAGCCAGGCTTCAAGAGCGGGTCGGGCGAAGCCGTCGACCGTCGCGTCCATCTCCGGGTTGTTCAGCCGCTGCTTCGTTTGCCCTTCAAACTGCGGCTCGCGAACGAACACCGAGAGCACCGCGACCACGCCCTCGCGGATATCGTCCGACGTGATCTTCAGCCCCTTGATCTTGATGTCGTGCGTCTCGATGTAGTTGCTGACGGCTTTGCGCAGGGCGCTCTTCAGGCCGTTCTCGTGGGTGCCGCCGTTGGGCGTGCGGATGCCGTTCACGTACGAGCGGTAGGTTTCTTCGGTCGATTCCGTCCACTGAAGCGCGACTTCGATTTTGCTTCCGGAATCGCGATTGGCCCCGAACGGGATCTCGGTGACGGCGGGTTTCTGGCCGTCGGTCACGAGCTTTTGAAGGAACGCGGGCAGGCCGCCGGGATTGGCGAACTCGTAGGTGTGGCCGCCGTGTTCGTCCTTGAACGTGATCGAAAGGCCGCTGTGGATGTACGACATGTCTTCGAGGCGAGCCCTGATCGTATCCGCGTCGAAGCGGGTCGTCTTGAAGATCGTCTCGTCCGGCTCGAAGTGGATGCTGGTGCCGTGGCCGCGGAACGGTCCGACTTTCTCGACGCCGCTCTGGGGCACGCCCTTCTTGTACTCCTGGCGATACTCGAATCCGTCGCGTTTGACGGTGGCGACGAGTTTCTTGGAGAGCGCGTTCACGACGGAGGCGCCGACGCCGTGGAGGCCGCCGGAGTGCATGTAGCCGCTCTCGGTTTCGCCGAACTTGCCGCCGGCGTGCAGCACGGTGAGCACGAGTTCGAGCCCGCTTTTCTTGTGTTTTTTGTGCATCTCGACGGGGATGCCGCGGCCATTGTCCGTCACGGTCAGCGCATCGCCGTTCTTGTGCAGGATCACGGTGATGTGGTCGGCGAAGCCGTTGATGTACTCGTCGACGGCGTTGTCCAGGATTTCCCACGCGAGATGGTGCAGGCCCTTGGAGTCGACGCCGCCGATATACATGGCGGGCCGTTTGCGGACGGGCTCGAGCCCCTCCAGAACCTGGATGTCTTCGGTGCGATAGGTGCTCATGCGTTTGCCGGTTCCTGTCGTGTTGGATCTCAGCGCGCTCGGCTCCGCGGACTGTGCCTCGCTGCTAAGCTCTTGCGATGAGCCGCGAGGCGCAGTCCGCGGAGCCGAGCGAGGCCTCACGCGAACAACTTCCCGTCGCCGGACTTGTTCCCTCGCGGTGTCTTTCCTTCGACTTCGTCCCAGTTCACGAGTTCGATCGGCGGCGGGATCAGCCGGGCGAAGTTGGTTCGCACGCCGGGCTTGGCGCCCTTGCCGCCTCGATCCTGGATCTTGACCGCGCCGGGGCCGAAGTCCTGCGTCTTGCCCGATTCGGTCTCCACGACCAACTTCGTGAAGCGACCGCCGACGAGCACGCCTCCGAGGCATTCGTCGTCTTCCAACTTGATTCCGACCACGCCCTTGCCCGCGCCCGAAAGGATGTTCACCTGTTCGATGGGGAAGTGGATGAGGTGCCCGCCGCTCGAACCGAGCATGACGCTCTCTTCGTCCAGGACAAGTTTGGCCATCACGGCGCGGTTGCCGGCGGCGTTCACGAAGCGGCGGCCGGCCTTGGTCGACTCGGCGCGGTACGCCGCGAGCGGCATGCGGAGCACGTTGCCGCCGCTCGTCGCCACGAAAATGTACGGCCCGCCCGGCACGTCACCCTTTGCCTTCTGATCCACGGGCGTGAAGCGGGGATCGGTGGAGAGAACATCAATGATCCGCACCTGATCCGCGAGCTTGAAGAACTTGGCGACCGGCTCGCCGTAGCCCGTGGTGGCGGGCACCTCGTTGATTCGCATCGTGTACGCGGTGCCGTCGTCCGCGAAGAACACGACCGTGTCCAAGGTGCTGCCGGGCACGACGGCGATCACTTCGTCGCCTTCCTGCACGCGCGTCGTTTCCACGGACGCGAGCCGCCCCACGCGCTTGATGTACCCGTTCTTCGTGAGAACCACGTTCGTGTTCTCTCGAACGATGTACGCTTCGGGGTCGAACTCGAGCACGTCCTCGTCGCTGGCCATCCGCGTCTTGCGGCGTTCCGCGAATTGCTCGATGAGCGCTTCGAGTTCGTCCTTGATGATCTTCCACAGCTTTTTCTTGGACGCGAGAATGCCCTCGATCTCCTCGGCTTGGGCTCGCTTCTCCTTCAACTCGTCGAGGATCTTGCGAATCTCAAGTTGGGCGATCTTGTAGAGTTGGGCCTCGAGGATCGCCGAGGTCTGCTCGTCGTCCAGCTTGAACTCTTTGCGCAGCTTGTCGGAGGCGTCCGGTTTGCCACTCGACTCGCGGATGAGTTTGATCGCGCGATCGAGCGCGTTGAAGATGATGCGGAAACCTTCGAGTATGTGAATGCGCCGCTTCAGCACGCGGAGGTGGTACTCGAAGCGGCGGCGGACCGTGTCGAACCGGAAGTCGAGGAAGTGCCGCAGAATGTCCTTGAGGCTCAGTCCGTCCTTCGGCACCATCGTGGAGCCGTCCGGCCCCGGCACCAGCGCCGTCATGTTGTACGAGAACGTCTTCTGCAGGTCGGTATGTTTGTACAGGTACGCCATCACAAGATTCGGATCGGTGTTCGGCTTGAGTTCGAGCACCAGCCGCAGGCCGTCCTTGTCGTTCGTCTCGTTGCTTTGGCCGATGAGTTGCGGCAGTTTCTTGTCCTCGATCAGCCCGCCGATCGTCGTTTCGAGTTCGCCCTTGTTCACTGCGTACGGGATGGACGTGATCACGATCTGCGACTTGCCGCGTTCGAGGCGCTCCTCTTTCCACTCGGCCTGCACCTTGATGCTGCCCGAGCCCGTCTCGTAAATGTTGCGCAGAGTCGCGTTGTCCGAGACGATCTTGCCGCCGAGCGGGAAGTCCGGACCTTTCACCTTCTCGCGCAGGTTCGCGACCGAGGCGTCCGGGTTCTCGATGAGCATGATGCAGGCTCGCAGCACTTCCGCGAGGTTGTGCGGCGGAATGTTCGTGGCCAAGCCGACGGCGATGCCCGAGGTGCCGTTCACGAGCAGGTTCGGGAACTGGGCCGGCAGCACGACCGGTTCCTTTTTCGTGCCCGTATAGTTGTCGCGGAAGTCGACGGTTTCCTGATCGAGTTCGGCGAGCAGGTACTCGGCGGCCTTCGAGAGCTTGGCCTCGGTGTAACGCTCGGCCGCGGGCGGATCGCCGTCCACGGAGCCGAAGTTGCCCTGGCCATCGACCAGCGGCACGCGCATCACCCAATCCTGGGCGAGGCGGACCATCGCGTCGTAGAGGGCGACGTTGCCGTGCGGGTGATAATCGCCCATGACCTTGCCGACGATCTGGGCGGACTTCGCGGCCTTGCGGTCGAACCCGAGATTCATTTCGGACATGCCGAAGAGAATGCGGCGTTGCACGGGCTTGAGGCCGTCGCGAATGTCCGGCAGGGCGCGGCCCATGACGACGGACATGGCGTAGCGAATGAATCGTTTGCGGGCTTCCGCCGCGATCGGCACCGTGATCGGCTCGGGCATGGAGATTCGTCCCTGAATGCGGTCGATTTGTCACTCGAAGAATTCGGCCACCGCGGGGGTGAAGCCGGGCATCGCCGGATGTTCCAGCAGGCGGTGGGTCACGTTGTACGATTCGACGGGAAGCCCGCTGCGATAGACTTTCACGGTTTGGTCGTCCGGGTCGATCACCCACACGATCGCGACTCCGGCCCGGAGGTATTCGCGTGTCTTCTCGTGAATCTGATGCTGCGAATCGTTCGGAGAGAGAATCTCGACCGCGAGCGTCGGTACGCCATCCAGCATGGTGGTCTCGTCGCTCTGGTCCGCGACGACCTCCGCGGAGACATACGCGATATCGACACCGATCGCGGTTTGGCGGCCGGGGAGCAACACGCCCGCTTCGCCGCCAAGCAGTTTGCCCCGCGGCTTGACTTGCGCCTTGATCCATTCGCGGATCACGCCTCCGACGCTCATGATGACTTCGCTGTGGAACCGATTGCGAACGGTCATCTTCGCCTCCGGGAACTCGGACGGCTTCTCGCGCAGTTGGCCGCGGATGATCCAGCGCTCGACGCCGTCGTCCGGCATCGCGAGCAAATCCTCGACGGTCCAAACCTTCTGAGGGGCGGCGGTCGCGGCGCTCATGGTCACCTCCGCGTTCAAGCTATCGAGCGAATCCCGGAGAACTCAAGGTCGGAAACCGAACAACCCCCGCGAAGCGGGGGTTGCGTGCGGGTCGGACTCGGATTGTCATCTTACTTTTTCATCGGAGTGGGGAAAGCCACCAGCGAATTCTTCAGGAGGTCTTCAAACCCCGCGTTCGGGAGTTCGAAGCCCTTCAGGTTCCACATGAAGAGGAAGACCTTTCCGTTCGAGTTCTTGGTGGCGCCGAGAAGGCCGTCCTGGATCTGCTTGACCGTGCTCGCGGAGAGAGACTTCGTGTTGTAGATCAGGACCGTCTGCGGCAGGATATCGCTCTGGCAAAGGATCTTGAACTTGCCGGCCTTCCCGGGGTTCTGCTTCTGGTAAGCCGCGAAGCTGCCGCCATCCACGAGCACGGCCTGGGCTTTGTTCTTGCCGATCAGGTCGAGGAACTCGTCCATTGAGGTTTCTTCGTCCGGCATGAGGTTGATCACGGCCTTGCCGTGGGCCTTCTCGAGTTTCTCGCCGTAAAGGTACCCGTGAGCCTTCATGTTGAAGGGAATGTCGATGTTCGCGCCTTTGAGGTCCTGCGGGCCGGTGTAGGCGGACTTCGCGTTCACGACGATCGCGGCTTGCGGGAGTTGCGGCGGGACGGTGAGCGCCAGCGGGGCGAGGTCCGGGTTCTCCTTCTTCAACCACGCCCACTCGAAGCCGTGGAACACGGCGAGTTGCAGCTTGTTGTCGTTGAGCTTCTTGGCCATGGCGCGATAATCGGCCTCGGTCTCGGCGGCGCCCGGCAGCCCGACGATCGCCTTGAACAGCTCGCCGAACTGATCCCCGCCCGCTTTCACCAGCGCGGGGGGCACCCCTTTGAACATTCCCTCCATGATGCCGACCTTGACCACGGCGGGCTGAGCCGGAGCCGCCGGTTCCGCGGCTTCCATCCGCGGCGCGACGCCGACGGCGATCGCGAGGAACATTGCGGTAACACTTGCGGACACGCGCACGGAGCACCCCTTTGCAGCGAACGAAAGTGTGGAGAGAATCAACGTCCGGGGAACGCAGGACGCACGCCGCCCGCCGTCACCCGTTCCAACGCCGCCAACGTCTGCAGGTAGAAGAACGCGGACTCGACGTAGGCCGCCATCGATTCCGCCGATTGCCCGTAGGCCATGAGCAGAAGATCCTTCTGGGCCTTGGGCTCCGAGAATCCCTCGCGGATGCGATCCATCGCGTTCTTGGCCGCGGTGAAACCCATCTTGTGAGCCGATAGCTGCTTCGACGCCATCTCGTAGTCGATGAACGACTTTTCGGCTTCGAGGATCATCAGGTTGCGGGCCTTCTCGAAGACCATGTCCGCCCGATGGCTGTACGCCAGCACGCGGGCCACGCGGTCGTCCTTGCTGCCCACCACCTGCGGCGGCATCTCGGGGGCGATCGGCTCGGGGCGATAGTCCTTGCCGGGATCGCGGCTGCCCGTGGGCAGGAGCCGGGCGTGGATGTCCGATCCGGTACCGAGGGTGGGCACCGTGCGGCGGAAGCGAAGCTTGCCTTGGGCGTACACTTCGAGGCGGAGCGCGTCCGAGGCGGCGGCGGCCAACGCCAACTCGGGCCGCCGCGACAACGCCAGGTCCACCACCTGTTCCTTCGTGAGCGTCACGTCCTGAGCCATGAGCGGCAGTTCGCGGTCCTTCACGCGGAAGTCGAAGCCGCAATTCTGGACGCCCATGGCTTCCCGGAGCGCGGCCTCGGCCTGCTGCACGCCCGCGTTCGCCTTCGCCTGCAACGTCAGCACCTTGGCGAGGCCCTGCTTCATGAGGTCCAGCTTCAACTGGTTCATGTCGCCGGGCGAACCCGAGTTCAGCAGATCTTCCGCGAGCTTCACGAAGGCCTTCATCTGGGCCACGATGTCGTTCGCCAGTTGTTCCTGCTGGCGGGCGTACACCACCGAGAAGTACAACCGCGTGACGTCGTGCACCAGTTCGTTGTGCAGCTTCTGCACGTCCGCCGCGGCCGCGATCACGCCGCGCTCCGATTGCTGCTTGCGGATCGGCAGATCCGGGCTGAGCAGCGACCCGAGGCGGCCGATGTTGTTCAGCGCATGCTGCCCGGCGCCGGTGGCCGCCTGGCTGGCGCGAACCGCCTGCAACGCGGGCTGCTTCTCCACCGCGATCGCGATGCACTCGCCGAGGTTCAACTCCGGAACCTGGCTCTTCGGAGCATCCAGAACGGGCTGCTTGGCGACAGTGGGAACGGGAACGCCGGGCGCCGGGATCGTGGGCAACGTCGGGGCCGGCTGCTGGGCCGCGAGCGGCAACGCCATCACCGCCGGCATCAGCGCCACCGCCAGCCGACGAAGGCCGGTCCGAACGGAGTTCGCTGAAGGTTGATGCATCGCCGATCCCTCGCTGTCCCTGGCTGCGCGGTCGTTCCTCAGAACATCGACGATTCGCGATTCGGGCTGGACCGCGGGCATACCGGAACCCGGCAATCCGGGCAAGCTTGGGTCCGGTTAGTCCGTCTGGGTCGAGTTCGCGACTCCCGGCCGGCCGCGGCGTAAACTTGAAGAAACTTGGAGAACTGGGCGATGCCGCACGACACGAGCCCCGGAACGGATCGGGCGCTGGCCGAAGCCGAGCGTATCGCGGCGGAGTCCGGAGAGGCCGCCACTCGCCTTGGGCATCTGCTTCAGAGCCTCGTTGCCGATCCGGACGGCAAGCCAATGGCCCTTCTGACCCGCCTCGGTCTCGAAGCCATTTCGCTTCACGAGCCGAGCCCCATCCTGCACCGAAACGCGATACTCAACGTGGCCCGCGACTGGTCCCTCGCCCGACGCGGCGACCCGACCGTGATGACGGACGCCCTGCTGATCGTCACGCTGCGAGGTGGATCCCTCGACGCTCTCGCCGACCGCATCGAGTCGCTTCTCGCCGTGGAACCGAGCCCGATGGCGAGCCCGGACGACCCGCCGACCACTTTCGCCGATGTCGAGGAACTCGACTTCGGAGCGGCCCGCGCGCTGGACGCGAACTTCAACCGTGGCCGCGAAGCCCTCCGCGTTCTCGAGGATTACTGCCGCTTCGTGAAGGACGATGCGTTCCTCACGGGTGAGGTGAAGGCCGCCCGGCACGACCTCGCCGAGGCTTCGAAGCGGCTTCCGCCGCGGGCCCTGCTGGCCAGCCGGGACACGCTCGGCGACGTCGGCGTTTCGGCCACGGCCGAGGGAGAATATCGACGCGGGACGACGTTCGAGGTGGCACGCGTCAACCTGAAACGCCTCCAGGAATCGCTGCGTTCACTCGAGGAATTCGGCAAACTCCACGGCCCCGAACTGGCCCGCGACCTCGAAGCGATCCGTTACCGCGCGTACACGCTCGAGCGAGCCATTCTGTTCGACGCCACCGCACGCGAGATCCTGAACGACGCCAGGCTCTATCTGCTGATCTCCGGGTCGCAGTGTTCCGGTTCTCCGGAGTGGACCATTCGACAGGCCGTCGCCGGCGGTGTGGACGTCGTTCAACTTCGTGAGAAGAACCGAACCGACCGCGAACTTCTGGAACAGGCGCGCTTCGTGAGACGCGTCACCCGCGAAGCGGGCGCTCTATTCATCGTGAACGACCGCCCGGACATCGCGAAGCTGGCCGAGGCCGATGGCGTCCACTTGGGGCAGGACGATCTGAGTGTCCGCGACGCTCGACGGATTCTCGGCGCGGAGCCGCTCGTCGGCGTGAGCACGCATTCGATCGACCAGGTGCATCGCGCCATCCGCGACGGCGCGGACTACATCGGCATCGGCCCCACGTTCCCCTCGGCGACTAAATCCTTCGATTCGTTCCCCGGTTTGGACTTCATCCGCGCCGCGACCGCGGCGACGAGCCTGCCCGCGTTCGCTCTCGGCGGCATCGACGTGAGCAACGTTGCCGAGGTCGTGAAGGCCGGCGCCCGCCGCGTCGCCGTCAGTTCCTGCCTCGCGACGGCGACCGATCCGGAATCGGTGGCGCGGGTTCTCCGGGCCGCACTGAACGGGTGACCTTTCTCCGGTTCGTCGGGTCGTTCGGCCCGAAATTCTTCTCCACTTTGAAATCCGCCGCGGTCAGCTCCATCGACTCCAGCTGGCCCGCCGATTGAAACGACGTGGCGTGGCGAGTCTGGAGCGAGTTCGGGGGATCGGTAAAATGGGCGGGATAGCACTGGCGGAAGCGCCCGCCCACATCGGCGTCCGGAGTCATGGAATGGACGGGATTCGTGAACTGCTCGATGCCGCTCGGGTGAAGGGACTCGCCGCCGGACGCTTCCGCGGGTTGCTCCACATCGTCATCGGTCGCCGCATCACCAACGCGGACGGAACGGTGATCTCGAACGGGCTCACGTGGCGCGAACTGGCCCCGATCCTGAAGGAACTCCGTTTCGATCGCGAACTCGTTCGCGAGTACGGGGCCGACCCGGACACTCTCGCCCCACGCGACCGCGAACGCTTCTGGTATTCCGCGATCGCTCTCGCTCATGTGGACAGCCCCGAGGCCAACTCCGAAGCCGAATCGCTGATCCCGGAGTTGAAGAAACTCGGATTCACGATCGGCCCGAACCCAGCGCTCGTTTCGAAGCCCATCGCCAGGTCGGACAAGAAGCCCAAGAAGAAGTAGCGAGATCGGGCCGCGATTGACACGCGATCCGCGGGCGTGCTAGAACCCGGCGATGCCGACCGTTCTCTCCGCGCCGCGATCCGACACGCCGACGCCTTCCGCGCCGCCGGGGCTCGCCGTTTCCGTGTGCATCGCGAACTGGAACTGCGTTGCGCTCTTGCGGCGCTGCCTCGAATCCCTCTACGACCATGATCAAGGCGTGTCGTTCGAAGTGGTGATCGTGGACAACGCTTCGACGGACGGCGCGGCGGACATGGTCGCGGCCGAGTTCCCGCAGGCCACGCTCATTCGCAATGCGGACAATCGCGGCTTCTCGGCCGCAAACAACCAGGCCGCCGCCGTCGCCCGCGGCCGCTACTTTTTCTTCCTGAACAACGACACGATCGTGCCGCCGGGCACGCTGCGGCAGTTCCACGAGTTCGCGGAAGCGAATCCTTCCGTCGGCATGGTCGGCCCGCGGCTCCGAGGGATGGATGGCGCCTTCCAGATCAGCTACCGCCGCCGCCCCACGCTTGGCGCCCTGCTCCACCGGATCAGCCTGCTCCGCTGGACCGGCCTCTTCCGCCACGCGTACTACGACTACCGCCGCGATTCGTACGACCCCGAAGGCGTGCGGGCGGTTGAAGTGCTGATGGGCGCCGCCGTCTTCCTTCACCGCACCGTCTTCGAAGACAGCGGCCGCTGGGACGAACGCTACGGCTTCGGCGTCGAAGACATCGATCTCTCCACGATGGTCGGCCGCCGCCATCCGCTTGTCTATGTCGGCGACGTGGAAGTCGTCCATCACGGCCGCGCTTCGAGCCGGAAGAACGTGAGCTTCGTGGCGCCGAACGTCGCCACCGGGTACGTGCGTTATTTCCGCAAAGCCGGCGCAAGCCCGAATGCCCTCCGCCTCTACAAGTTGCTCGTGACCATCGACGCCCCGGTGCAATGCGCCGGGAAGTTGCTCCAGGGTGGCGTCCGAGCCCTCCGCGGGCAACCGGACCGCGCCCGGAGAAGCTGGCTCGCCGCCCGCGGCCTCATGCACTTCATGCGAACCGAACTCGTCCGCTTCTGGCGAGCCTGACCGCGTGTAAAACGAACGGGAGGGCGACGTCCGCCCCAGCGGGTGACGCATGCTCTCCAACCAACTTCTCGAACGCATTCTCGCCACGATCCCGAACCGCACCATCGGCCTCGTCGGCGATCTGTTCCTCGATCGCTACCTCGACATCGATCCCGCCCGCGACGAACCTTCCGTCGAAACCGGACTCACGGCGTATCAGGTGGTCGGCGTGCGGGCGTATCCCGGCGCCTTGGGCACGGTCCTGAACAATCTCGTGGCCCTCGGCGTCGGCCGGTGCCGGCCCATCGCCGCGGTCGGCGACGACGGCGAGGGGTATGAACTTCGCCAGGCCCTCGGCGCGATGCGCGGAGTCGACGCCGCCGGAGTCCTCGCCGCGCCTGGCCGACGCACCCCGACCTACACCAAGCCGATGTATGGCGAGCGAGAGTTGAATCGGCTCGACATCAAGAACCGCACGCCAACGCCTCGTGCGGTGGAAGACGCGATCCTCGCCGCGCTCGACTCCGCATGGCCGGCTCTGGACGCGTTGCTCGTTCTCGATCAGGTCAGCGAAGCGGAGTGCGGCACGATCACGACTCGCGTCCGCGAACGGATCGCGGAGCTTGGCGCGGAGCGGCCCGAGCGATTCATCCTGGCGGACAGCCGCGAGCGGATCGGACTCTTTCGCAATGTCGCGCTCAAGCCAAACGAACGGGAGCGGGCCGCGGGCGTCGGTGAGGATCCGAACCGGGCGGCATTCTTCACACGGGGCGAAGCGGGCATCGACCTGAAGGCGCCCGGCGAACCGATCCGAACTGTGCCGGCCTTCCCCGTGAGCGGCCCGGTCGACATCTGCGGCGCCGGGGACAGTTGCTCCGCGGGCATCGCCTGCGCGATGGTCTCGGGCGCGACCCTCGAGGACGCCGCGGCCTTCGGCAACCTGATCGCCTCGATCACGATTCAACAGATCGGCGTGACCGGAACCGCACCGCCGGAGCGAGTCCGCGATCGGTGGAAGGCCGTGTGCGGCTGATCAGCCGACGACCAACTTGCCGATCTGGAACGTGAGCAACGCTCCGACGTAGGCGAGCGTCGTCATGTACGCGAAGGTGAACGCCGGCCACGCCCAACTCTTCGTCTCGCGCTGGATCACGACGAGCGTGGACGCGCACTGCATGCACAGCGCGAAGAAGACCATGATCGACAGCGCGACCGGCACGCCGTACTTCCCGCGGATCGGATCCGTGGACCACTCTTTCTTCACCGCGTCCTGAACCGCGACGTTCTCTTCGCCCGGATCGTCCACTTCGTACAGCAGGCCGAGCGTGCCCACGATCACTTCGCGAGCCGGGAAACTGGCGAGGGCCGCGGTGCCGATCTTCCAATCCCAGCCGAGCGGGAGGAACGCCGGTTCGAGAGCACGGCCCACGCGACCGAGCATGCTGTCCCGCTTCCACTCCGAGTTGATGGCGTTCTTCTTCGCCGCCGCTTCTTCGGCGGGCTCGCTCGATTCCGCCTCCGCGATCCGGTCCTCGTACTTCACGCCGTTCGCGTCCGCGTTCGGAAAGTATTGCAGGGCCCAGATCACGATCATGGTGGCGAGGATGATCTTGCCCGCGCGGGCGACGAAGGCGAAGCCCGCGTCCCACATGCGACGCAGAATGCTCCGCAACATCGGCCGCTTGTACGCCGGAAGTTCCATGACGAACACGGGCGTGGCACCTTTCAGCACCGTGCGCTTGAGCAGAAGCGCGACCAACGGAGCGACCGTGAACCCGACCATGTACAAAGCGAAGAGCGCGAACCCCGGCACCCAGAACGCGTACCCCTCGGTGAGGAACGCTCCGATGAGCAGCGAATAGACCGGCAATCGGGCCGAGCAACTCATCAGCGGGGCCACGAGGATCGTGGCCAGTCGATCCCGCCGATTCTCGATCACGCGCGCGGCCATCACGCCCGGCACGGCGCACGCCACGGACGAAAGCATCGGGATGAACGACTTCCCGCTGAGGCCGCACTTGCTCATGAGGCGGTCCATGAGGAACGCGGCGTGAGCCATGTAGCCGCAGTCTTCGAGGATCGCGATGAACCCGAAGAGGATGAGAATTTGCGGGAGGAAGACGAGGACGCCCCCGACCCCTTTCACGATTCCGTCCGCGAGGAGCGACCGCAGCGGACCAGGGTCCATGGCGCCTTCCACGCCCTTCGCCGCGGCGTCGAACCCGTCCTTCACTTGATCCATCACGGGTGTGGCGAGCGTGAAGATGGACGTGAAGACGCCGAACATCACGAGCAGGAACACGAGCGTGCCCCACACGCGATGCGTGAGCACGGAGTCGATGCGATCCGTCCAGGTGACGGGTCGCACCGCGGGTTTGGTCACGCAGTCGTTCACGATCGGCCGCAGCCATCCGTAGCGGGCACGGGCCTCGACGCCGGGCACGGCGTGGCCCGCGGCCGCAAGCCGCTGACGAGCTTCTTCAAGATGCTGTCTCAGCGCGGATCCGTGTTTCTGAACAAGCCACTGCTCCACATACCCGCCGACGTCGAGAAGCAGCCGCCGCGTGAGAAACACCGGCACATCGTTCCCGAGTTCGACTTGTAGAACGGCCACTTCTTTCTCGAACTCGACGGGCAGAGTCGGCCCGCGCGGCGGGGTTCCATTCTCCGCTGCCGCGAGAAGCGCCGTCTGAACTTCGTCCAAACCGAGGCCCTTGTTCGCCTGAATGGGCACGACCGGGATGCCGAGTTCCGCCGAGAGTTTCGCGAAGTCGATGGCGATGCCCTGAGCCTGCGCCGCGTCGATCATGTTCACCGCGAGCACGACCGGTTCGCCCAGGTCCAGAAGTTGGCTCGTGAGGTACAGGTGGCGATCGAGGTTGCTCGCGTCCACGATCGAGAGCACGACATCGGGTCGCGGTTCTTCCGGGCGGCGGCCGAGGAGCAGGTCCACGGCGACCATCTCGTCCGGGCTGCGGGCTGCGAGGCTGTATGTGCCGGGAAGGTCGATCAGATCCACGGGCACGCCGCCCGCCGTGAAGTTCCCCTTCTTCATCTCGACCGTGACGCCGGGGTAGTTTCCGACGCGTTGCCGCAGGCCGGAGAGGGCGTTGAAGAGCGTCGTCTTCCCGGCGTTCGGGTTGCCGACCAGGGCCACGGTGAGCGTGCGTGTGGTGGTGTTCACGAGACTTGGATTCCGGCGGCTTCGGCTTTGCGGAGGGAGAGGCGGGCGTTCCCGACGCGGATCTCGATCGGGTCGCCAAGCGGGGCGAGGGCCAGCACTTCGATGGATTCGCCTTCGAAGAGCCCGAGTTCGTACAGACGTTGCACGAGGCCGGGATCTCCGCCGAGGGCCTGAACCGTGCCCTGTTGGCCGGGGCGAAGTTGATCGAGGGTCGTCATGCGGGAACCGGTCGCACCAGGATTTGCGAGCACTCGCCCGGCCGCAGGCAGAGTTTGCACCCGGCCACGTTGAGCAGGCAGGGCGAGCCGGGTTGAACCACTTGGACGCGGCTCCCCTGCCGGATGCCGAGTTCGGCGAGCCGACCGACCCATCCGGGCTGGCCGCTCACCTCTTCGACATCGGCCCACTCGCCGGCGCGGAGCATGTCCAAAGGCAGGAGCATGGCGGGAACTTAAGTGAGAACGCGTCTCAGGTTTGATGGAGGTAGTATCGTCCGCGAGGGGAGCGGAGTCAAGGAGCGTCGCCGCGCGAGCCTTGTATTCGGGGCGGATTATCCTCCGATCGCGTGCATCGTGCGGTTCGGCTTCACGAAGTGGGCGGTGTTGAACGCATGGCCGGCCCACTTCGCGTGGACGGACCCACGAAGACGATCCGCGATGACGTCGTCCGTTCCCGATTCACGAAGCAATGGCCTCACGTCGGTTTCATCCAGCGAGAAGAGACAGCTTCGCAGTTTGCCTTCGGCCGTGAGCCGGACCCGATTGCAACTCGCGCAGAAGGGTCGGCTCACGGAGGCGATGATGCCCACGCGGCCGCCGCCATCCGCGTAGTCATAGTCCATCGCCGGGGCCCGCGGGTCGTGATCCGGCGCTGGAGCCAAGGTCGCCACCTCGCGACCGAGCAGATCCAGAATCTCGTCCGCGAAGAAGACCTTTTCCCGTTCCCACGCTTCGGCCCCGATCGGCATGTATTCGATGAAGCGGAGTTCGAAGCCGTTCTCGCGGCAGTATCGGGCCAGCGGCACGGCATCGCGGTCGGTGACGCCGCGGATCGCGACCGCGTTCACCTTGATGGGCGCGAAGCCAACGCGTCTCGCCTCCGCGAGCCCGGCGAGCACGCGGTCCAATCCGGTTCGTCGAGTCAGTTCGAGGAAGCGTGATTCGTCCAACGTGTCGAGCGAGACATTGAGCCGCCGCAGCCCGGCGTCGTGTAGTTCGGCGGCTTGGTCGGCGAGCAGGATGCCGTTCGTGGTCAGGCCGATGTCGCGGATGCCGGAAATGGCGGCGAGAAGCCGCACGAGTTTGTGCAAATCCTTCCGAACGAGCGGCTCCCCGCCGGTGAGGCGAATCTTGTCCACGCCGAGGCTCGCGGCGACGCGGGCGAACCGGGCGATCTCTTCGAACGAAAGCAACTCCGAGCGGTCGCGGAAGGTCACGTCCTCGGGCATGCAGTAGGTGCAGCGGAGGTTGCAGCGGTCCGTCACCGAGATGCGGAGGTTGTTGTGCCGGCGGCCGAACGTGTCCACCAACCCGTTCGAGTCCGAGGGTGGTGCGGCCGCGGGTCTTGCCGCGGTCTTCAGTTCGAGCGGGATTCGCGTCACTGGGATCCGCCGTCTGAGGCCTTCCAGATGGGCACCACCTGCTTGAGCGTGTCGATGGCGAAGCGGCAGGCCTCGAACGCTTCGGCGCGGTGAGGGGCGCTCACGGCCACGGCCACGCTGATCTCGCTCACGCCGAGCCGACCCACGCGATGAACAAGGGCCACCTCGCCGAGCGTCCATCGACTTCGCGCCTCGGCCTCGATCTCGGCCATCTTCTTCTCCGCCATCGGCGGGTAGGCCTCGTAGTCGAGATGTTCGGTGATCTCGGGGCCAGTGATGTCGCGAACGGTTCCGAGGAACAACGCCACGGCGCCGCAGTGCGGCGAGCGCACCGCCTCCGTGACGGCGTGATAATCGATGGGCTCGGTCGTGAGCGTCACCATGACATCATCTTACATGGCGAACCGAGCCCGAGGCTTGCGAATGGCTCCGGGATCGCGTACCCTCGGCCATCCCACCGGAGCCGCATCATGCGTTCCACCGCCGCCCTCGCTCTCCTCTTCGTCGCCGGCCCCATCCACGCGAACGACGCCGACGACATCAAGAAAGCGCTCGAAGCCCCGATCCTCAGCCCGCGACAGACGCTTCTCGAACTTCAGGAGTACCTCGACGCGAAGATCCCGCGACTGCCCGAACCCACGACCGCCGAGGCCTGGGAGAAGGAGACCGCCCGCCTCCAGAAAGAGGTCTTGGAGAAAGTCGTCTTTCGGGGCGAAGCCGCGACATGGAGGGACTCCAAGTGCGGAGTCGTCTTCTCGGACGGTTACGCCGCCGATGGCTACTCCGTGAAGAAAGTTCGCTTCGAGATCATCCCCGGTTTCTGGGTCCCCGCCCTGATCTACGTGCCGGACAAAGTCGAAGGCAAGGTTCCCGTGATGCTCGCGGTGAACGGACACGACCGGGCCGGGAAGGCCGCCGGGTACAAACAGACTCGCTGCATCAATCTCGCGAAACGCGGCGTCATCGTGCTGAACGTCGAGTGGGTCGGCATGGGCCAGTTGAACCTTCCCGCGAACGCCCACGGCACGATGGACCAACTCAACCTCTGCGGAACAAGCGGCCTTTCACTCTTCTATCTGAACATGACGCGCGGGCTGGACGTGCTGCTCGGCCATCCGAACGCCGATCCGAAACGCGTGGCCGTCTCCGGGCTCTCGGGCGGCGGCTGGCAAACGATCACCGTCAGCGGGCTCGACCCCCGCGTCACGCTCTCGAACCCGGTCGCGGGGTACTCCAGCTTCCGAACCCGCATTCAACACTTCAAAGACCTCGGCGACTCGGAACAGACCCCGTGCGACCTCGCGACACTGGTCGATTACACGCACCTCACGGCGATGCGAGCCCCGCGGCCCACGCTGCTCACGTTCAACGCGAAGGACAACTGTTGCTTCGAGTCCGGGTACGCGTTGCCGCCGCTCGAGCGCGCGAGCCGGCCCTTTTTCAAACTCTTCGGCAAGGAGGAATCGCTTCGCACGCACGTGAACCACGTGCCCGGCGACCACAACTTCGGCCAGGAGAACCGCGAAGCGTTGTACCAGATGATCGGAGACCACTTCTTCCCGATGGACAAGGCGTGGTCGTCCAAGGAGATCCCGTGCGAGAAGGAGTTGAAGACGCCGGCGGAGTTGAACGTGGAGTTGCCGAAGGACAACCTCTCGATCAACGCGGTGGCATTGAAACTGGCGGAGAAGTTGCCCCGCGCGGCGGGCGGGGAATCGGTCGCGGCACGCCGCGCGGCCCTCGCCGAGATCCTGCGGTTGCCGAAGCTGACGGCCAAACTCGAAAAGCAGAAGTCGCCCCTGGGCGGAATCTGGCGAGTCGGGCCGTGGAGCGTTCCGGGCGTGGAGTTCGCCAAGCCGCTCGGAGCGACGCGGACCACGATCGTGATCGCGGACGCGGGGAAGAAGTCGGTCGCGGACCAAGTCGCCGAGCTTCGCAAAGGCGACACCCACGTGCTCGCGCTGGACCTGTACTACTTCGGCGAATGCCATCCGGCTTCGCACGACTGGCTGTGGTCGCTGATGCTCGCGACCGTGGGCGATCGGGCGCTCGGGCTTCAGGCCGCGCAGTTGAACGCGATCGCGACGCAGGTCGGCGGCAAAGTCACGGTCGTTGCGGTCGGCCCGCGGACGAGCGCGATCGCCCTCGCCGCGGCCGCGGTGGACGAGAAGGCCATCGCCGCACTCGAGCTTCACGATCCGCACCGCAGCCTGAAGGACATTCTCGTGGAGAACCGCGTCGTGGCGAAGACGCCGGAGTTGTTCTGTTTCGGGCTGCTCGAACGCTTCGACATTCCCGGGCTCACCGATCTCGTGGCCCCGCGGCCCGTAAAGACACTCGACCGGGCGAAGAAGTGATTCGTACAACATCGGGGTCATGAACAACACCCAATCCACCGACCTGCTGTTCGAGATGTCCCGCGGCGGGCGCCGCTGCCACCGACTGCCCGCTTGCGACGTGCCGAGCGAGACGCCGCTCGCGAATCTCATCCCGAACGAGCACCTTGCATCGAGCCCGCCGCCGCTCCCGGAGATCGGCGAGGGCGACCTCATTCGCCACTTCACGAATCTTTCCGCGCGGAACATGTCCATCGACACGAACTTCTATCCGCTCGGTTCGTGCACGATGAAATACAACCCGAAGCGGCATGAGCGGCTCGCGGCGCTCCCCGGCTTCGCGAACCTCCACCCTCTCGCGGACGACTCCATCGCACAGGGCATACTCGAACTGCTCTTCGAGATGCAGGAGTATCTCGCGGAAATCAGCGGGCTGCCCGTGGTTTCGCTTCAGCCCGCGGCCGGAGCCCAAGGCGAACTCGCGGCGCTGTTCGTCGCCGCCGCATACTTCCGGGACATTGGCCAGACACACCGCCGCAAGGTGCTGGTGCCGGACTCCGCACACGGCACCAATCCCGCCTCCGCGGCTCTCGCCGGCTTCGAAGCGCTCACCGTGAAGAGCGGAGCCAACGGCCTCGTGGACCTCGCGGACCTCGAAGCGAAACTCGGCGACGACACCGCCGTGTTCATGATCACCAACCCGAACACGCTCGGCCTCTTCGAGAAGCAGATCAAAACGATCTGCGAGAAGGTACACGCGAAGGGCGGACTCATTTATCTGGATGGCGCGAACATGAACGCCATCCTCGGCATCACCCGCCCCGGGGACTTCGGCGCGGACATGCAGCATTACAACGTTCACAAAACGTTCACCGGCCCGCACGGCGGCGGCGGCCCCGGCAGCGGCCCCATCGCCGTTCGCGACTTCCTCGCCCCCTACCTGCCGGCGCCGATCGTGGCGAAGCGCGGCGACCAGTTTTACCTCGACAACGACCGCCCCAAGTCGATCGGCCGCGTGCGGAGTTTCTTCGGGAACGTCGGCATTCTCTTCCGCGGGTACTGCTACATCCGCACGCTGGGGCCGGACGGGCTCAAGGCCGTGAGCGAGAACGCGGTGCTGAACGCGAACTACCTGCGTGCATTGGTGAAGGACACCTACGACGTGCCGCACGAAGGGCCCTGCATGCATGAGTTCGTGGCCTCGGCGCGGTCCCTGCTCCGCGAACGCAAAGTGAAGGCGATGGACGTGTGCAAGCGCCTCCTGGATTTCGGCTACCACGCCCCGACGGTGTACTTCCCGCTCGTGGTGGCCGAAGCTTTGATGATGGAGCCGACGGAAACCGAGAGCCGCGAGACGCTGGACGCCTTCGCCACTGTTCTTCGCGCGATCAAGGACGAAGACGTGGAATTGCTTCGCACCGCGCCGCACACGCAAATCATCAGCCGGCCGGATGAAGTCCGCGCCGCCAAGGAGCCCGTCCTCCGCCATGCCTAGCGGCCGAAGGCGTTCTTCAGACTCGAGTGGCATTTCTTCGCGGCGGCGACCGGGTCGTAGCCCGGCTTGCCGCTGATCATTCCGCTCACCTCAACGACGACCGGCATGCGGCAGTTCGCGGCGCGGAGTCGCTTTGCATAGTCGGCGTAATCCGTGCCGCGTTCGCCCGGCAGGAGGAACTCGAACTTCTCGGCCGTGCCGGCGGCATCCTTCACGTGAATGAACGCGGTGTGCGGGAGGATCGCGTCCATCGTGTCGCCGAGTTTCAGTCCGCGAAGCGTGAAGTGGCTGAAGTCGTACGCCAGCTTCAGCCACGGGCTGCCGATCGCTTTCACGAGCCTGACGGCGTCGTCCGGCCGGTGCAGGGCGTTCCCGACATGCGGCTTGACGGCGATCACAGTCTTCGCGGCGGCCGCGACCTTCGCCCAATCTTCGAGTCTCTTGGTCAGCCGATCTCGAATCGCGTCCCACTCCGCGGGTTTGTTCCCGAGGATGGTCTCGATCGGCGGCGGGGCCTCGGGCGAAAGGGCGTGTCCAAGTTCGGCGGCGGCTTTGAGGCGGTCCAGGTTCTTGGCATGGTCCGCATCCGCCGCGGCGCCGACGAGGTTCTCCATGAGCCCGTGCAATTTCAGGCCCGAATCGGCGAGTCGTTTTTGAAGGGTCTTGCGGTCCGCGGGAGAAAGGATCTTCGGCTCCGCGGCGTAGCCGGGCATCAACGCCAGTTCGACGCCGTCGTAACCGATCGCGGCGCAGGCTTGGATCGCATCGGCGAGTGGAACGGACTTCATGCCATAAAGACTGAAGCCGAGCCCGATCGGCGGCTCGGCTCGGACGAGGCTCGCGGCCGAAGCGGCAAGCCATTCGCGACGAGAAAGAATGTCACATGTCATCGGCTTCGGCGAACTCCTCGAGGCGCTGGCTGCGGGTCGGCTGGCGGAGCTTCAACAACCCGCGGGCCTCGATCTGGCGGATGCGTTCCCGGGTGATGCCATAGATGCGAGCGACTTCGTCGAGCGTCTTGGCGGTGCCATCCTTCAGGCCGAAGCGGAGCTCGATGACCTCGCGTTCACGCGGGGCGAGGCTCTTGAGCACCTCGATCACGCGTTCCTTGAGCAACCGCTGGTCCGCGTGCTCGCCGGGCGTCTCGACCTGATGATCGCGGAGGAAGTCTTCGAGAGCGCGTTCGCCGTCGCCGCCGATGGGTTCGTGCAGGCTCACGGGATGGCGACCGACGACGCGGAGGCTGCGCGTGTCCTCGGCCTTGGCGCCGAGGGCCAACGCGAGTTCCTCGTTCGACGGCTCGCGGCCGGTCGCGGCGGAAATCTCACACCGCTTCCGCTCGATCTTCGCCAACATGCTGATTTGGTGGCAAGGCACGCGGACGGTGCGGGCGTGATCATGCAGAGCCCGCGTGATCCCCTGGCGGATCCACCACGTGGCGTACGTTCCGAATTTGAACTCCTTCTGCCACTCGTACTTGTCCACGGCACGCATCAGGCCGCGGTTTCCTTCCTGGATCAGATCCGCGAAGGGGAGCCCGCGGTTGCGGTAGTTCTTGGCGATGCTCACGACCAGGCGAAGGTTCGCTTCCGCGAGTTCGCGGCGAACACGCTGGTACGCCACGCGGCGCTTGCGGATGATCTTCAGGTACGCGTTGAATTCCTCCGGGAGCATCCCGGCGCGGATGGTCGCGTCGCGGAGGACCTTGGCGGCCTTGGCGCGGTCGTGGGGGCAGCCGGCGGCGGCGTGCGCCTTCACGAGATGTTTGAGTTCGTCCGCCACGTCCGCGAGTTCACCCGTCCACCGTTCGAGGAGTTCGGTGCGGGGGGAGAGTTCGGCCGCGAGTTTGCTGCACTTGGTGAGGCGGTGCAGCCGAATCCGCTGCCACACGCGAACCGAGCCCGGGAACTCGTCGCGAACGCCGTCCGCGAACTCTTCCGCTTCCTGGCCGAGGAGCCGCTTCAAGGTGAAGAGGTTCTTTCCGAGGCGAGCGAGAATCTGCAAGCGGGACAGCTTGAGTTCCGGGGACGAGTAGACGTCGACGTGCGGGTCGATCGGCGTCTGGCCGCCGGCGATGCTTTCGAATTTGTCCGCGACGCGGTTGAGCACGCGAACGCAGAGGAGCGCGGCCCGGCGGAAGCGATTGCGGTGGTGCTCCAGTTTGCGGGCGAGAGCCAGTTCCTTCTCGCGGTTGAGAAGCGGAATGGCGCCCATCTGGCGGAGGTAGAGGCCAAGCGCGTCGTCGGCGCCGGAGCCCGAGGACTCGTCTTCCGTGGCCACCTCGGCCTCGGCGGCGGGAGCCGCCTCGTCTTCGAGATCCGTTTCCTCGTCCGCTTCATCGAATTCGTCCGCGAGGTCGTCCAACCCCGTGAGGGTGGCGGTCGCGACGGTTCGCGGTTCCTCGACGGGCGGCGTGGCCTCCGTCGGCAGCGGGTTCGGGCGGGTCAAGTTGCGGAACGTCCGGCTCATTCGTAGTCGCTCCCCGATCGGCAACCGTGCGATCCGATGGCGTGGGCGATCCATGCATCCCGTGCCGCCACCCGTGGCGCGATGTCGGCCGTGCTTCGCGGGAACCGGGCGGACCGTGCCGCCGCATATCAGTTCAGACGCCGAGGTTGAGAAAAGGGTTCACCCGGCGGCGGAAAAGTTCAAGTCCCGTTTCATTATACCCGACGCTTCTGCGGAAAGCGGTTCACCGAGGCGGCAAAGTTTCTCGAACTTGCCCCGTCCAACCGTTGCGAACCGAACCCGATCAAAAAGTGGCCTGTCGGAAGGCCCGTGGCGCGATAGAGTAACGGTTCGATTCGAACCGGGACTCGGAGGCCGCGATGGGAATTCAACACGCTCGTAAAGAGCTCCGCACGGCGAACAAGCGCCGCCGGAAGAAAAAGAAGCACAAGCTTCGCAGCACGAAGACCTACAAGAAATGACTGAGGCCGGCTTTCGCCGGCCTCTTTCGTTCACACGCCTTGTTCGATCCGATCCAGGAGCCGCTCCTCGGCGGCCCGCCACCGCTCTTCGGTGTCGTAGGTTCCGGCCGCGATCTCGGCCCGGATCCGCGCCACTAGCCCGTGACGGATCCCGTCCGGCCCCGGTTGCTCGCCCGTCGCCGCCAGCGGCTTCCGGGCGAACCCATCTCCGTTCTCGGGAATCCGCTTCGACACGAGTTTCACCCGCCACTGCATCCAGCGGCCCGGGGTTGGATTGGTCATGGTTTCCGCGTCTCCCTGCCACCCGCGGGGCGGCAGTCGTGCGAGTGCTGTTCACCCGTGCACCATCGGGGTGAACTGCCCGCATTCTACGCAGAGGTTATCGTCGCGAATGTCCAAACCCGACATGCAATTTCGCATGTCCCGCTCCCGAAATCAACGCCGCAAGTCGCGGCAGGCACGTTACTCGGAACGTGCGCGGGGAACGAATCGCAACATGCGGCGGAGCCACTTTTTCCACCGACTCGGGCCGAATGACCTCAAGCCGGGCGAGGGCGCTCCAAGTGTCGGGTCAAGACGCATCGTGCGGATCGCGGCCACGCCCGGTTCCGAGCCGCACCTCGCGCGATGCAATCAGGATAAGAGGAGCCACGTGGCCACGAAATCGGAAGTTGCGGCCCGCGACCGCGACACGAACCGATCCGCCGCGAGAACCGGCACAATCGGCACGGTTCGCCAAGCTTGCCCGGAACCCTAAACTGATCGCATATGCCGAGACTCACGACGTATCCCGCCTGGTCCGCCCTCGCCACTCACCGCGATCGCCTCGCCGATCGCACCATCGCGGACTTCTTCCGCGGCGACCCGACCCGCGGCGAGACCCTCACCGCCGAGGCCGCCGGCGTGTACCTCGACTTCTCGAAGAACCGCATCACGACGGACACGTTGAAGACGCTCGTTCAACTCGCGAACGAACGCGACCTGCGAGGCCGCATCGAAGCGATGTTCCGTGGCGACATCATTAACGTCACTGAAAAGCGGGCCGTTCTGCACACCGCCCTGCGGGCTACCGCGGACCGCGTCGTGACCGTGGACGGCCGCAACGTGGTGCCGGACGTTCACGACGTGCTCGATCGCATGGCGGACTTCGCGAGCCGCGTGCGCTCCGGCGGCTGGACCGGCCACACCGGCAAACGCATCCGCACGATCGTGAACATCGGCATCGGCGGATCGGACCTCGGCCCCGTCATGGCATACGAGGCGCTGCGAAGCGACTCGCGACGCGATCTCCAGTTCCGCTTCCTATCCAATTTGGACGGCACGGACTTCGCCGAGACCGTACGCGACCTCGATCCCGCCGAGACGCTCGTAATCGTCTGTTCGAAGACGTTCACCACTCAAGAGACCATGACGAACGCGGAGTCCGTCCGCGGTTGGCTGTTGAATTCGCTTCAGGTTCCGGCCGCGGTCGCGAAGCATTTCGTCGCCGTGAGCACGAACGCCGATCTGGTTCGGAAGTTCGGCATCGACGCGAAGAACATGTTCGGCTTCTGGGACTGGGTGGGTGGCCGCTATTCGATGGACTCGGCGATCGGGCTCTCGACGATGATCGCGATCGGCCCGGCGGCGTTCACGGATCTTCTCGCCGGCTTCCGCGCGATGGACGAACACTTCCGCGCCGCCCCCTTCGAGGCGAACCTTCCCGTGCTGCTTGGCCTGCTCACCGTGTGGAACGTGAACTTTCTCGGCTGCTCGTCCGTCGCCGTCCTACCGTACGACCAGTACCTGAAGCGCTTCCCCGCGTACCTTCAACAACTGACGATGGAGAGCAACGGCAAACGCGTCACGGTCGAAGGGGAATCGGTGGACTACGACACCGGCCCGGTGTACTGGGGCGAGCCGGGCACGAACGGACAGCACTCCTTTTACCAACTCATCCACCAGGGCACGTCCACGATCCCGTGCGACTTTATCGCCTTCGCAAAGAGCCGCAACCCGGCGGGCCGCCATCACGACTTGCTCACGGCGAACGTCTTCGCCCAGGCGGAGGCGTTGGCCTTCGGCCTGAGCGCGGAGCAGGTGCGGGCTACGGGCGTGCCTGAACCGCTCGTGCCGCACAAGACGTTCCCCGGGAACCGGCCATCCAACACCATGATGTTGGAGAGGCTCACGCCCTTCGCGTTGGGCACGCTCGTGGCCCTCTATGAACACAGCACGTACGTGCAGGGCGTGATCTGGGGCGTGAACTCCTTCGATCAAATGGGCGTGGAACTGGGCAAGGCGCTGGCCTCGGCCATCGTCCCGGAATTGGAGAACCCCGCGGCCCCGCTCGCACACGACTCCTCGACAAACGCCCTCATTCGACGCTACCGGAAAATGTCCCGGTGAGTCGGAGTCCTCGAAGGTCGCGAGAGCGATCGATCCTCAGGCGTTATTCACTCGACCCCGGCCGTTGCACTTCCGCATCGCTGCGGTGAGAATGATCGTAATGAACGATCGCCCGTCCACTCCCGAGCCAACGCTCGAATACTCGGCCGACCCGCACTTCGCCCCCACGACCGACGGCGCGGCGAGTTCCTCCGCGGAAGGCCGCGACGCCACGCTCACCTACGGCGGCACGAACGGCGAAACGGTCGCTGCCCCGCGGTCGCTTGGAGAATACGAAGTACTGGGCGAGATCGCCCGCGGCGGAATGGGCATCGTGTACCGCGCCCGCCACCGCAAGCTGAATCGCGTCGTCGCGCTGAAGGTCACCCGCGCCGGACCCCTGGCTTCGGCGGACGAGTCCAAGCGGTTTGACGCGGAAGTCGCCGCCGCGGGGCAACTCGACCACCCGAACATCGTGCCGGTGTACGAAGCGGGCGAAGCCGACGGTTGCCACTTCTTCTCCATGGCGTTCGTGGACGGACAAAGCCTCGCGGACCGGATCGCGGACCGGCCGCTCTCGCCACGCGAAGCCGCTCTGCTCATGCGCCAATCCGCCGCGGCAGTGGCCTACGCGCACTCGCACGGCGTCATCCACCGCGACCTCAAACCCGGCAACATCCTGCTCGATTCCGCCGGGCTGCCCCGCATCACGGACTTCGGATTGGCCAAACGCGTGGGCGCGGACAGCAGCCTCACGCAAGCCGGGCAGGTGATGGGCACGCCGAGCTTCATGCCCCCGGAGCAGGCGCTCGGAAAGAACGAACTGGTCGGCCCGCTCGCGGACGTGTACTCGCTCGGCGCCACGCTCTATTCGCTGCTCACCGGCCGCCCGCCGTTCCAATCCGCGAACGTGATGTACACGATGCGGCAGGTCGTGGAGCAGGAACCGATTCCGCCGCGGTCGTTGAATCCGGCCGTGGATCGCGACCTGGACACGATCTGTTTGAAGTGCCTGCAGAAGAAGCCGGAGCGACGATATGGCTCGGCGAAGGAACTGGGCGACGACTTGCAGCGGTTCCTGGACCGCCGGCCGATCGCGGCCCGGCCCGTGGGCTCGCTTGAGAAAGGCTTCCGCTGGTGCCGTCGGAATCCGGCCCTCGCCGCGGCGTCGTTCGTCGTGATGATCGTGATCGCCTCCGCGTTCGCGCTCGTGTCCGCCAGCTACTACCGGGCCGAAGACGCGTTGAAGGAGGAAGCGTTTCAGCGGAAGGAAGCGGAGCAGAAGGAACAGGCCGAACGGCGCGAGCGGTACCGTTCGAATCTCATCGCGGCGGGCAGCGCCATGCGGCTGCACAATGTGAGCGCCGCCCGCGACGCGCTCGAAGCGGCCCCGGCGGAACTCCGCGGCTGGGAGTGGAAGCATTACTTTCACCAACTGGACGTCTCGACCGACGTGAACCCAGGCATCGGCACGGTCGGGGTGTCGTTCGCTTCGCCGAACCGCCGATTCCTCATCGGTATGAGCGGGACCGAACGGCGGATCGGGATCTTCGACCTCGAGGACGGCGGCAAGCATCATTCGATCCCGAGCCAGCAGGTCGGGTTGATGGTGCGATTCAGCCCGGACAACCGGTGGCTCGCCTTCAACCGGAAGGATTTCAACATCGAATTGTGGGACGTCCGGGAGCAGCGGCCACACGCCACGCTGAGCGGACACACGGCGCGGGTCGCGTGGATCGGCTGGGCGCCGGACGGCCAGCGGTTCGTCAGCACGTCCGAAGACAAGACGATCCGGATCTGGGACGTCGCCGCCCGCACCCACAAGGTGTTGCTGCGGCCCGAAGCGCATTACCACGATCGGGTCGAGTACACCGCGGACGGGAAGCGGCTCATCACGATCGAGGCAGACACGAACCGCACATACATGTGGGATGCGACCAGCGGTGCGAAGCTCGCCGAATACCGCGGCATCGCGAACTCCACGCAGAACATCCACCATAGCCCAAAGGGCGACTCGGTTGCCATCGTCGAAGACTTCCCGAGCAACCGCATCCACGTGCTCGATGCGCTCACATTGAAGCCGCGTGCCGTCTTCGCCGGGCACACGAACCAGATCCACGACCTCAAGTTCAGCCCGGACGGCGAACGTTTTGCCAGTGCCTCGCTGGATCAGTCGATCCGGTTGTGGAGTGTTCGCGAGGGGAGGCAAATCGCGAAGTTGGACGGGCACGTCGATTGGGTCACGAGCATCGACTTCAGCCTGGACGGGCGGCGGCTCGCATCCGCGTCGCAGGACCAGACCGTGCGGTTGTGGGATGCGGGAACCGGCGCCGCGCTCGCCGTGATGCACGGGCACACCTCGCAGGTTCACCACGTGATGTACCTCGCGGACGGCCGGACCCTCGCCGCGGCCGCATTAGACGGCAGCCTCCGCTGGTTCGACAGTGAAACGGCCGCGAGCAACGGCGCGATCCGCGGCCACGCCAGCTTTGTTTACGGCGTCGCCTTCCACCCGGATGGCGAACGCGCGGCCTCCGCCTCGTGGGATGGCACCGTGCGCGTCTGGCAGGTCACCTCGGGCAAGGAACTCGCCAAGTTCGCCCACGGAGGGGACAACACGATCGTGACGTCCGTCGCGTTCCACCCCGGCGGCCGCTACCTCGCCTCGCTCTGCCGACAAGCTTCTCTGCCGCAATCCTCGTGTCGCGATGCGACTGCATCCGCCGCCATCGCCTCTCTGACGATGCGACGCGAACGGGAGGTGGCAAACCACAAATCCGTCAGTTGGAGTCGCGCCGCGAGAGGCTCGCGGGTAAGCGTAAAACGCTTCGACGAAAGGGGTTTCTTGCAGAGCGGGTGATGGGACTTGAACCCACGACAACCTCGTTGGCAATCCGCTCCAAAGACGCCTTGAAAACCACTCCAAATGGCTTGTTTTCTAAGCGAATCCTATCATGCAATGATCGTTTCGACAAGGGGGGAATGATTGCGTCGAAATGCGAGGATTCGTGGAGGTTCCAATTCGTTTTGTGGAATTCCGTGGAATGGAACACCAATGCTTGCGGCCGCACATGGCTCACGTAGCTCTGCGAACTGACTCGGGACATCACCGTGCGCTTCGTATGAATCGGTGCCGGAGTTGGAGAGCGGGCTGCGATCGTACTTCGCGTTTTACAACGGGGAGCGGCTTCACCAGTCGCTGGGTTATCGCCCCCCGGTTGAGGTGTACCGTGGCGTCGCGGGCAAGAAGGCCCGGACGAAACAGTAGCTAAGGACGGCCCACTTTTGGTCCGAAGTTCGGGGTCCACTGTATCCTTTGGGCAGTTGCGGAGCCAGCGCGAACAACTTTACGGGCATGATTGTCCTTCCTCCCCACCAGCCCCACCAGAGGGAACCCCCGTGGCCATCTACATCCGGGCCTTTCATCGCATCGGCAGCGAACTCGATCTCATGGAGCGGTATGTCTTCACGATGCGGGCGGCCCTCCACGAAGCGCATCAGGAAATGCGGGAGCAGGTACAGAAGCGAGCCGCCGACCTCCCCGAGGAGGAGGCAACCGAGGTTTACAATGGTCGCGGTGGATCTCACGCGTAGGTGGACCGCCACCATCACGAGGCCGATCACGACACGCGGAAAATGGACGGCGGCGAGATCGAAGAAGGAGTCGAGGCTGCAACGGGGGGGCAACGTCGCGCGGACAGGTGCTTCGCAGTGCGAAGCCCCCAGGCCGGAAGGTTGCCCGATAAGTCCGTTCCTCAGTTTTTCGATGGCAGATTCGTCACGTCGAAGTTAACACCACGCGCTTTGAGCTTCTCCCGGAGAGCATTC
>Ga0169931_10000378_pt1 | contig 72563 bp, 55 predicted proteins | sample Kivu_15m_20L_FD_129675 | JGI IMG/M metagenome (GOLD analysis project Ga0169931, IMG submission 129675) | Freshwater microbial communities from Lake Kivu, Western Province, Rwanda to study Microbial Dark Matter (Phase II) - Kivu_15m_20L... | ecosystem: Environmental > Aquatic > Freshwater > Lake... | reverse complement strand
TTGGGGGGAACGGGCGGAGAGTTTTTGGGTTTGGAGTGGGGGGGGGGGGTGTTGGGGGGGAGGGAGGGGGGGGTGGGGGGGGGGGGGGGGGGCACTGTTCGAAGATGGCCTTTCGGTCCTCAGCCTGATACACTTTCTGTGCGTTGTACCGGCATGTTTTTCGTCACCGAGTCACTTTACTTCCGCCTGCGAAGTCACTCATGAAAACGCTCATTCGATTTGCTCAGGTCGTCCTGCCGGATTCGGTACAGGGGATGAATGTGTTGCTTGAGGGAGGTCAGATAGCGGCTCTGGATGTTCCGGACGGTGCGTCAGCTGACGAGGTGATTGACGCTCGGGGGCTGCATTTGCTGCCTGGCGTGGTGGATGATCAGGTGCATTTTCGCGAGCCGGGTTTGACGCACAAGGAGGACCTGCAGACGGCGACGCGGGCCTGTGCGCGGGGAGGTGTGACTTCGTTTCTGGAGATGCCGAACACGAAGCCAACGACGACGACGGTGGATGCGTTGCACGCGAAGCTGTCGCTGGCATCGGGGCGATGTCTGGTGAACTATGGTTTTTACATCGGGGCGACGCCTGGAAACGTGGCGGAGTTGTCGCGGGCGGAGCGGACTCCTGGGATCAAGATATTTATTGGATCCAGCACGGGCGATCTGCTGGTCGATGATCAGGCGGTGCTGGAGCGTATTTTTGCGGAGACGACTCTGCCGATCTGTGCTCATTGTGAGGATGAGGCGACGGTGCGAGCGAATGCAGCGGCGATTGGCGGCGGTCGGGAATATGCGGATCACAGCAGGATCCGTGACAATCGAGCGGCGATTCTGGCGACTCGGCGTGCAGTGGATTTGGCGGAGCGGCACAGGCACCGATTTCATGTGCTGCATGTTTCGACGGGTGACGAGGTTGAGTTTCTGAGGACGACGAGTGACCTGATAACGGCCGAAGCGTGTCCTCATCATTTCCTTTTCAACACGGAAGACTACGCGCGTCTGGGTTCGCTTGTGCAGATGAATCCGTCGATCAAGAGTCCGACCGACATGGGGGCGGTGTGGCGGGGACTGCTCGACGGGACGCTGGAAGTGGTTGCCACTGACCACGCTCCGCACACGCTGGACGAGAAAGCTCAGCCGTATCCGAAATCGCCATCGGGGCTGCCAGCTGTGGAAAATTCTTTGGCGCTGCTGTTGAATCAGGTGACGCATGGAAAGTGTTCGCTGTCACAGGTGGTTTCGTGGATGTGTGAGGCTCCGGCGAGGATCTGGAATCTTCGAGGCAAAGGTCGGATTGCGGTGGGTTACGATGCGGATTTGGTGCTGGTGGATCTGAACCGTACCGAAGTGGTGCAGAACGAGAAGCAGTTAACGAAGTGTGGCTGGTCACCGTGGCACGGGACAGAACTGACGGGCTGGCCGGTGCGGACGTTCGTGATGGGGCAGACGGTTTACTGTGACGGCTGGTTGTCACCAGAGCCGCTCGGTCGAGAGATCGAGTTCTCGCGACAGAGTGGCTGAGCAGACGGCGACACTTGATTGAGAGTGGAGGGCATGAAGAGATGACGGTGAAGATTACGGGATTTGAAACGTGGGACCTGCGATTTCCGACATCACAGCACCTTGACGGATCGGACGCGATGAATCCGGATCCGGATTATTCGGCGGCTTATGTGGTGTTGCGAACGGATTCGGGAGAGTTGTGTGGACACGGGATGACGTTCACGATTGGTCGTGGGAACGAATTGTGTAAAGCGGCGATCAGCGCGCTTGCAAAGCTGCTGGTGGGTCACTCGGTTGAATCACTCATGAAGTCACCTGTTGTGCTCTATCGAAAGCTCACGGGTGACAGTCAGCTGCGATGGGTGGGACCTGAAAAGGGAGTGATACATCTGGCTGCAGCGGCGGTGATCAATGCAGTGTGGGACTTGTGGGCGCGGTTGCTGGGCAAGCCGGTGTGGCGTGTGATCTGCGAGATGTCTCCGGAGGAGTTTGTATCCTGTATCGACTTTCGTTATTTGACGGACGCGGTGACTCCGCTGCAGGCGGTCGAGTTACTGCGGCCGTTTGCTGCGGGTCGCGAGGAGCGGATCGCGCGGCTGGAGTCGGAAGGTTATCCGAGCTACACGACATCGGCTGGATGGCTGGGGTATTCGGACGAGTCATTGCGGGAGAAGTGTGCGGATCTGAAGGCTCGAGGGTGGAAGCACTTCAAGATCAAGGTGGGGCGTGATCTGGAGGACGATTTGCGTCGATGCACGGTTTTGCGTCGGGAGATGGGTGAGGACGCCTTCATGATGATTGATGCCAATCAGGTATGGGATGTTCCGCAGGCGATCGAGTGGATACGGCAGTTGGCATCTTTTCGGCCATGGTTTGTGGAGGAGCCGACATCACCGGACGACATTCTGGGTCATCGGGCGATTGCCGAGGCGATTGCGCCGATTCGAGTGGCGACGGGTGAGATGTGTCACAATCGTGTGATGTTCAAACAGTTTATGCAGTGTGGTGGGTTGCAGGTATGTCAGCTGGATTGTTGTCGTCTGGGCGGGGTGAACGAAGTGCTGGCAGTGCTGCTGCTGGCGGCTCGTTACCGCATACCAGTGTGTCCGCATGCTGGAGGTGTGGGGTTATGTGAATACGTGCAGCATGCAGGTGTGGTGGACTACGTGTGCGTCACGGGGACTCATGAGGGCCGTGTGATCGAGTATTCCGATCATCTGCACGAGCATGTTTGTGACCCTGTGGTGATGCGTGGCGGGCGTTACATGCCGCCGAAGGCTGCGGGCTACAGTGTGAAGTTCACGGAGTCTGCGTTGCAGGGTTTTGTGTATCGCGGCTGAGTGGCTCGTTCAGAATCCGGTTGACCTTTGTCCTGAATTCACGAAGAATCGAGGGTATGTCGAACTCCGCACAAGAGAAAAAACATTTGCTGTGCAAGAGGACTCGCCCGGGGGAGTGGAGTTTTTGGGTGGCGATGTTGTGGTGGACGGCGGCATTCGAGCTGGTGACGCTGGTGTTGCGATTCGGTTTTTCGCTCGAATCAACTCGCGACACGGCATCGACAGTGGGTCTGCTGACGGCGGGGCTTCGCGTTCATCACAGCTACGTTGGAATGCTGTTGCTGCCTGTGGCAGCGTGGTTGCCTCGGCGGGCGGCATGGCTTGAACGGAGGCTTGCGGCGATTGCTGCGGGGCTGGTGCTGAGTGACCTGGTGCATCATTTTGTGGTGCTTTGGCTGATCACCGGAAGTGCTCAGTTTGATTTATTCTATTAGTGTCAGCGGTGGGGCATGTCACAGCAGCGAGTGTTGATAGTTGCGGCCCGGCGAACACCTTTCGGCCGCTTTCGGGGTCGATTGTCCAGTCTGTCTCCGGTATCGCTTGTGACGGCTGCCGCGGGGGCGGCTTGTGCCGGACTGGACCGTGGATTGATCAGCCACGTGATACTTGGGCAGGTGCTGGCAGCTGGCCATGGCATGAACGTTGCTCGTCAGTCTGCATTAGCTCTGGGGTTCAAAGAATCATCGACGGCGATGACTGTGAATATGATGTGTGGTTCCGGGCTCAAGGCGCTTGCACTGGGCGTTCAGGCGATTCGCGCCGGAGAGACACGTGCCGTACTGGCGGGTGGCGTGGAATCAATGTCACAGTCGCCGTTGCTTGTGCAGCGGCCGGGACGTGGGCAGCAGCCGGATGTTGGGCAGATGCGTGATTCGATGGTGACTGACGGTTTGCGGGATGTGTGGATTGATGAGCACATGGGTGACACGGCGGAGCGGCTGTCGCGGGAGTTTGGAATCACGCGAGCTGAACAGGATGCCTGGGCTCTGCGAAGTCAGTCGGGTTATGCCGCAGCTCAGGCGGCAGGTAATTTTTCTGACGAGCTGGTGTCAGTTGGGGAGCAGGTTGCGGACGAGCATCCGCGTCCTGAGGTGACGCTGGGGGAACTGGCGGGATTGAGACCGGTTTTTGCAGAAGACGGCACGGTGACTGCTGGAAATTCGTCGGGAATTAACGACGGAGCAGCGATGGTGGTTCTGGCGGAGGAGAGTCTGGTACGTGAGCAGGGTTGGCCTGTGTTGTGTGAATGGGTGGGAATGGAGGAGGTGGGCTGCGATCCGCAGCGAATGGGTTTGGGGCCGGTGCATGCTCTCAGGGGTCTGCTTGAACGGCACCGGCTGAAGCTTGACGATCTTGATCAGCTGGAAATCAATGAGGCCTTTGCCTCGCAGGTACTGGCCTGTGTGCGTCATCTGGGGCTGGATGCGGCTGCTTTCCCGGGCGAAATTAATCGCAAACGGCCCGCAGTGAATCCGCATGGGGGTGCGATCGCTGTGGGGCATCCATTGAGTGCGAGCGGCGCGCGGCTGGCGGTGCATCTGGCATGGCAGATTGCAAATGGGAGGGCGCGGACGGCGGCCTGTGCGTTGTGTATAGGGGGTGGTATGGGGATCGCGGCGTTGCTGCGGGCAGCGGATGGATTTTGAACGCAACTACTTTTCTTCAAGAAACGCAACGACCTGTTTTTCCAGCTGTTCAGGGTTTCGCGTGCAGCATTCCCAGACCACCAGCACGTGCCAGCCAAGTTGATTCAGCAGTTGCCGGTTGCGCTGATCGCGGGCAACGTTGTTTGCGCGTTTGGTTTCCCAGAATTGAGCGTTTGTGGCGGGTTTGACAGAGCCATAACTGCAATTGTGGCAGTGCCAGAAGCAACCGTGCACGAAGATGACCCGATTGTGTCGCCTGAGCACCAGATCGGGGCTGCCGGGGAGGTTAGTCTGATGCAGTCGGAAGCGGTATCCCAGACGGTGAACGAGGCTGCGGACGAGCACCTCGGGGCGGGTGTTCTTCGAGCGAATGCGGGACATGTTGCGGGACCGCTGTTCCGGCGTGTGTACGTCGGTCATGCCGGTGGAGCTCCGTGATTGGGACGAGTGCAGGACTCCGGGAAGATGGAAACAGTTACCGGGGACTGGCTGCAGTGTTCCGGATTGTTTTTGACGAGTCCATCGGGAATTTTGGTAACACTCGGATTTTCAGCTGGATGGAAAAGTCTGGTCTTCAGGCAGAGGGGCTCGTGGGTATTGCGTTGGCTGGGAGCTGGGATCAGGGCCATCTTCGGACTGCACTCCTGAAACGGGAGATGCTGCTCGGACGCTTGTGAGCAAGTTCTCAATTGCGGGAGCGAGAAATCATCAGTCAGAGCTGCTCGATGCAGTTCAGGAAACTTTTCGAACACTCAGTCTTGCTTGCCAAGTTTCCGGTCGCTGGTGTTGCCGATAATGGCTGGCACCAGTAAATTCCGCTTTTACCGGTCAGTGATTCCGCGCCTTTGTCACTGGCAAGCAGCAGAAAGAATCCCATGCAACATACCGACATCGACATATCCTCTTCCCGCGTGCTGATAGCTGACGATATTCAGCAGAATCGCGAGTTGCTGGAGGCGTATCTTGCTGACGAGGGATATGAGATCCTGATGGCGGCTGACGGTCAGCAGACGATGCAGATGGTGGAAGAGCATCAACCGGATCTGATTCTGCTGGACATCATGATGCCGCGGATGAGTGGATACGAGGTGTGTGCTCGGATCAAGGCGGATGCGGCGAAGCGTATGATTCCGGTGCTGATTGTAACGGCATTGAACGAGCCTGGAGACATAGAGAAGGCAGTGAATGCTGGTTGCGATGATTTTCTGACAAAGCCGGTGAATCGGCTGGAGTTGCGAACGCGTGTGCGTTCGTTGCTTCGGGTGAGGCATTTAGCCAGTGAGCGTGATCGGTTGCTGGCGTATCTTGAAGAGATGGAACACCGCGTGCTTCGCGGGGGAGACTAGCGGTGTCTGACGAAGAAGAGGACGTTTCCGGCCGAGTGCCTCAGTTTCGTTACGAGGCGTCGAGGGGGCTGCCGCAGGTGGTTTTGCGTCCACGGCGAGCGCAGCCATTTTTTGGCCGTCACCCATGGGTGTTTGCCGGAGCGATCGATGTGATTCGCACCGGGGACGTGGGGTCAGTCGAGCCTGGCGATCCGATCCAGCTGGTGTCTCATGAGGGGCGTTTCATCGCGTGGGGCTTGTTCAATCCGATCAGCCGCATCTCGGTGAGGCTTTATTCGTGGCAGGAATCGCAGCCACTGACGGCGGACTACTGGCGTGGCCTGGTGGAGTCTGCGGTGTTGCTGCGTCGTCGGCTGTTTGATTTGAGCCGTTCTGCGACTGGATGTCGGCTGATTTTCAGTGAGGCGGATTTTCTTTCGGGGCTGACGGTAGACCACTACGGAGGCTGGTTGTTGGTGCAGTTCACCAGTCTGGCCTTATGGCGTCATCGGGAGCATTTGTTGGCGGCGTTGGAGGCGTTGGTGCAGCCGCGGGGCATTTGGCTGCGGACAGAAAAAGGGATGCGTGAGTCGGAGGGTCTGGAGGTTGTTGATGGGCTGATCAGTGGTGTTGAGCCAGCTCAGCCGGTTTTCATTGAGGAGCACGGCACGACGTGGGGGGTGGATGTGCAGCGGGGGCAGAAGACGGGCTGTTACCTGGACCAGCGTGATAACCGTTTGGCGGCCAGTCGCTACATGGCTGGTGCGGAGGTGCTGGATGCCTTTTGTTTTTCCGGTGGTTTTGGAATTACGGCGTTGAAATGTGGCGGCGCTGCTGCGGTTACCGGGATTGACTCATCCGAGGCTGCACTGGCGCTGGCGCGGAACAATGCGATTCTGAACGGTGTGGCTGATCGTTGTGAATGGATACACGAGGATGTTCGCACGGCTCTGGACCAGCTTGCCGGGGCGAAGCGGTTGTTTGACGGGGTGATTCTGGATCCACCTCGGATGGCGCGAACTCGTGGGGGGCTTGAGCGTGCGTTGCAGGGCTACATTCGTTTGAACGAAGCCGGCCTGAAAGTGCTCCGGCCGGGTGGAATTCTTGTGACCTGCAGTTGTTCGGGACTGGTATCCCGTGACGACTTTGCTGAGGTGGTTGCTGAGACGGCGCGGCGGTCTGGGCGTAATCTGCAGATTCTGGAGCATCATGGCCAGCCGGCGGATCATCCGGTGAGTGCGACGTGTCCGGAGACTGAGTATCTGAAGGTCTTGATTTGTCGGGCCTTGTGAACGGTATCAGGATCACGGACAGCTGCGGAAGATCTTTGGTTTTCGTTCGGGTTTGAGGTGGATGTGGAAGGGGTAGGCGGTGTGGTGTTGTGCGAGTTCTGAGAAGCAGTGATCGAGTTGCTGGATGAAGTCTTCGAGGTTGATGCGCCCGACAGTGCCGGGGAAGCCGGAGAGGTTTGCGCGAGCGGACAGATACATGCGGCAGGCGCCTGCGAGGTTGCGTTCTTCGAAGTGGAAGAGGGCGACTGCGGCCTGAATGAGTCCCTGGAAGAATGGCTTTTCCGGGCAGGTCAGTTCGCTCCAGAAGTCTTCCAGCACATCATGGCACGTGAAGTAGTCACCGGCGTTGAAGAGTTGGATGCCTTCGTCGATGCGTGGATCAGAGAAGTCGCAATCCATTATGGAAGTTTCAGGGCTGGTTAGTGCAGGATGGGGAGCATCAGTCCGGAACCATGTTGAAGTTCGCGGGTAACGATACTGCCGAGCAGAGTAGTGCTTGTGCAATCATGAATTTCGATGTCGGCAACAGAGCCCGTGAGTCTGGGGTTGCCATCGAAGACGACGATACGATCGCAGTTGGTTCGTCCTGTGAGTTGAGTGGCGAGTCGTTGGGCTTGTGGGGAGGCGTGCTGGAGTGATTCGGCGGGGAGCAGGTGTTCGGAGTCGTGATGGTGGTGTGGGTGATCGTGGTGTGGATGATGGTGGTGTGTGTCTGGGAGGAGGGCGAGTGGGTTTCCGCCGTCAGTGGGAAGACCTTCGCGAGCGGAGCGTCTGGCAGCAGATTTGCTGGGGCCTTCGACGAGAATGGAGACACGTCGGCCGATGAATTCGGCGTTGTCTTCTTCGGAGATGCGATTTTGGAGTTCAAGCATGTCCTGGTTGCGGCGGCGTTTGACATCGTCGGGGATGTCATCGGGGAACAGTTCGTCGGCTTTGGTTCCGGAGCGAGGGCTGTATTTGAAGATGAAGCTGTTTTTGAAGCGGCAGTCGCGAATGAGTTGCAGGCTTTTTTCGAAGCTGGATTCAGATTCTCCGCAGAAGCCAACGATGAAGTCGCTGGAGACGGCGCAGTCAGGGACGAGTTCGCGGATGCGGTGCATCATTTCGCGGTAGTCTTCGACGGAGTAGCCGCGTTTCATGCGTTTGAGGACATCATTACAGCCGGACTGAGCGGGGACGTGCAGGTATTTCATGACCTTTGGGAGATCGCGGACGGCCTGCAGGAGGTCGTTGGTCATATCGCGTGGAAAGTTGGTGATGAAGCGAATGCGTTCGATTCCATTGACTTGATGGAGTTGTTCGAGGAGGTCTGAGAGTCGAGCAAGGCGACCATTTTCGGAGTATTTGTAGCTGTTGACGGTTTGTCCGAGGAGTGTGATTTCGCGAACGCCCTGATCGGCGAGGAGTCGGGTTTCCTGGAGGATGTGGGCTGGAGGGCGGCTTTGTTCGGGGCCGCGAGTTGCCGGGACGACGCAGTAGGTGCAGAACTTGTCACAGCCGATCATGATGCGAACGAACGCCTGGAAGGGCGTGGGGCGCATTTCGGGATCGCGGAGTGGATCCCAGGACTGGAAGCTGTCTGAGACTTCTTCGCGTGAGCCATCTTTGCGTCCGAGGCTGACGGCTTTGAGTTGCCCGCGGGTAGTGGCCTGGCGGGACTGGCGGATGAGTGACGGGATTTCGGCAAGTTGTCCTGTTCCGACGACGATATCGACGTGCGGGGCTTTCTGAAAGATGAGGTCCTGGTCTTTCTGGGCCATGCACCCGATGACGCCGATGACTTTGGCGGGGCGGTTGCGTTTGCTGTATTTGAGTCGCCCGAGGGCACTGTAGATTTTGTGTTCGGCGTGTTCGCGAACGCTGCAGGTATTGAAGATGACGGTATCAGCATCTTTGGGGCTGTCGGTGAGCTGGTAGCCGTCGCGGCGCAGTGCGGCGACTACCAGTTCGCTGTCCAGCATGTTCATCTGGCAGCCGACGGTTTCGATGTAGAGGAGCCCGTTGTGGGGCTGTTCGTGTGATTCGTTTGGCTGCGTCATGGTCAGGACTGAACGCGTTCCATGTATTCGCCGGACGCGGTATCGATTTTCACGCGGTCGCCTTCTTTGATGAAGGCGGGGACCTGGATTTCGGCACCGGTTTCGACTGTGGCAGGTTTGGTGACGTTGGTGGCGGTATTGCCGCGGGCTGCGGGTTCTGTGTAGGTGACTTTGAGAATGACCTGCTGTGGCGGGGTCATGCTGATGAGCTGACCGTTCCAGAAGAGCAGTCCGACGGTGGCACCTTCCTGGAGCCAGCGCATGTCGTCTGCGACATTGGCGGCGGGGAGACTGTGCTGTTCGAAGGTGGAGTTGTCCATGAAGACGTAGTTGTCGCCATCGCGGAAGGAGTAGACGCCTTCGTTGCGATGCACATCGGCGGTTTCGAGCGAGTCGCCGTTGCGGTAGGTCTTTTCGAACAGGGATCCGCGCAGAAGGTTGCGAAGTTTGGTGCGGTAGAGGGCCTGGCCCTTACCGGGCTTGACGAAGTTGCATTCGAGCATTTCGTAGGGTTCGCTGTCGATTTGAACCTTGATGCCTTTTTTGAATTCGCCGGCAGGAATCGTACCCATGTGCACAGACTTCTTGATTGAGCGGATTGGAGTGGTGTGGGAAAGGCCGGGCGAACGGGCGTCCGGAACGGCTGACGATTTTAGCAAACGGCAGCGTCTGAGTGAATGGTGGGGCGGAAGAATCCCGGGAATGCGGGGTTGGGGGCGTGGTCCCAGTGAATTTGGCTTGCTCTGGCTTGCACGGGCAAAGCCGGCGCGTTCCGGCGCTCTTTGAGCCACCGGACAGCAGTCCGCGGGAAAAACGCGAGTGCCGTTGCCCCAGTCATGGGTGCAGATTCGGAACCTGCCCGGTTGCAGGCTGCGATGCGTTGACAGCAATAAAAACACTGAGAATTCTTTGCAAGGTACATGGCACCTTAACGCCGTAAGGTACATGGCACCCTGATGGCCTGGCACCCTGATGGCCCGTGGCACCCTGATGGCCCGGGCTTATCTTCGGCCCCTGTTTGGGGGACTGTCCCCGCGGACGCGGAGGGGGGGGCTCTTGTGTTGCGGGACGATACTGACGACTGAATCGTTTTCAGCGTCTGCAAAGGTTGCAGCAGTTGCAGGGGTCATGTTCCGTCGCGTGCGGTGGATGGAGTGCGAAACGGGACGCGAGGTGACCTCATCGTGATTCCGTTCGTTTCGCTTTATCTTCCGGCATTCCGCGCAGCGGCAAGGGGGGGCCATTCGCCTGGGGCGGAGTTCAGGGGGATTGGAATTTGCGTTCCCTTTCGGAAAGGCAATTGGCGAGGTGGCATAGAGGGCGAGTTGATTACTATGATTCGCGTGTTCATGGTGTCTTTGAGATTCCCGGTTTTCTCTCCTCCCACGGAGTCATAGCGATGTCCACTCCATCCGCAGAAAAGTCGCCGGCATTTGCACCGGCGGTTGCCGCGTTCCTGTCGACGGCAGTTCACAAGTCTTATGCTGGCGGTCGCTGGGTTGAGGCGGCTGACGGTCAAACCTTTGATGTGCTGGATCCTGGTTCGGGCGGTCGGATTGCCACGGTGACCAGCCTGAAGGGGGCTGACGTGGACAGGGCGGTGGATGCGGCGATGGACGCATTTCAGAACAGTGGCTGGGCGACGATGCAGGTGGCGGAGCGAGCGGCACGATTGCATCGGATTGCCGATGCCGTGGAGAGCCGATTAGCGGAATTTGCACAGATTGAGTCGTTGGACTGCGGCAAGATTTATGCTCAGGCGGAAGCTGACATTCAGAACTTCATCGACACATTCCGTTATTTTGCGGACCTTTCGCAGGCGGTGAATTATCGACAGGTGATCGCGGTGAAGCACCACGAGGCCTGGGTTGCTCGACATCCGTGGGGACCGTGTGGCTTCATCATTCCCTGGAACTTTCCGTTTCTGCTGGCGGGATGGGGGCTTGCTCCCGCGCTGGCAGCCGGGAACACCTGTGTTCTGAAGCCAGCCGAGGACACACCGCTTTCGGCTCTTTACCTGTGCCACGTGATCCACGAGCAGGATCTGTTGCCTGCTGGGGTGCTGAATGTGGTGACGGGGTTTGGTGAAACGGCGGGGGCAGCAGTTTCCCGCAATCCGAAGTTTCGTCGGATGAGTTTCACGGGTTCACCGGAGGTGGGTCGGCTGGTAGCTGAGGCGGCTGGCCGAAATCTGATTCCGGTGAAGTGTGAGCTGGGTGGAAAGGGGGCGGCGGTGATTTTCAACGACGTCAACATTCCCGAGACTGCCGACAAGCTGGTGGCGGCGATCACATTTCACACCGGTCAGGTTTGCTGTGACGCGACGCGCTGGCTGATCCAGCGTGACATCTACGATCAGTTCGTGGATGCCTGTGTTTCGCGAATGAAGTCGGTTCAGATTGGTTACCAGCTTGATCGTGGCGCGCAGATGGGACCGGTTGTGAATGCTCGACAGCGTGAGCGGGTGCTGGGATATTTGCGCAAGGGTGTTGCGGAGGGTGCCGATCTGGTGCTTGAGGGTGGCGCTGCCGAGGTTCCGGGTCGATCTGGATTTTACGTGAAGCCGGCGCTCCTTGCGGGTTCTCTGAACAACGTGGCGGCGCGCGAGGAGATTTTCGGGCCGGTGGCGTTTTTGGCACCGTTTTCGAGTGAAGAGGAAGGGATTCGTCTGGCGAACGACACGGAGTATGGTCTGGGGAACAGTGTGTGGTCGAGCGACCTGAAGCGGTGTGCGCGAGTGGCGGAGGCATTCCGTGCCGGCAACGGCTGGATCAATGCTCACAACGTGATTGTTCACGGTGTGCCCTATGGCGGAATTGGCAAGAGTGGTATGGGGGGCGGGGTTGTGAGCCCGGATACGCTCAATGACTATCTGCGTCCGATTTCGGTGGTGCGTCCTCTGAAGTAGTATAGCAGGCCAGCCTTTCAGGTTTTCGGAGGCTTGATCTGGACCATCGGCCGGTAGCGGGAAGTTGCCGGCCGATTCATTTTTCTGACTCGTGAAGGAATGTGCGTAGTTCATCGAGTCCGCCGGTGACGACGGCCATTTTTTCTTCGAGGTGTCTGAGGGCCTGAGAAAAACCTTCGAGGGGCCATTCGCCGTGGTTGGGGGCGAGTGGATCGCGAATCAGTCTTTGCAGCCGATGGAGACTGCCGGCGAGAGTTTCATCGAGAAGGGGGACGAGATCGCGCGCGTCCTGACGGATTTTTTTGGTTACGTCCTGTACAAGTTCTCTTTCGGTTTGTCTTCGGGCGGCAGTGAGGACTCTGGCAGAGGTGCTGACGGCTTGTCGATCGAGTTCTGCGGTGTTGACGAGTCTTCCGAAGGGTGATTCTTTCTTTTTCGATTCGATCTGTTGTGTCTGGAGGCTGGCAAGCAGTGCTTGTGCGCGTACAGAGTCGGGGCGAAGTTTGATGGCATCCTGTACGCATTTGCGTGCCATGCTCAGGTTTTTGAGTTCTCCGTAGAGTCGGGCGAGGTTGAAGTGGGCATCGAAGAAATCGGGGTTGAGTCGAATAGCTTCGCGCCATGCGTTGATTGCCATGGTTGTGAGATTCATGGCCTTTTGAGCGATTCCCATGTTGAAGTAGGCGTCTGCGCACTTTGAGTCTTTCTGGATGGCGCGGCGGAGTGCTTCGACGGCTTTTTTGTGTTCACCCAGTTTATTGAGGACAGCCCCAAGGTTTACCCAGCCACCAGGGAAGGCGGGGTGGAGTTGGGTGAGTTTTTCGAAGCTTGACCGAGCGGCTTTGAGGTCTTTGCTGAGGAACTGAGCGGAGCCGAGGAGAGCGAGGGCATCTTCGGTCTCCGCGGCGGGAATCGGCAGTTTCTGCAGGAGGGCGACGGCATCTGCGGGGTGCCCGCTGCGGATGAGTTTTCGGGCCTGTGCGAGAGTCGTTGAGAGATCCGGATTGGTGGCCATGGAGGTGGGTTCCGTTGGTGGGAGGAACTTGCGGGAACCAGCAGGGAGCTGGTGTGGGAATGGCAGGAGCGTGGCGGGGTGGCCGGCGTATTCGGCGGATTCTGCGGGGTGGGAGTGTCGCGTGGCGGAGTCGGCGGGGTTGCGGAGCGTGTGGCGACGGATGTTCATCGGATGATGTCAGCCTGCGGGTATTGTAGAGGTTGCGTAAGTTTTTGGTAAATTCCGGTTTTTCAGGAAACCGCGGAAACCCGCCAGGCAGATCTTCTCTGAGTTGCCAGTGGTAAGAGGGGCAAGCGGGAGGGATCGGCACCGTGCTGTCTCAAGGCGCGATTCGGGGGCAGACGATCGACGAAGGGAGTTTGCGGACCCTGCCGGGTATGGCGGGTGAATCAGAAGAGTGCTGGAAGAAGGAACGTCCGGAGTGGCACCTCGATTACTGCTGGCAATGCTGATTGCAACGGCCGGACCGTGGTCCTTTGCTTCGGCCGAGGACCTGACAAGGGAAACGCCGCTGGTGCGAGCGGTGCGACAGTCAATGCAGTCGGTTGTGAACATTCACACGGAAAAAAATGCATCAGAAGATCGCGATGCTCGATTTTTCGCACCGAAGGCCCGCCGGATCAACGGCATGGGAACCGGGATTGTTGTGGATGAGCGTGGTTATATTGTAACGAATTACCACGTGATTCAGGATGTGGATCTGATCACAGTGACACTGGACGACCGCAGCAGTTTTGACGCCAGTGTGGTTTCCTATGATCGTCGCCAGGATCTGGCAATTATCAGAATTGAAACTCCGCAGCCGCTCACTGTGATGCCTTTGGGAACATCGAGCGACCTGATGCTTGCGGAATCGGTGTATGCCGTGGGGAATGCGTTTGGATACGAGCATTCGATCACATCCGGGATTATCAGCGCGCTGCACAGGGATGTGGAGGTGGACGAGACGCAGTCTTACCAGAATCTGATTCAGACGGACGCCAGCATAAATCCGGGCAACAGTGGGGGGCCGCTGCTGAATCTGAACGGTGAGGTGATCGGGATCAACGTTGCCATCCGTTCGGGAGCACAGAGGATTGGTTTTGCGATTCCGATTGATGACGCACGGCGGACGATCGCGCGATTGCTGAGTGTTGAGCGTTTGAACGGTCATGTTCACGGGCTGACGACGACCGATGTGAAGTCTGCGGGCGAGCGGAGGCTTGTCGTGGACGATGTGACTCCGGGGAGTCAGGCGTCGGCGGCGGGGATTGAGCCTGGCGACGTCATTTGCAGTGTTCGTGGTGTGCCGGTGAGTGATGGCACTGATCTGGAGCGATCGTTGCTGGATCTTGAGCCTGGGCGATCGGTCGAGATTCGGATTCTGCGGGATGGAAGTCCGCTTTCGAAGCAATACACGCGGAGTGCAGCGTCGGCGACTGCGGATATGCGAACGGTGAGCAAGTCACCTCTGGAAGCTCAGACTGCGATGCGACCGGCATCCGCAGGTGATGGAAATGGTTCGTCGGACAGCGGTACGAAGGCGCAGTTGCCGAGTTTGCAGCGTCGAGGGGCGGATGCTGATGAGGACCGGGCGTGGTTGTTGCTGGGAATCAGGCTGGAAGCTCTGAATCAGGCTGACCAAAAAATGTTGACGGGGCGTTCGTGGCCGGGTGGACGGGGGCCGGTGCATTACAACGGTGGAATGCGTGTGGCGGAAGTTCGCAGCGGGAGTCCTGCTGCGGCTCTGCTGAGGAAAAACGACATTCTGCTGGGGCTGGATGGGTATGAAAGCACATCTGCAGAGAATCTGGCAGCGATTCTGGCGGCTGAGCGGCTGGCGAGTGGTCGGCGGTTGAAGTGCCAGTATTTGCGACCGGGCATGAATCCGCTTGAAGGATCACTGCAGTTAACGCGATGAGACTGGCGAATCGCCTGCCCGCGGAATAGATTTTCATTTTTGGGAATGCGGGCGAACTGTACAAAATGACAGGTTCAGGGCGAAAACTTCCGATTTTCGCAGCGGTGGATAGATTCAGTGCTTTTCTCCGGGCTTTTCATCGGGTAAAGAGATGGGTTGAAGGTTGAAGTTTGTTTAAGGGAACTTTCCCGAGCCTGCGGCGGTTTCCCAGGTTGGACTCAGCGTCAGCAGTGCGGCAGCCATGTCAACAGTTATTCGCAATTGCCCCGGGTGCAAAACCCTGATTCTGTCCGACACGGATCAGTGTCCGGAGTGTGGGCATGTGTTTTACCAGCGGCGTTCGACTCCGGTTGAGCTGACGCAGCAGACTCCTGCGCCCTCGCCCAGCCGTGCATCTGAAATGCGTGAGGCCTGTCCGCACTGCGGTGAGATGGTGCGTGCTGGTCTGGTTCGGTGTTGGTCCTGCAACGGTTTCATGCGGGCTGACATTGCGAAGCGGTACCACGACCTGACAACGAATCCTCAGCCGATCATCTACAGTACAATTCCTCCGGACCAGCGGAGCGACTTTCTGCCACCTCGTGCGGGCATTCAGACGACTGAAGTTGAGGAAGCAGACGAGTTCACGTTGTCGGATGACGTCGTGTCCAGTCCGGGAAGTACCGCATTTGCCACGCCGGCGCCTGTTGTCCCGGAGGTGCCGGTGGCTGCAGCGAAGGCTGTGTCAGCCGACGGACCTGACAAACCGCAGACGGTTACCGCGGGAGGTGGTGCTGGTGTGGCGGGATCATCTCCACCAGCTGCACCTGAGGCTGCTCGCCCTGCTCCGCCTGCGCGTCCGGAGAAGCCTGCATCAGACGATTTATTGTCGATTGCGTTGCAGGAGCAGCGGGACGATCGGCGGCGTCGGAACGAGCGTCTGGCGGAGCGACAGAAGCGGCAGGTGCTGGTGCCCTGCACTTGCGGTGCGTGGCTGCGTGTGCACGAAGATTTTGCTGGTAAGGTCGTGCGTTGCAAACAGTGTCGCAGCCCGATTCAGATTCCGGAGATTCGTCGCAGGACCGTGGAGAAGAAGGAGGACAAGCCGGTGGTTCAGGTGAATGTCACCTGGATCAGTGACGTCTGGTTTCACGTGCTGGCACCGGGGTCAGTGACACTGAAGCCCGGCAGTGCGGCGGCGCAGCACTCAACGGCTGATCTTGCGATTACTCCTGAAGCGGTGCACATCATTTCGTTTTCGGGTGGTGAGAAGAAGAAAAAGTCATTGCTGAGTTTCGGCGGTGGTGCAAAGACCGGTGGTGTGGCTGATGTTCGTCGCCAGGTTCGTGAGCAGGTGTCGACTACGGGTGAATTTCAGGGACTTCCGGACTGTCAGGTCCGCAGCATACCTGCGGATCAAATTTCGGTTCTGAAACTTGTCCAGCCGATCCTGAAGGTTCATGAGTCGATGTTTGCGGGCGTTCCAATTTTTGGTGAAGGCCGTGTGGCGGTCTTTCTGCCCGTGGAAGCAGAACCAGGAGAGCAGGCTTACTGTTCCTTTCCGCTCTCTGGATGGCGTCAGTTCAGTCTGAAGCTGAAGGAATTGTTTGGGCTGTTATTGCCAGCGTCTGAGAACGGAGTCCCGGAGGTCGAGAAGAACGAGACTCTGAGTTGTTTTGTGAATCAGTCGAAGGTGGAGTCCATCAAGTCACTGATTTATTATCAGCAGGATCCGGCCTTCGAACTCGAGCTGAGTGGATACCGCTGCAAATCCTGCGGTGCGGCGGTCAGCGAGGAAGGTCGTAAGAAGAGCAAGCTGGGTGGTGCGAACGGCAAGGCGATAGCAAAGGCTAAGTGCCCTAAGTGCGGCGGAAAGATGGGCGAAGATCCGCTCTACCGAATCCGCAAGGCCCCGGAGCGTCCGGCAGAGTCCGGCTGAGGAGCATTTTGAGGGATGGCTGGGACAGAAAAGCAGTTGTTTGAATTCGAGGTCTCCGGGGACGTCCTGATCCTTACGGCGAACGGTCCGTTTATGGAGTTTCGTGACAACGACATTCGCAACGGCTACAACGAGGCTTATCGGCTGTTGAGTCAGCCGGGTACAAAGCATCTGGTCGTGGACTTCTCGCTGCTGGACTATTTCGGATCGACGTTCGTGGGAATTCTTGTGCGTCTGGCGAGGAAGGCCCGAGGAAATCAGGGGCAGGCGGTGCTGTGTCACCTGTCCGACAGCATGCGGGAAATGCTCAAAACACTGATGCTGCTGGAGAATCCCAAGATTGACTTCAGCATGCAGCAGGTGAAGACTCGTGCAGACGCCCTGCAGCAACTCGCCTCAGCCTGCTGAAGATCGGGAGTCCGTTCGCCGTCGTCGCTGGCGTTCTGCCTGGCGGGTGGTGCGATTAATCCCGGCGATCATTCTTCTCGTGGCGCTCATAGCAGTTGCCTCGCCGCATTTGGATTTTGCAAAGCTGGCGGAGCGGGAGGATCAGTTCAGGGAGTCCTGCGGTCAGCATCCGCTGACGTCCTTTGCTGTGGTGTTCCTGATCTACACCGTGGCGACGGGATTGAGTCTTCCGGCTGCGGCTGGAATGACAGTGACTACGGGCTGGTTGTTTGGCTTCTGGTCAGCACTGCTGCTGGTCAGTTTTGCATCGACCAGTGGCGCGTCGCTTGCATTTCTGGCGAGTCGCTGGTTTCTGGGGCGGCGGTTGCAGGGGTTGTACGGCGTTCGAATTGGAGAGCTTCAGGAAGCGATCGAGCGAGACGGAGTGCAGTATTTACTGATGCTGCGACTGCTGCCGCTGATGCCATTTTTTCTTGTGAACCTGCTGCTGGGACTGACGCGGATGCGACTTCGAACCTTCTGGTGGGCGAGCCAGTTGGGAATGCTGCCCGGCACGGCCGTCTTTGTTGCCGCCGGTGCGGCGACCCCGACTCTGCGGCAACTTGCTGACGACGGTTTGTCGGGAATCATGAAACCGCAGCTGATGCTGACCTTCGCCATGCTTGGCTGCCTTCCGATCTTCATTCGGTGGGTTGCAGGGCGGGCAGGACAGGATAAGCGATCGCGATGACCTGCTGTGCGTTAGTTTCTCGCAAAGAGTTGTGTTGAAGTTTGTGAAGCAGCGCGGCGATGCATGTGAGGGCTATTGAGCTGAGTGGCTGACAGCCGACCCAGCGGACTGCATCGTCACCATGTTCCAGGAGGCAACTGCAGGATTCTGACGACATGGTTGTTACTGTCGCCTATGAACAATCGTCCGTCATTGGAGACGAATACACCGTGGGGTCGATCGAGCCGGCAATTCAGTGGGCTGCCACTGGGACCGTTGCCTTTATTACCGTCGCCGACGATGGTTTCCACAATTTTCGTCTGTGTGCGATAGACTCGGATGGTATGGCTTTCGGTATCGGCGAACCAGACATCACCATTTGGAGAGACGGCAATTCCTTTGGGTCCGGCAAGCTGGGCGTTTCGAGCTGGTCCACCATCTCCGGAGTAGCCACTTTTTCCGGTGCCGGCGAGGTGTTGCAGTGTGCGTTTTTCGAGGTCGATTCGGAAGAGAGCATTTCCTTCGCGGAGGGCGAGGAAGAGAGCATTGTGACCATCGAAGTCGAGTGCTCTGGGGCCATTCAGGGGAGTGCCATCGAGAGTTGCGCCATCGGGTGTGGTTCCTCGACCACCAGTCCCGGCGAATGTGGTAATGACTCTGGTAGCAGCGTCGACTTTTCGAATTCGATGATTGCCGATGTCGCAGATGTAGATGTGACCTTTGGAGTCGAGTGTGATGGAGTGGGGCTGTCGCAATTCTGCGGCGGCAGCGGGACCTCCATCGCCTGAGAAGCCGGGATTGCCCGTGCCGGCGACTGTGGAAATCACGGATGTGACGGCATCGATACGTCGAACGATATGATTCTGCATTTCGACAAACAGGAGGTTCCCTTTGGCATCGAAGCGGACTTCGTAGGGTTCGTTGAGTTCTGCGCTGGTGGCGGGGCCACCATCACCGTCGTAGCCTTTTCTTCCGGTGCCGGCAATGACCTGCGATTGTCCCGAGACGAGGTCAACTCGGCGGATAGTGTGGGAGCCGACTTCGCAGATGTAGAGTGCCTGATCGGGGCCGATGACCAGTCCGAAGGGTTGCGGGACAGCGGTTTTGAGTGCGGGGGCAGTGAGTTGCAGGGGAGTTTCGAGGCCATTGCCAGCGACAACATCAACTGTGCTGGCAGTTTTTGAGTCTGGAGGTCCGGAGGCGCTGGAGGGTGTGGCGACGGCAGATGATGCGGCGAGCAGTGTGGCGAGGAGGCAGAGTCGCATCGAGAGGCTCCGTAGGGCGTGCATCAAATGGAAACGGCCTGCAAGGTACAGGTCCTTGGAGGCCGGTCAGATGGATCAGCAGAAAATGCCGAAGGATCAGTTGCTGCGTGCTTCGCGCTCGGAATCCCGTCGGATGGCATCATAGATTTCCTGACGATGGACGGTGACGTCCCGGGGGGCATCGATGCCAATCCGCACTTTGTCACCTCGAACTTCCACGATGGTGACTCGGATATTATCGCCGATGATGATCGCTTCGTCGCTTTGGCGGGACAGCACAAGCATGATTGTTCTCCTTCTGGAGAGAGGATCGACCTTGGCAGGATGGCAGTTCAGGAGTTTTGCCAGCGCTGGAATAGCTCGATACTTCGGCGCGGAGTGCTTCATTGCGCCAGTGGTTGCAGTCCCTACAAACGGTCTGTTGTTGGTTGTTCTGGAGGGTTGAGTGGGATGTTGCGGGAAAGTCTGGATGGGCCGATTGACATGCATAGCATAGGATTTGCGATTGTTTCCGTGGCTTTTAAGGGGCGATGTGTGATGTTTGCAAATCGCATTGAAGCTGGTCAGCGATTGGCTGAGAGAATTCGTTCATTGGGCGTGAACGGATTTACGACGGTACTTGGATTACCGCGTGGTGGTGTACCTGTGGCTGCAGAAGTGGCGCGTCTGCTTGATGTACCTTTTGACGTACTTGTGGTGCGGAAGCTGGGGCATCCAGCCAATCCCGAGTTGGCGATGGGGGCGGTCGCGGAGGACGGCGTGCGTGTGATCAATCAGGATCTGGCTGGTGACAGCGAAGAGTTGCAGGCGAGCGTGCATGCGGCGAGTCTGGAGGTTCGCAGGCGGGTGCGGCGATTTCGAGTGGGGCGTGCGTTACCACCGTTGAACGGCCGGACAGTGATCCTGGTGGATGATGGACTGGCGACGGGTGCGAGTATGCAGGCAGCGGTGTCAGCGGTGCGTCAGAAGCATCCAGCGCGAATCGTGGTCGCGATACCGGTTGGGCCACCGGAGGTGTTGCGATCGATTGCAGCGGTGGCGGATGAAGTGATCTGCCTGCAGAGTCCGGAGATTTTTTCTGCGGTGGGTGAATTCTACGAGGACTTTGGTGAGGTGACGGACGAGGATGCAGAGCAGTTGCTGAAGCAGCACGCTCGGGGCGTACCTTCGGCTGTTGGCAAGAGCGTTGTGCGGAGCGCTGATTGACTTCAGCGAGGGGCAACCGGCTCTGTTGATTGTCTGCGGGACTGCAGGATTCGCCCAAAGAACTGCTGCAGCTCGTTGGGTGCCTGGTCAATGTCCAGTTGCAGGATGTCCTCGGATTCGTATTCATCGAGGCGGCTGTAGATTTGTGAGAGCAGGAGATCGAGTTCAGAGTTTCGTTCGCGGTCTTTGAGGACCCATGCTTCGCCGATCATGCCGAGCAGCTGGAGGTGGCGTTTTTCGAGGTCGAGCTCGCCTCGTTCGCGGACAGCTTTGAACGCCTGTCTTGCCTGAGCCGGGTCGGGAACGAGGCTGGACATGAGTGCGATGCCCAGTTGCATGGAGGCCATGTCGGCTTCGGATGTATCGGGAAAGGCGGCGATAACGGCGCGCCAGAGGTCGAGTCGATCGGGCTGCAGCATGGCTCTTGCGTACTGGCGTGCGACTGAGCTTTCCGTGGCCACTTCAGCGGGGCTTTGTGGAGTGGGGAGCTGAACAGGGGGATTGATGGACCGTGCGACGAGTTGTCCGAGCAGGAAGCAGGCGGCGAGCGAGGCGGCTGCTGTTGTGAAAATTCCCCGGGATCTTTTCAGCAGTCCCCACCAGCTATCGTTTGCCTGCAGGGAATCGTTGACGGGAACATTATTGAGTTTGATGAGTGCCTGTTCGAGTGCAGCCATATCCGGGTAGCGATCTTCCGGTTTTTTGGCCAGCATGCGTTCGATGACGCTGCAGAGTGCGGCGGGCAGATCAGCTCGGAGTCGAGCGAGGCCTGGCGGAGGTTCTCTGAGATGCTGGACGGCGACGGCCATTGGATTTTTACCGGGGAACGGGGGCTGTCCGGCGAACATGTGCCATACGGTGATTCCGAGGGAGTATTGGTCTGAGCGATGGTCGAGCGGGCGGCCTTCGATTTGTTCGGGGCTCATATACCATGGAGTCCCCATGGTGGTTCCGGCCTGAGTGAGATTCATTCGTGGTTGTCGTGGCTGGTTGAGTTGAGCGAGTCCGAAGTCGGTGACTTTTGCGATACCGGAGCGAGTGAGGAGAATATTTTCCGGTTTGACATCGCGGTGGACGATTCCGGCATCGGCAGCGGCTTTCAGAGCGGCTGTGATTTGCTGGAGCCAGCGGAGTCCGGTGGCATAGTCCGGGGGTCCGTGGCGGCGGATCCACTGGCTGAGGTTCAGGCCGGGGACGTATTCCTGAACAATCCACGCCAGTTCGCCTGTGCGTCCTGTGGTGATGATCTGGACGACATTGGGGTGACTGAGTCCGCCGGCAGCCCTTGCTTCCTGATCGAATCTGCGAAGGAGCACTTCACCATTTGATCGCAGCGATTCGGCTTTGAGAATTTTAACAGCGACGTGTCGAGAGAGGGATTGTTGTTCGGCGAGGTAAACATCTGCCATGCCGCCGCTGCCGAGCCGGCGAAGGAGTCTGAATTCGCCGATGGTGCGGTTGCTGAGGTCGGTTTCAGGCCCGTTTTGTTCTTCGCCCATGGTTACCCCGGTAACGTTTGCTCCCTGCGGCATAAGAGCGAGCCGGAGGTGGATAGAGGAAATGTACAGAAGAAACCGACGTCGAAAAGAGAGATTTGCCGGGGGCGTCCCCTGAAAACTCGAATTGACAGTCTTCCCGCAAGTGGCGTACAAACGGGAGTGAGGCTTGAGGAGCTGGACCCCTGGCACATGGAGTGTGCGGATGCGACGTTATTTTCCGGTGGTTGTGTTGCTGTTGGTGGCTGGCTGCGGCAGGCAGCATTCTGACAGTTCTTCATCCGGAGCTCAGGCAGGTGTGCCTTTGGCGATTGCGGGGCCTCAGCCGGATGCGGCTGAAAAAGCAGGCACTGAATGGCCCGCGGAGATTCGAGCACTTCTGCAGCGAGCCAGTGGTGCTGTGACTCAGGGGCGCCATGCGACGGCCGTTGAATCTTTGAGTCAGGCGATCGGGATCCGTCCGGACGACGCGGTGTTGTTTCGGATGCGGGGTGACGTTTATGCTCTGATTGGCGAGAATGCGAATGCCCGCGCCGACTTCAGTACGGCGATCCGGCTGCAGCCGCGGAATGCGGATTTGTACAATTTTCGGGGTTATTTCTTGATGTCGCGGGGGTTGGGCAGGGATTCGCTGGCAGATTTTGATCAGGCAGTAGTGCTGAATCCAGCGCACACGGCTGCGTTGAACAACCGTGGTTTGCTGCGGCTGTCTGAGCAGGACTACGCGGCAGCGGAGGCGGACTTTACGAAGGCGATTGAATCGAGCAGTACGTTTCCGGACGCATGGAACAATCGTGGTTTTGCGCGGATGAAAAAGCAGGAGCTGGAGACGGCGATGGCTGATATTCGTCGGGCGCTTGAGCTGAATGAAAACTACGTGACGGCGTGGAATAACCGGGGTCTGATTGCGATGCAGCAGCAGAACTACTCGGAGGCAGCACAGGCGTTTGGGAGGGCGGTGGAGCTGGAGCCATTTGACGTGCGCTGGGTTGGTCATCGTCGCGGCGCACTGCTGAAGATGGAGCGCTACAACGAGGCTCAGGCGGACGCCAGTCGCATTGAGTGGCTGACACGACTGCAGCAGGTGACGCAGGATGTGCGGCGAAGCCCCGCGAGTGCTGAGGGGTGGCTGCGGCGTGGAAGGCTGCTGATGGAGGGGAATGAGTTTGCTGCTGCGGCAGAGGATCTGACGCGGGTTCTGATGCTGAGCCCTAAGCATCCCGAGGCGCTCACGGCGAGGGCACGGTGCTGGGTGGAACTGAAGGACACCGACAAGGCGATGCAGGACTGTGACGAGGCCGTGGCGGCGGGTGCTGTTGCGGAGGCGAATTCACTTCGTGGAGATCTTTGGGCGGCGAAGCGGGAATATGATCGGGCACTTGCGGATTACGAAGCAGCGCAGCGATTCGACGCGGGGGTTGCCGACATTCGGGAGGCTCGTGGCGAGCAGTTGCGGGCGGCGGGTAAGACTGCTGAGGCAGATGCGGACATGGAGGAGGCACGAAGAATTCGCGAAGCGCTGACTGGTGAGTCTGCTGCGGGGCAGTCGACGGTGCCGGCTGAGGACGCAGCGTTTAATTCCGGGGTTCCCGAAACGCCCTGAGCGCGGATGATTTACGCAGCTGCGGCGTGTGGTATGCTGTGCGTCTGCGTGAGCTGCTGCTGTTTTGCTGCCCGTGTTTCCGTGGTGGTCAGATGAAGTTGACGTCCACGTGGATTTTTACTCGACGAAGTCTGCTGTCTTCGGCAGTTTTTTCCGTGTTGCTGCATGTTTTTGCAGCAGCAGGTGTGTTGCTGCTGATGCGGGGATGTGCGTACCGCAGTCCGGGAAGTGCTGGGGGCGAGGTATTTCGGGACGTGGGATTGTTTGTTGTGGACGGTGCTGATGACGGTGAAGGTGATGCGGGGGCGTTTGCGGGGAGTGGCGATGCGGAGTTGACTCGTCCGCAGCAGAGCGAGGCCGTGGAGTCTTCGCGGGAGACCTCTGTGGACGAGCGGCGAGGGCCCCGTTCCGATGTGCCGACGCGAATCCCGGGAGTTTCTGGTCTGCTGTCGACGGAGTCTGAGAGTACGGCGAGCGGTGAGACGGCGTCTGCGTTGCCGGAGTTGCTGGGTTCGGGAATGCTGCGATCGGGGCGAAGTGGTGGCACGAGTGGAGGCGGTAATTCGGCAATCCAGCCATCGGAGGCTGGTGGAGTGCGACGTATTGGCGGGCAGGGAGGAACGGGTGAAACAACATTCATGAATATCGTGGGTGTGGGTCGTTCCTTTGTGTATGTAATCGACACCAGCAGCAGCATGGATGGTCCGCGGCTGCGGCAGGCGAAGAGTCAGTTGAAGGCGAGTTTGCGGCTGTTGCAGCCGAATCAGCAGTTTGCGGTGATTTTGTATAATGAGACGATTCAGCGATTAAAGCTGCGGCGTCAGGCGGAGCAGCCTTTGTATTTTGCGACTGAAGTGAATCGTCAGTTGGCAGTTCAGGAAATTGATTCGATTCTTTCTGACGCTGGGACCGACCACCGCCCTGCCCTGCTGGAGGCGCTGGGGCTGCGACCTGATGTTGTCTATTTTCTGACGGACGGCGACGAGCCGGTGTTGTCGGCAGCGGACCTGCGTGACATCCGCCACGCGTCTGCGGGGACGACAATTCACGTGATTCGTTTTGGAGATGGCAGTGGGGCGCGAGCAGCGGGGCACTGGCTGCAGGTGCTGGCGGGGCAAAATCACGGTGAATACCGGGAGCTGGCGGTTCCGGTAAATTGAGCTGAAGTTGAGCGAATACCGGCAGTTCGAGCCAGAGGCCACGGTGTCGATTCACCATTTCTGCAGGTATGACGGTGGTCGCCTGGGATTTGATTTGAGTCCGGTGCGGGAGTTCGGGCTTTCTGCTTGCAGCGACCACGGGAGGTAACTTAAAGGAGGTCATTTCCATCGCGGAGGGAATGTGCGGCGACGGAGGCAGCAGGCAGAGGGCTCATTCGGAATTGGCAATGCACGGATGCAACGCGGAACGACGGAGGTTCCGGCGACTTTTCGCCGTGTGGGAGACGGTGCGTCTTTTCGTTCGGTTGCGATCTGATGTTTGGGCAGCGATGGTTGTGAGTCTGGGGATCTGGGCTTTCGGTCTGGATCGAGGGATTGCGCAGGACGCTGAGGCGGAAACGGGTGCGTCTGTTTTTGTGGATGAGCTGGTTCCGTCGAGGCCGGATGTTCTGAGTCCATTTCCGGTGGCGGAGAGTGTGCCTGACGAATTTCTGCCAGGGCCATCTGCACCTGAGTATGTTCGTCCACTGGTGCGAGCGCCTCTGGGTTACACTGGGGCGTCTGGTATTCGCCCCAGTGAAGCTCAGCAGAGCCTTGACTTTGTGCCGGTGGAGGATCGCTGGCGGGTGGGTTTTCCGGACTGGAATCGATATTCAGAGTCCAATCCGCGGGGCGTGGATCAGCCATTCGAGAAGGGGCACTGGTGGGATCCGTATAATCAGAACGTGCTGAAGGGGGACTATCCGATCATTGGTCAGCACACGTTTTTGAATGTGACTGCAACGAATTTCATGTTGCATGAATTTCGGCAGACACCGACGGGGACATCGCCGTTTGAGAGTACGGCGGGGGTTGGTCAGCGGGAGTTTTTCGGTGATCCGAATCAGTATTTCTTTGTGAATAATCTGAAGCTGCAGTTGAATTTGTCTCATGGTGCCGCGGGATTTAAGCCCCTGGACTGGCAGGTGCGACTGGCTCCGGTGCTGAACCTGAACTATTTGGATGTGAATGAGCTTGGGGTGGTCAATCCGGACGTGCGTCGCGGGACGACTCGTTCTCGGCAGGACGTAGCTTTGGAGGAGTGGTTTGCGGAGGTGAAGCTGGCGGATTTGAGTGCGGACTACGATTTTGTGTCCGTGCGTGCGGGATCTCAGCCGTTTGTCAGTGATTTTCGGGGATTCGTGTTTGCGGATACGAACCGCGCCGTGCGGGTCTTTGGTACGCGACTTGCAAATCGCGATCAGTTTAATGTGGTTTGGTTTGATCAGACGGAGAAGGAAACGAACAGCCTGTTGAACACCTTTGATGACCGGCATCAGAACACACTGATTCTGAACTACTTCCGGCAGGATTTTGTATTTCCTGGGTACACAGCGCAGATGAGTTTTCATTATAACAACGAGCAGCCGAGTATTGAGTTTGACCGCAATGATTTTCTGGTGCGACCTGATCCGACGGGTGTTTTTCGGCCTCATGAAGTGGATGCTTACTACTTTGGCTTTGCGGGGGACGGTCACATTGGTCGCATCAACATCAGCCATGCTTTTTATCATGTCACGGGGCGGGACAGTCTGAATCCGATTCAGGGGCAGAGTGCGGACATTCGGGCGAACATGGCGGCGGTTGAGTTGTCGATTGACCGGGACTGGATTCGCTTTCGCACATCCGGATTCTGGGCTTCGGGCGACGACAACCCGAATGACGATCGGGCTGAGGGTTTTGATGCGGTCCTTGACAATCCGAATTTTGCGGGTGGTCAGTTCAGTTTCTGGCAGCGTCAGCAGATCAGGTTGTTTGGAGTGAATCTGACTCAGCGTGAGAGTTTGCTGGCGAATCTGCGAAGCAGCAAGTTTCAGGGGCAGAGTAATTTCGTAAATCCGGGAGTGCGATTGCTGAATGGGGGGATGGATTTCGAGATTACGCCGAAGGTCCGGGCGATCAGCAATGTGAATCTGCTGTGGTTTGACCAGACGGAGGTCCTTGAGCGATTTGTATTTCAGGACGATATTGCGAGGCGAATAGGAACGGACATCAGTCTGGGGTTGGAGTATCGCCCGCGATTGAGCGACAATGTTATTATAGCGGGGGGAGTGTCAACTTTGATTCCCGGAGCGGGATTTGATGATCTTTATGGAGTTCTTGATCCGCTGGCGGCAATGGCTGGCAGTTCAGGAGAAGCTGAGACGCTGTATGGCATGTTCATGGATGTTTTGCTGACCTATTAACTTCAAGCCTGATGGACTTTGGCAAATGAACCGCACTGTACGCCTGCTTGCTGCGATTGCGGCGTGGATTGCGCTGTGGCTGAGCTGTGTGCTCTGGTTGCACAAGGTGCGTCAGTCTGATCGTCATCTTGCGGCGACGGAGGACGAGCGATCGAGGGCTGGTCGGGCATCGCTGGATGATGGGCGAGACGAATCATCCGGAAAGTTTTCCGGGCGGGATAGGCACGGTTTATCGCGGCAACCTGCTGAGGTGGATTTGTCGCGTCAGTCTCGGGAGCAGGCGGATGCAAAAAGTACTGGGTGCATTCGCTGCCATGTGAACGCGCATGATCCGCATACGAGCAGCAGTGTGAAGCTGGGTTGTGTGGATTGTCATGGAGGCGACGCCCGGGCTGTTGACAAGCTTGCGGCTCACGTGAGTCCACGTTTTGGCGATGTGTTTCGGTCGTCTGCAAACCCGGTTCGATCGTATACGGTGTTGAATCATGAGGATCCGGAGTTTATTCGGTTTGTGAACCCCGGTGATTTGCGAGTGGCGCATTTGAGTTGTGGTACTGCGGGCTGCCATGGGACGGAGACTCTGCAGGTTAAGAAGAGCATGATGACGCATGGCTGTATGCTGTGGGGAGCGGCTCTTTACAACAACGGAGCAGTGTCTGAGAAGTGGCCGACGTATGGCGAAAGTTACAGTATGCACGGGGTACCGCAGCGGCTGCAGACGGTTCCGACGCCGACGCCTGAGGAAACAGCTCGAAAGGGAGTGTTGCCGTATCTGGATCCGTTACCGCGTTTCGAGGTGACTCAGCCGGGAAATATTCTGCGGATTTTTGAGCGTGGTGGGAGATTTGTGCCGGACGTGGGGATACCGGAGCGTTTGGAGGAATCCGGGAGGCCGAGAGCGCGGCTGAGTAATCGTGGACTGGGCACAGCGAATCGAACGGATCCGGTGTTTATTGGCTTGCAGAAGACACGACTGCTGGATCCAACGCTGAATTTTCTCGGGACAAACGATCATCCGGGCGACTATCGTTCAAGTGGCTGTACGGCGTGCCACATGGTGTATGCGAACGATCGGTCACCGGTGAATTCCGGTCCATGGGCTCGATTTGGCAACCGGGGGCTGGCAGCAGCAGCGGCGGATGAGCTGGCGGGTCCACCGGATCCGACGATACCGAAGAATGAACCGGGACATCCGATTACGCATCGGTTTACTGTTGGGGTACCGACGAGCCAGTGCATCGTGTGTCACATCCATCCGGGTACCACGGTGATGAACAGTTATCTGGGATTTATGTGGTGGGACATGGAGACGGATGCGCGACTGATGTATCCGCGTGAGGAGCGTGATCCGAGTTCTGAGGAGTTTACGGAATCGACGATGTCGGATCCGCATGAGGCAACGGCGCGGGGGAACTGGAGTGATCCGGAGTTTTTAGCGCGATCAGCGGAGTTGAATCCGCAGCTGGAGCACACGCAGTTTGCAGACTTTCACGGACATGGCTGGATGTTTCAGGCGGTGTTTAAGAAGGATCGTTCCGGAATTCCGCTGGATCACGCGGGAAGACAGATAGCGGAGCCGAGCGTTGAGCAGCGAAAAAAGGCGATGAAGATTCCTGAGATTGCACAGGAGTTGCAGCGTGAGGTGGATTGGACTCAGCCGGAGGAGGAATTATTGCGGCAGCTGCGTGAGCTCGAATCGCAACTGATGGCGGAGAAGGACAATGTGCCTGTGCACATGCTGGACATTCATCTGGAGCGGGGGATGCACTGCGTGGACTGTCACTTTGTGCAGGACGTGCATGGCAATGGGAAGCTGTATGGAGAGGTTCGGGCTGCGATTGAGATTCAGTGCATAGACTGCCATGGATCTCTGGACCGTCGGGATGCGGGGAGACTGCTGATTACTTCGGGGCCTGCGGCTGCGGAGGATACGGAGGGCAATCCGGCTGGACGTCAGCTGTTGGGTATGCGTACGCCATTTGGCAGGCGTCGATTTGAGCAGACAGGGCGGAGGTGGATTCAGAATTCGATGGTGGATCCGACGCTCAGCTGGGAGTTGACTCAGGTGGCTGACACGGTGAATCCTGAGCATCCGGATTACAATGCGGCTTCGGCCTTGGCGAAGACCATACGGCGTACGGAGGACGGCAGTTTCGACTGGGGTGATCCGCATGCGGAGTCGTTTGGGCATGCGAATCGAGCGATGTCATGTATAGCTTGTCACACATCATGGAATCCCAGCTGTTACGGCTGTCATTTGCCACAGAAGGCTGCTCGTAAAACACCCTCTCTGCATAACGAGGGCGATGTGAGTCGCAACCAGGTGGCATACAATTTTCAGACGCTTCGGGATGAGGTGTTCATGCTGGCGAGGGATGGAAATGTGACGGGGAGGCGCATCGGTCCATCTCGATCGTCGTGTGCGATTCACGTCACGTCGTATAATTTGAATCGGGAGGCAATTTACACGCAGCAGCAGACGATATCAGCGGAAGGACTGAGTGGAGTGGCGTTCAGTACGAATGTGCCGCACACGGTGCGTGGAAAGGGTGAGACGAAGACTTGCAGTGACTGTCATTTGTCAGCGGCGAACGACAACAATGCACTGATGGCGCAGCTGCTGATGCAGGGGACCAACTACATGAACTTCATTGGTCGTAACGTGTGGGTGGCGGCGGGTGAGCATGGGTTGCTTGCTGTGACGGTGACTGAGCGGGATGAGCCGCAGACGGTGATTGGCAGTACGATGCACCACGATGTGTATCCGCAGCGATATGAGGAGCATCTGAAGGATGGCAGGGAATTGCATCATGCGCATGAGCACCCTGGGTACGACATTGGTCGGCAGTTGCTGAATCCGGGGCGTCAGCATCAGGTTTTGAGTCTTCAGGTTCGGGGGGAGTATTGTTATGCGGCCTGTGGAGATGGCGGGATTCGGGTTTATGACGTTGCTTTTGTAGAGCACAAGGGGTTTTCGGAGCGGATTGTGACCGCGCCGGTGTCACCTGTGGGGCAGCGGTTTCATGTGAAGACGGCGTATGCGACGGATATCGCTTCTCCGACGACGATTGCTCCTGATCCGACGCGGAGTCATCGGGAGGAGAATATGGAGCGACCGGTGGCGAAGATGTACGGGTATTTGTATGCGACTGATTTCGAAGAAGGGCTGGTGATGATTGGAGCGGGAACGCTTCTGGATGGAGATCCGCTGAACAATTTTCTGAAGAAGGACGTGGTTTTCAATCCCGGCAATGTGTTGCATGGGGCGAGTTCCATCACAATTTTTGGGCACTATGCATGGATCTGCTGCCATGCAGGTCTGGTGATTGTGGACATTGCTGACCCTGAGAAGCCGTTTGTTACGGGAATTCTGGGTCCGGACGTGGTGAAGAATCCGCGTGCGGTGGAGTTTCAGTTTCGGTATGGTTTTGTGGTGGATGAAGAGGGTTTGAAGGTACTCGATGTGACCGACATCACGAAGCCGCGGCTGGCGGCGATCATGCCACTGAGCGAGGCGCGAAACATCTATGTGGGGCGGACGTGGGCTTTCATTTCCGGGGGGCGGAGCGGGCTGGTGATTGTGGATGTTTCTAACCCGGAGGTACCGCGGCTTGATCAGATTTACAACGCTGGCGGGAGAATCAGTGACCTGAGGGACGTGAAGCTTGGCATCACCTACACGAGTCAGTTTGCGTATTTGGCGGACGGGCACAACGGGATGCATGTGGTTCAGTTGACTTCGCCGCAGACACCGGGGTCTTCGGGTTTTAGTCCGCGGATGGAGCCGACGCTGATTGCGAGCTGGAAGTTTCCGAAGGGTGGTGAGGCGTTATGTATTTCGGAGGGGGTGGACCGGGATCGGGCGGTGGACGAGGCTGGAAACCAGTTGGCGGTATTTGGGCGAGTGGGTGCAGGTCCGTTGACGCTTTCGGAGCAGCGAAAGCTTTATCTGAATCCTGATGGTACGCCGTGGTTTGTGCGGGATCCGTCGCGTGACTGGTCAATTCGGGACTGGCGTGAGCGTGAGCGGGTGCTCCACGAGCAGCTCCTGGATTCTTACCCGCGGGGGGCTCGAGTACGGCTGCGTGAGATTCGCCGGTGAGTGTGAGGAGGTCCGGGGTTTCCGGGGTGCACGAGTCTGAGCGGTTGTGTATGGTACGGTTTGTGGGGGGGGGGGGCGGGACGCAGGAGTTGCCTGCCCTGCTCTCCCAATTCCCCTGGAATTGGCAGCGGCAGGGTTGCAGGGATTTCTGAGTTTGCTGTACTACGCAGAGTTTTCCGCGGGCTGGACGCAGGACATTCCGGCCCAATAGTCAATAAGGACTCAGGTCACGCGAATGAATCGGATCTTCATCACTGGAATTGGTGCCGTCAGTTGTCTGGGAAATGACCGGCGAACGCTTTGGAAAAACCTTCTTTCCGGGCAATGCGGCATCGACACTCTGCGAGTGCACGACACGAAGGACATGGAGGTGAACATTGGCGGCGAGGTCGTGGAGCTGAACGACGCGAGGGTGAGTGTGAACGACAAGGTTGCGTCGAGGCGGATGGATCGGGCATCGCAGTTTGCGGTACACGCGACATTCGAAGCGCTTGAGGATGCTGGTCTTCCGGTGCAGGAGATTGGTGACAATGCGGCTGTGATTCTGGGCGCTGGACTGGCGGGACTTGAGACCTACGAGACTCAGCACGAGAAGTTGCTGACACGGGGGCCATCGCGGGTCAGTCCGTTTACGATTCCGATGCTGATGCCGAACGCACCTCCGGGAAATGTGAGTCTGGCGTTTGGGATACGGGGGACTGCCTACACGACCAGCAGTGCGTGTTCATCGTCGGGGCACGCGATGATTGACGCATTTGAGTATTTGCGTCGGGGTGACGCGGATTTTGTGGTGACTGGTGGGACCGAGGCTTCTTTGACGCGGCTTGGTATTTCTTCATTTGTGAACATGCGGGCGATGAACAAGGGTTGCAACGACCGTCCGAAGAAGTCGATGCGTCCGTTTGATGCGGAGCGTGGCGGTTTCATTATGAGTGAGGGGGCGTCGATACTGATTTTTGAAACAGAAGAGCATCTGCGTCGGCGTGGAGGGCGGGCGTGGGCAGAGGTGTTGTCTGGTCGATCGACGAGTGATTCGTTCCATTTGACGCAGCCGGACCCTGAGGGTCGGCAGGCGGTACGTGCGATTCAGCAGGCGCTGCAGAAGGCGGGTCTGAATCCCGAGTCGATTTCGCGGGAGACCTACGTAAGTGCTCACGGAACAAGCACGCATTACAACGACGCCATGGAAACTGTGGCTTTGAAGTCGGTTTTTGGTGGTCGGGCAACTGATCTGCAGATCAGTTCGATCAAGAGTATGCTGGGGCATATGATTGGTGCGGCCTGTGCAATTGAGATGTCGGCGTGTGCGATGGCCCTGTCTTCTGGCGTGCTTCCGCCAACAATCAACTACGACACTCCCGATCCCGAGTGTGACCTGAATTACATCCCGAATTCTGCTGTGAACAAGTCCTGTCGGTATGCGATCAACAACAGTTTCGGGTTTGGCGGCCACAATGTTTCGCTGGTGATTGGGCGGGTCGAGGACGCAGCTCTTCAGAGAGACGACCTCTGACGATCACGAGTTTGCCTTTTTCCGCGGGGCGTCTAAAACGTTCACGAGACGTGTGGCATACGAGCTGGGTGTGATCCTCGATTTTTTTTGTCCTTCGCGGAGCATTAGCTGTGGCAAAACAGACGGTCGCTGTTTCTGGCGCATCCGGCCTTGTGGGAACTCGACTGACGGCGGTCCTGCGTGAAGCCGGGCACACAGTTGTGCCTGTCAGCCGGCGTTCATCTGAGTCGAACGCGATTCTATGGGACCCGGTTCGTGGATTCCTGAACCCTGAGCGGCTTGAGTCTGTTGATGCGATTGTGCATCTGGCTGGGGAAAATATTGCCGGGGCGCGGTGGAACAGTGATGTTAAAAAGCGGATTCGTGACAGCCGGGTCGCGGGTACAAAAAGTATAGTGGATTCGCTGCGATCGCTGTCGAGGCGTCCATCGACGTTGGTGTGTGCATCAGCGACAGGGTTTTATGGTAATCGAGGCGACGAAGTTCTGGACGAGTCGTCAGCTCAGGGGACAGGTTTCCTTGCGGACGTCTGCAGGGACTGGGAGCAGGCAGCCCTTGGGGCGAGGGAACTGGGAATACGGGTTGTCTGCGGCCGCATTGGGGTGGTGCTGTCGAGCAAAGGCGGTGCCCTTCAGAAGATGCTGTTGCCATTCAAAATGGGCGCGGGCGGCATCGTGGGAAGTGGCCGGCAGTACTGGAGCTGGATCGGTTTGTCGGATCTTGCGCGGGCGCTGGCTTTTTGTGTTGAGACAACTGGCATATCCGGACCAGTGAATCTGGTGAGTCCTCACACGGTGACCAATTTTGATTTCACAAAGACGCTGGGATCTGTGCTTCGACGACCGACGATCTTCCCGATGCCCGGATTTGTGGCAAAGATCGTGCTGGGTGAAATGGCTGAAGAACTGTTGCTGTCCAGTACTCGCGTGACACCTGCGGTGCTTCGGAAGGCAGGATTTCAGTTTACGGAAGCAGATTTGAAGGTTTGCCTTGGCAACGAGTTGAAGTGAGTTGCTGGTGTTTGGCAGATGGTGGGTGTTGGAATGAAGCTTCCGGCGGGCGGTGTGGGCAGTGTGTCGGATCCGACTGTTTCCCGAGGCACTTCGGGACCGCGGTGGGCTCGGATTTGTCTGCTGTCGGCGGCCCTGCAGTGTCTGGTCTGGGGACCATTCATCATTTTGGCACCTGCTGCTTCAGCATTGGCGTATGGTTTTTCGCGGCCGATCGCTGACGAGTTTTTATGGCAGGGTATGGGGTTGGTGATCCTGCTGTATGGTTTGGGCTATGCGGTTGCTGCTTTTGACCCCTGTCGTCATTACGCGGTTGTGTTGGTGGGGTTGCTGGCAAAGATACTTGGGCCGGTGGGAATGGCGTGGGCTGTCGGGCAGGGTCAGGTTTCGTCGAACGTTTTATGGTTAATTCCGATTCATGACATGATCTGGTGGTGGCCATTTGCGGTGATTGTGCTGCGGGGGCGGAAGCTAAGGGTCAGCCAGTAACGATGTTTGTCAGCTTTTGCGATATCCGAGCAGTTCGCGGACTTTCAGGGCTCGTTGTTGCGTTTCGTTGGGATCGTGGCCGAGCGCGGTAATGTGTCCCATTTTGCGTCCTCGACGGGCTTCTTCCTTGCCGTAGAGGTGAATTGTGGAATTTGGGACTCCACAGGCGGATTTCCAGCGTTCTGCGGTGAGATTCTGCAGGTGGTCGCCGAGAAGATTCACCATGACGGCTGCGGAGTTTGCGTGAGTATCGCCGGAGGGCAGTCCGGCTACTGCGCGGAATTGTTGCTGGAACTGGCTTGAGCGGCAGGCTTCGATGGTCCAGTGTCCGCTGTTGTGGGGGCGTGGGGCGATTTCGTTGACGAGCAGTTGAGAGTCGGAGACAGCGAAGAATTCGACGCAGAGGACGCCGAAGACGTCAAAGTGTTCAAGGATTGCCTGCGTGATCTGGCGGGCCTGTTCAGCGAGTGTGGGAGTGATGAGCGGGGACGGGCAAACGGAGACGTCGAGGATATGATTGACGTGAGTGTTCACGGTGGGTGTGAAGAAGTGGCAGGAGTTGTCGGCGAATCGTGCGCCGACGAGGGACATTTCGAAGGCGAAGTCGATGCGTTTTTCGAGGATTGCCTGAGAAACGCGGAGGGATTTCCAGGCGTTGTCCGGGTTGTCCCCGCGGCGAACGCGGATCTGTCCTTTGCCGTCATATCCCATGGTGACAGTTTTGAGGATGCCATCACCGCCGATGGCTTCGAGAGCGGAAGTCAGTTCGGTGGCGGAGGCGACAGCATGAAAATCTGCGGTTGGGATGCCGATGGCTTGAACGGCGGATTTCTCCAGCAGTCGATTCTGGGCTGCCTTAAGCAGTTGGGAGCCGGGGAAGACGGGGACGAGATTTTCGAGGAACTGAACAGTTTTGAGCGGGATGTTTTCCTGCTCGTAGGTGACGACGGACACCATCTGAGCGAACTGGGCAAGTTGATCAAAGTCGGTAAATTCGTCGGGGCAGCAGTGGTCACTGACCTGGCCACAGGGGGAATCGTGGGCGTCACCGAAGGTGACGATGTGAAAGCCGAACGGGCGAGCGGCGAGCGCGAACATGCGTCCGAGCTGTCCTCCACCGAGCATCCCAAGTGTGGCGCCTGGCAGGAGGGTCTGGGGTTTTCGGGGCATATCCGGAGTACCTGAACGGGAGACCGTTAGGAGGGTTGGGCGGCTGTATGTGAGAGTGAGCGATCGCGGAGGACGGTCTCTGTTTGTTGCTGCATCCAGCTATTGAGTTGTTCGGCGAGCTGGGTGTTTTGGAGTGCGAGGATGCGGGTGGCGAGCAGTCCGGCATTTTTAGCACCGGCGGGTCCGATGGCGAGAGTGGCCACGGGGACACCACCGGGCATCTGAACGATGGACAGGAGAGAGTCGAGGCCGTTGAGGGATTTGCTTTGCACCGGTACGCCGAGTACGGGGAGGTGTGTCATGGAGGCGATCATGCCGGGCAGGTGGGCTGCCCCACCGGCACCGGCGATGATGATTTGAATGCCCCTGCCTGCGGCGGTTTCAGCAAACTCGCACATCCATTTGGGGGTGCGGTGAGCAGACACGACGAGGCACTCGTGCGGGATACCGAAGTGGTCGAGGATCCTTGAGGATTCGGCCATGGTATCCCAGTCGGAGCGGCTGCCCATGACGATGGAAACGATGGGTTGGGGCATGGGAAGTGATTGAAGAAGTCAGGAACGAGTGGTTTTGGGGGGAGGAACTGCGGCTGATGAACACACCGAACCCTGAAGACTGAACGCTGAAACCGTCAGCGTTGTGGTTCACCGAGTTTGACTTCGATGATGGATTCCTGTTCCTGGCGTTTGACGGTGAGTTTCATGATATCTCCGGGTTTGGCGGCGACGAGTTGCTCGACGAGGGACTGGTAACCTTCGACCTGGAGGTCACCGACTTTGGTGATCACGTCACCGGCTGCGATGCCAGCTTCTGCGGCTGGGGATGCGGGGCGTACTGAGCGAACGACGATCCCGTTGTTTCCGGAGGCACCGAGGTCTGGCTGGAGTCCGAGGAAGGGAGTGCGGCGGGAGGCGCGGGCTCTGCGTGGCGGGCCTTCAGAGAAGGCTGGTCGAGTTTCGAGAGCATCCATACCGCGGAGGAGTTGTTCGGAGTAGTCAATGACGAGGAGAGCACCTTCCATGTTGAGGGTGGGTGCATCGTCATCGGGTGTATGGTAGGTATCAGTGAGGCCTGTGAAGCAGAACATGACGGGGATTTGTTTTTGGTAGAAGGGCAGGTGGTCGCTGCCTGCGAAGGAGCTGGGGTTGACGGTGATTTCAATGGGGCTGGCTTCGTCGGCTTTCTGGACGATATCGGGGAAAGCGGCGCTTGAGCCGACGCCGTTGACTTCGACGCGGTTGTCCTTGAGTCTGCCGATCATGTCAAAGTTGAGCATAGCGACGGTATTTTCAAGAGGGAAGATGGGGTTTTGGACGTAGTGGGCGCTGCCGACAAGTCCGCGTTCTTCTCCGGAGAAACAGATGAATACCATGCGTCGTTTGGGTTTGGGTCCAGCGGCGACTCGACGAGCCAGTTCCATAACGGCGGCGGTACCCGAGGCATTGTCATCGGCGCCGTTGTGTACTTCGCCGGTTCTGGCCTGAGTTCGGGAGCCGTAGCCGCCGAAGCCGAGGTGATCGTAGTGCCCGCCGATCACGATGGTTTCGTTGGCGAGTGGGCCTTCACCTTCGATGACACCGACGATGTTATGGGCGGTGACAGAGTTGGTTTTGAATCGGGTGGCAATGGTGGCGGAGCAGCCTGCGAGGGGTTGTGAGACGGGTTTGAGGGTTTCGTCGATGTACCTGGCAACATCGTGAAGGCTGTTGAGTGTGCGACCGTCGGCCTGGAGAGGAGCGGCGGTGAGGAGTTTGTCGAGGACTGCCTGTTTGACGTGGACAAAGGGCACGGAGTCACCGTTGTTGCCGAAGCCGGAGGGTTCGAGCAGTTCGTCTTGATCGGCAGTTGGGGCACCGGCATGGTCATTTACGAAAAGGACAGCGGCGGCACCGGAGTTGCGGATGAGTTCCAGTTTGCGATCGATGTAGGCGTTAGGGCTTGTTTCCTGGCCTTTGAAGGCGCCGTCCGGGCGGTTTTGGGGTTCGCGGCGGATGATGACGACAACTTTGCCTTTGACATCCACACCGGCGTAGTCGTTGTAGTTGTCTTCGGTGGAAGTGATGCCGTAGCCGAGGAATACGATCTCACCTGACGCTTCGCCATTGGCACCGCGTCGAATGGGTTGAAAGTCCTGGCTGATTTTCAGATCGAGGATGAGATCGCCGGGGCCTTTGAGTCGAACGGCGGTGGAGGATTCGACAGCGATATCACCGAGGACAACTTCGAAGGGTTGTCGCCAGGTGCCATCGGGCAGTCCTGGTTTGAGCCCTGCTTTCTGGTATTCATTGAGGATGTGCTGGGCGGCGAGTTCGATGCCTTTGGTTTCTACGCCGCGTCCTTCGAGTTCATCGGATGCGAGGTATTCGATGTCGCCTTTTACTCGGGCGAGAATCTGTTCGCGGCTGGGTTCTTCTGCACTGAGGAGTGCAGGGAGATTTTGGAGGATGATAAGGGACAAGAGGGCCGTGCGGGGCCCGGAATTCAGTGTTGTCAACAATCGCATGGACCTGCCTTCTGCTGCGATGACCAAACGGAGTTCTGCACGGACAAGGTAGCCGACGACACTTCCGGGTTGGGCGGAACGGCAGCCAGCGGGACCAGATTTTACCGGGAAAAAACAGGAAAGGCGAAGCCGGAAGCGGATTTTTCAAGGTGAATTTCGAGGGGTGTGCAGAAACCACGGGGATCCTGTCGGGCAGCCTTACTCCCGTTTTTCCTCCGGGTCTTTGCTGCGGAGGAAGGCTTTTGCGATCCATTCTCCGGCCGGGCTTGCGAGCAGTGCTGGCTGGAGGATGAGGTTTCCAGCGAGACCTGCGGTGAGCATTGCGGTCATCATCAGGCCGAAGTGGCGAATGGAGCTGAAGTCGTTGACGGCCTGTGTGAGCATTCCGAGTCCCAGCAGGAGCCAGCTTTGGTAGATGGGGCGGACACAGGCTCGCCAGGCGAGCAGAACGGCCTGTCCGCGTCCGAGTCCATCGCGGACGCCTCGTCGAAACCAGACGACAAAATGGATGGAATCATCAACCGTGACCCCGAGTGCGACGCAGGGTGCGAGGACAGCACCGACATTGATGGGGATCTGCAGCCAGCCCAGTCCGCCGATGACGAGCAGGGTTGGGAAGAGGCTGGTGAGCATCAGCAGGAGTCCGTTCCAGGTACTTCGCATGGCTGGGATGATGGCGGCGACGATCAGCAGCACATCGGTGCAGAGTCCCTGCATGAGTCCATCGACCATGGACTTCCGCGCGCGGTAGATGAGTGGGGCGATGCCAGTGCTCCAGACTCTGACTCCGCTGGTTCGACCGGTGCCGACGACCTGTTCGGACTGTTGTCTGATGTCGTTGGAGAGTCGGTTGTAGTCGAGGCGTTCGGCGCGATGCAGTCTGAGGTTGATTCGCCAGAGTTCAGCGGTGGGTGTGGCGGCAAGAAACCCGGACGTCAGCAACTGATCGCGCTGTCGTTGCAGGCGGCGGTTGAGTTCTGAGCGTTGCAGGAATCCGACACCGCCACTGGCTGGTTCCGGGGCGAATCCTGCAATTGACAGCGAGCCATCGATGTCGGGGTGTGAGAGCAGTCGCTGTTCGAGCCTGCGAACGAGCAGGATGCGTTCGAGAGGACTGAGGGGGGATTCATTGGGAATTTCGACGAGTACTTCGAGCGAGGTGAGTGCTCCGAGTTTCTGTTCCAGCCATTTGCCTGCTTCCACGACCTCCGCTCCTGCTCGAAATTCTTCCAGCAGATTGAGTGTGATCTGCAGACGGGGCACACCGATAACCGCGAGGACAGCGGTGACGGCGGAGGCGAGGCAGACGGGTACGGAGAAGCGGACGAGTTGTTTTCCGGCCCAGACCCAGAAGAGTGGCAGTGGGGCATCTTCAATGAGGGTCTGATTGACTGTGTGATCACCGTGACTTGCGTTGGGATGATGCATGTTGGCAAGTGCTGCGGGGAGCCACAGGACAACCAGGAGCCAGCTGAGAGCGATGCCGATGGCAGAGAACCACCCGAATTGCTGGACAGGTTTGAGATCATTGAGGCAGAGGGTGAGCAGTCCGGCGGCTGTTGTTCCGGCGGCGAGAGCGAGAGGCAGCCAGCCTCCTCGGACAGCTCTGACCGCGGCGATTTGGGGCTGGCAGGAGCGTCGGGCTTCGAGGAAGTAGTTGCAGAGGTGAATGGCTCCCGAGACAGCTGCGGTGTAGACCATGGGAATCATGGTAATCAGGAGGGAGCTCATGGGAGTTCGTGTGAGCGGGAGCATTGCGAGGCTGAGTGTGGCGCCGTAGAAGCCGGTGACGAGAACGAGCACGGTGATGCGAACATCGCGGAGTGCGGCCCAGGCGATCAGAACGGCGGCAAGGCAGCTCATGACGATTGCCTTCAGCATGGCGTTGAGGCTGGCTTCATCGAGTGCTCGATTGAGCACGGGTGCTCCGGCCCAGCGGACGGTATTGAAGGGGACCCCGGCCTGTTCAATGGCGTTGCGGAGGCGCTGGAGGCTGCCTGGAACGTCTGCTCGGGCAGTGGGTGTGAGCCAGACCATGACGCACGTGTGGCTTCCGTCGGGGCCGGCAAGTGTCCCCTGGAGGCGGTGGATCGCTTGTTCGCGGGGCAGTTGGAGTGGTGGATCGGTGAGACGTCGGAGGACATCACGACCGGTGGAAATTCGTTCGACGAGTTCGTTGTCGGTGTTCTTTGGTGTCAGTATCAGTCTGAGTCGATCGATGCGATCGTCATCGAGCGTGCAGCCATCCCATGAAATCACGATGAATTCATCATTTCCGAAGGCTGCCTGAAAACGTCTGTAGTCCTGTGTTTGTTCGTAGCGTTCAGGGAGCCAGTCGCGAACGTCGTTGCGGGCAGTGCTGAGTGCAGAGAGGCCGAGGATTCCGATGACAGGGAGCAGCCACCAGCCGATTTTTGCAATTCTCTGCTGATGGCGTTCGAAGAAAGGCTGCCACATCGCGCTGTACCGCATTCGGCCCGAAGAGCCGTCCTTCAGGCAAGAATTTCCTGGACGACATGCTGAGGTTCGACGCCGGTGAGTCGCTGATCGAGTCCCTGGTAGCGGCGAGAGAAGCGTTCGTGATCGATTCCCATGCAGTGCAGAATGGTGGCATTGAGATCGTTGACGTGGCAGGGTTTTTCGGTGATGTTGTAGCTGAAATCATCGGTAGCCCCGTGCACGACGCCGCCACGAATTCCGCCGCCGGCCATCCACATGCAGAAGTTTCGGGGATGATGATCGCGTCCGTAGTTGGTTGGCGTGAGCGTTCCCTGGGAGTAGACGGTGCGTCCGAATTCTCCGCCCCAGACGACGAGGGTGTTATCGAGGAGACCGCGTTGTCGAAGGTCGCGAAGGAGTGCTGCGCAGGGCTGATCGGTATCACTGCACTGGTGTCTGATTTCGCTGGGGAGTGAGCCGTGCTGATCCCAGCCGCGGTGGAGGATTTGAACGGCGCGAACACCTCTTTCGATCATGCGTCGGGCGAGCAGAGCGCTGGCGGCGAACGAGCCTGGTGTCTGGACTTCGGGGCCGTACATCTCCAGGGTTTGTTTGGTTTCGCCGGAGAGATCGACCAGTTCGGGGACGCTGCTTTGCATCCGCCAGGCCATTTCATACTGGGCGATGCGTGTGAGTGTTTCGGGGTCCCGGAAGCGATCGACGGTTCGCTGGTTGAGTGCGGCGAGTGCATCCAGCATGGAGCGGCGGCTGGCGGGAGCGACACCTTGAGGATTTTCGATGTAGAGGACAGGGTCACCAACGCTGCGGAGAGCGACGCCGGTGTATCTGGAGGGCAGAAATCCGCTGCTCCACATGCGAGAGAAGAGAGCCTGGGCGGCGTTTACTGAGGACCAGCGGGGAGTGAGTACGACGAAGGCGGGAAGGTTGTTGCTTTCACTGCCCAGACCGTAAGCGAGCCATGAGCCGAGGCTGGGTTTGCCGGGGACTTCGCTGCCAGTGGTGATGAAGGTGCAGGCGGGGTCATGGTTGATGGCGTTGGTAAAAACGCTGCGGACGAGCGCGATTTCATCAACGCAGCCAGCGGTATGAGGGAGAAGTTCGCTGACCGAGGTACCGCAGTTACCATGGCGGGAGAACTTGAACATGGATGGGGCAACGGGCAGGCGGGATTGTCCGCTGGTCATCGTGGTGATCCGCTGCCCATTACGGATGGAGTCGGGGAGGTCGGCATTGAAGTGCTGCTGGAGTTGGGGTTTATGGTCCCAGAGATCGATTTGGGAGGGGCCTCCGTTCATGTGGAGGTAAATTACGGATGTGGCTTTGGGCGCGAAGTGTGGGAATCCCGCCAGTGGCGGATGGACGCGTTCTTTGCTGGTGCCGTCGGCGTTTGATTCGTTGGTGGCGAGAAGAGCAGCGGCAACCGAGCCGAGTCGGAGGCCGCTGGCAAGGAAGTGCCGCCGCATATTCAGCTGGTGTCGATCGATGAGCGGTTGCATATCAGTTGACGGCCTCCGCATTGCCAATCCCGGCTCCTGTGAGGTCTGTCAGCTGCAGGGAGAGGGTATCTGAGCGTTTGGAGCGATCGATGGTGATGGTGAGCAGATGAGGTCCGGCGGTGAGTTCCGCTGAGAAGTCTGCGGTGGCTGGCATCGGTACGCCATCGATTCGAATTTCCAGACCTTCCGGGCGATCGACCTGGAAGCCGATTCGTCCCGGGGACGTTACCAGGATCTTTGATTGGACGAAGCTGACAGACTGTTCGCGAATCCTGAGCGTTGGGACTTCGTTGAGCGGGATTGAACCGGAGACGATTGTGTACTGGGGGGTGAAGGTGAAGGCGGGGTCTCCGGTGGCGGCGGAGCTGAAGCTGGTGCGGTTGATTTTCTGGAGTCCTTCGGGAGTGGGCTGGAGGGCTTGCCAGGATCGGATGAGGCGAAGTTTTGAGAGTGTGTATTCGGGGGTGCGTCCGAGTTCGGAGAGGAAGCGGACGAGGGCTGCGAGGTCATCATCGGTGAGGGCATCGACGAGTCCTTCGGGCATGAGTGAGACGCCCTGCCCTGCTTCTTCGATTTCATTTGCGGGGACGACGACCACCTGATTTTCGGCGGTTCGGAGCGTGACAGCCTTATCGGACTTCTGGATCTGGACTCCGGCAATCACTTGTCCGCTGGTGGTGGCGATGACAGTGGTGTGGTAGTTTTCTTTGACTTTAGCGTTGGGATTGAGGAGTGATTCGAGGAGGTAGTCTGGCTGTGCGCTGGCGCCGAGGCTGATCATATCGGGGCCGACGAGTCCTCCGGCGGCGCCGACGGCATGGCACTTGAGGCAGCCGAGTTGAGGGCTGCGGAAGACGGCTTCACCGGCGGCGGCGCTGGCGGAGGTTGTGGCTTTGGCAAGGATCGCGGCGCGGGCTTCGGGGGACAGAGTTTTTCTGGAGGGAATACTACCGACGGTTCGGAGTGTGGATTCGAGATTGGCGTCCGAGCGGCCGCTTTCGCGGAGGACTCGAAGAACTTCGAGGGCGACCGCGGTTTTGAGTGTGCGATTCTGGAGTGCAGTGTTGAGGAGTTCTGGTCCGTTACGGCCGGTGATGAGAGTTTTGGCAGCGTTGGCTGTTTTGGGGTCGGCTGCGGATTCGAGCAGAGCAGCAATTTGCGGTGCAGCCTGAGCTGGGCGAACGGAGGCGAGGGCATCAAGCAGCAGGAGTCGGCGATCGAGTGGTGTGCTGGAGGTGCTGGCGAGTTGTGTCAGGTGATCGAGGAGACCATCCTCGCGACCGGCGATGATTCCGGAGACTGTCGCTGCGAGATCACCGGGATCGGTTGCTGTGTCTGCGGTGACTGTTTTGAGTTGTTCGTAGAGTGCGGCGATTTTCCACTGTCCGGCAATTTGAAGTGCCAGTCGGCGGAGGACAGCATCCTCATCTTTCAGCACAGACTGGAGGGTTGCTGGATTGACCGGCGGAACGAGTTTCCGGGAAGCGGTGCTGGTGAGGAGTGTCTGGAGTGTTGCGGTGTCGCGGGCATCGAGCGCGGCAGCGGCGAGTCGACCGGTTTGTTCGGGGTTGGCGTTGCTGCTGATCAGTTGAACGAGTCGGGCGCGTCGGGTATCGGGGATGTTGCCGCTGTAAAGATCCTTCATGAGGAGATCGACGGGAGCTCCGGCGCCGACGGTGGCGAAGGCGAAGGCGACCTGTTCAGCATCACCGGAGAAGTTGATGTCACCTTTTTCGAACGCGGGTCGCCAGTTGGGAGCGAGTTCTTTGGTGGTGAGCCAGAGGGCATAATCGAGGTTGCTGTCGAGAGGCTGGTGGAGTGGCAGGAGGGCAGTTTCGATGAGTCGCGGGTCCTGATATTGAGCGACGATGGCTGCGGTGGGGGGAACTGAGTCGGAGGGGAAAGCGGAGCCGTCGGCGATTTGGCGTTCGGAGTCCTGGAGTGGGGAGAAGGAGAGTGCACGGACGGCTTCGAGTCGCACGCGGGGATGGGGATCCTGGACGAGTTTGGTGAGGAGTTCGAGGGAGTCAGGGATAAAGAATTTCCAGTGGCTGAGGGCACGTACGGCTGCAGCGCGAATGCGTCCATCGGGGCTTTGGAGGAGTGATTTGAGAAGTTCGGGCTGAACGGAGCGGGCAGTTTGGTAACACCAGAGTGCTTCGAGGAGGACGCGTTCGCGTTCGTCGTCGGTGAGGTTGGTTTGGGCGAGCCATGTGGTAAGTTCGGCGGCGATTTTGGGTCCGCGTTGTCGGAGGAGTTGTTTGGCAGACTGACGTTCGACGCCGTCGTTGGAGCGGAGGCTTTCGAAGAGCGCTTGATTACTGCGATCGCTCATTTTGCGAAATTCGCGTTTGGGGGCACCTTTCCAGGTGACGCGCCAGATTCGGCCGTGTGTGCGGTCACGGCGTTCGTCGCGGAAATCGACTTCGCCGTGCTGAATGATGGGGTTGTACCAGTCTGCCACATAGATGGCACCGTCGGGGCCGATTTTGACATCGATGGGGCGGAAGGCAACGTGATTGGACCAGATGACTTCCTGCTGTTCGCGGGAGACGTAGCCGGAGGCTTCTTCGGTGAGTACGAATCGCACAACGCGGTGACCGCGGAAGTCATTGGTGATGGCATTTCCCTGCCATTCCGGGGGCAGCATAGGGGTATCGACAAGTTCGAGACCGCAGTGTTTGGGACTGCCCGGATTGAGGCCTCGTACGAGTCTTTCGGCATCAGCGGCTGTGAAGTAGTAGCCACCGGGGATGACGTAGTTAATGCCCTCTCCACCTGCGCCATCGGTGGCGAAGGACTGTCCCCAGCGATCGAAGTGATGGCCCCAGGTATTGACGAGGCCGCGGAGAAAGACACCGAGTTCGAGATTATCGGGTCGGAACTGCCAGATACCGCCGGCATTGAGGCGTCGGACGCCCCAGGGGGTTTCGACGTGGCTGTGGATGTAGATGGACTGATTGAAGTACAGATAGCCGTCATAGCCCCAGCGGAGAGTGTGCAGAATATGATGGGTGTCTTCGGTGCCGAAGCCGGAGAGGACGACGCGTTTGGAGTCAGCTTTCAGGTCCCCGTCGGTATCGGCGAAGTGTACAAGTTCGGTGCTGTTGGCAACCCATGCCCCGCCGTCTCCTGGAGCGACGCCGGTGGGAATGAGCAGGCCCTGGGCGAATATGTGTGTGCGGTCGGCGACGCCGTTGTGATCGGTATCTTCGACGACGAGGATCCGATCAGTGGCGGGGGCACCGGGGACGATTTGCGGGTAGACTTCGCTGCTTGCGATCCAGAGCCTGCCGTCTTCATCGAAGTTCATTTGGATGGGTTTGGCGATGGCTGGGTCGGCCGCGTAGAGCTGGACCTCGAACCCTTCGGGAACGCGGAAGGTAGCCTGTTCGAGAGCCGGATCCGGGGCTGGAATATCCTTTTTGGCTGGTGGCTGAGCATTTGCCGGTGGAGAAGCGATCGGCAGGATGATGAGCAGAAGGAGGATGGCCAGCGAATTCCGAAACGCGAAGGTCATGTGTACGGCCGTTGGAAAAGCGGGTTCTGAAGGTGTGAGAGCAGCGTCCGCAGGGAAGAGCCTGCGGACGCGGCGGCAGCGAGTGAGCGTTGGGATCAGTGTGGGTTTATGGGAGTGGCACGGTGCGGAGGTTGGCAGGGCCGTTTTCAGCCTGGAGGAGCACGAGTGCGGATGAGTCGTTCAGTTTGTCCATTTGGACAACGCCGGTCAGCGATGCAACGGTTTCGAACTTTTGTCCGGCGGTTCCGCCACCTCCGACGGGTTCAGTGAGAGCTTTGGCTTGCCTGAGTCCTGCGGTGCTGATTTTCATGACCCCGCGGGCGCTGTTGCTGAGCAGCAGGAAAGCGGCGCCGTCTTTTGCGTAGGAGATCATATCGAGCGGTCGGTTGCGATTGCCGAGTTCGGCAACGGTATCGGCTTTGATTCGCTCACCGGCCTTCTCCAGTTGATTGACCGGGATTTTGACGAGTGGTGTGCAGACGTAGGCACCGAGCACAACGGGTTCGCCATCGACCATGAGCGGGACGAATGTTCGCATGGCGGCGTAGTCTTCGCTTTTTCCGTGAGCGGCATGGTAGATCTCGACGGCGACGCCTTTGTCGGCATCAGCGAAGGGGAAGTTGATTTCTCGGAGTGTGGAGGGAGACTGGGCGTTACTGAGTCCGGAGACGAGCAGTTTGTTTTCGAAGAAGGCGATATCGGTGATGGATTCGGTGCGGCGATTCTGGGCTCGGCGACCTTCTCCGACGACCTTATCTTCGGGTGCATCAGCGAGGACAACTTTTGAGAAGTTGACATTCTGGAGGGAGAGCAGGGAGACTTTGCCACCGCCGTCGATTTGTATGATGGCGGGTTTGTCGTCGGCGGTCACGGCGACGAAAGCGGCACCGGTTCGGGGATTGACGGCGAGATCATTGATGGTGACAGATTTCGCCCCAAGTTCGCCACTGAGGACCTGAGGGAGGTTATCGATGCTGATGGAGGCAGTGGTGGGATCGCCCTGAGTGTTTCCAGTGGCGATGGCGAAAACGGTGGCTGCTTTGGCGTCACCAACAAAGAGGATATCAGCGGGGCCGAAAGCCAGTGTCGAGGCGGCTTTGAGGTCGGGTGTACCAGGTTTGAGGCCATTGACATCTCCCGCGAGTGCTGAAGCGGAAACGGCCAGCCCTGCCAGAATTGCAGCGGTACTGAGGAAACACTTTGCCATACGATCGCTCCTGAGGTTGAAGAGTTCTGTGGGTCAATCACCGTGCAGGTCCCGGGTTCGGTGGAGTGTAATCAAAACCGATTGCGCAGGGAAAAGCAAACGATGGGGGGCGTGAGCGAGTTCGCACTTGCAGGGCTTTGCCGAAATCCGTAGAGTTTCGGGCAAGGTGAGAGCTTTTAACAGGACGGGGCGGTCAGGGATTTGAGCGTCCGGCAGGAAAGGGAATTCTGATGACAAAGTCGTCTGCGTTGTGGGCCGGCATTGCTGTCGCAAAGGAAGGATCTGGTTCACGAGTAGTGTGTCCGATTTGTGGGCCCTGTGGCACGACTTTCGTGGGGGTGTGCAGTCGCCTGCCCGTGGTCAAGTGCTGTGGCTGTGGTCTGATGTACGTGGCTGAGTGTCGCGAGCCGACTGAGACGTTCAGGATTTTCGAGGAAGCGGAGATTCCAGAGGCGCAGAAGGAGGATCAAACATTTCTGGAAACGCGTCGTCAGAATCTTGCGCGGGGGGCTGCTCGCATTCGCAGTCACAGACCCACAGGGGGGCGATTGCTGGATGTGGGAACGGCGGATGGGTTTCTGCTGCACCAGTTTCAGGGGGATCCTGCGTGGGAGGTGTGTGGTGTTGAGCCATCGCGGGAGGCGGTGCTGTATGCGCGGCAGACGTTTGGGGTGAATGTGCACAGGGGCTTTCTGTCAGACCAGAAATTCCCGGATGGGTCTTTTGACGTGGTGTGTTCGATGGATGCGTTTTTGTGTCACACGAATCCGCTTGAGGACATGCGGGAATTTTTTCGGATTCTGTCGCCGGGCGGGGTGTTGGCGATCGAGATTCCGGGGCATCGATTTCGGATGCTGGTTGGTTCCGGTAATCTGTACCGTTGGCTGACAGGTCGATCACTCAGGCTGAATGCCGGGGTGAACTTTTTTTATTATACACGAGAGACGTTGTCGCGTCTGGCGGGGAAGTGTGGTTTCGAGCTGGTGTGCTCGTATCCTGAAGACATGCCTCGGAGCAGTAGTTTTCCGGGACAGCTGTTTCGGAGCGTCTGGGACTGGGGTGCGGGGGCGTTGTATCGTCTGACGGGTGGGCATCTGAATTTCTGTGCGAAGGAGCTGTGCATATTCCGCAGGTTGGAGTGTGCGACGGCGAGCAGGCAAGTGGAATCGCGTGCCGTTCCGGCGCAGGCTTTTGCGGCCTGATGGATTTGGAAACCTGGGTTGGGGGTTGAAACGGGGCGTTGGGAGGCAGCGATGGAGCCGCAGGTATACGCGGAGTTTGTGGAGAGTCTGGGGCACACCGTTCGGGAAGCGAACGGCGTATACTGGTACAACATCTTCTCGCACGCATGGATTTCTTTTCCACTGGAGACACAGCTTTCTCCGGCGGAGGTAGATGTCGAGCGGATTCTGCGCGGGGAGCGCGGTGGAATCGTGCGTTATTGTTCCCGTGTGGAGGACGGGGCACCTGGATTCCGGCACGTCGTCTCAGGCAGTGGCTACGGTCTGCAGTCGCTGGAACCGAATGCTCGCAACAAGACGCGTCAGGGTTTGTCGAAGTGTGTTTGCGGCCCGGCGGATGGCAGTGAGATTGCCAGCGAGGGGATTGATCTGCACGCGGAGACTTTGATCCGTCAGGGTCGCCGGTTGCCTGCCGGCTACCGTGAATACTGGCAGCGTTATTTCAAGGCGGTTTCGGCGTGTCCGGCCGCTACGGTCTGGAGTTGTCGATACGAGGGACAGCTGGTGGCTTTTTTGATTTCGTTCCGAATTGGCGCTGTCGAGAACATCTGCATTGTCAGGTCGAGTGCGGAGTTGTTGCGGCATCGTCCGAACAACGCGTTGTTGTTTACATTTCTGCAGCAGGCACTGCAGCGGAGCGGGACTGCGGAAGTGTGTATAGGCCTGCAGTCACTCCAGCCGCACATGTCTTCGCTTGACGTTTTCAAGCGGGGTATGGGATTTGTGGAGCAGCCGATTGGGCAGCGGATTGAGGTTCGAGGTCCGCTGGGAATCGGCGTTCCGCGAACGCTGGCAAGGATTGCGGGCAGCGTTGCTGGCAGATTGAGTGGGGAATACGCGGCGCGGCTGGCTGGCGCTCTGGAGGTCTACGGAAGTCAGCCGCGGGTTCGTCGCGTCGCCTGATTTACATGCGGTACTTGGGATTTTCTCTGCTGAAATCGAGGTCTGCATAGCTGACGCCGAAGTTGAGTGCAGAGAACGAGTAGCTTTCGACGAGGGTTTGTTCGTCGAGTTCTGTGGCGGGGACTTCCTGGGAGGCTGCGGTCCAGGTCCAGTTCTGCACGAGCAGCGGGATGTGATACTGGGAATCGATGGCGACCGTGCACTTGCGATACTCGGGGCTGGTGGCTGCGTCCGGAAACTCGAATTGGAACTGGAAGCAGGGACGCTCGTCAACCGTTGTATTGGGAAGACGGGTGCACCTGACCTGCAGACCGCGTGACAGTTCAGAGCGCCGGTCGTCCATGAGGCGTTTAGCGAGAAACAGGATGCCGGCTTCGGTGATGGGGTGACGGGCTTCTGCCATTGCTTCGCCGCCGGAGGGATTGAGCCTGATGGCTGGCAGAATCCGACCTTTCATGCCGCCCAGTTTGACGGAAACTTTGCGGTCTTCATAGGACTCGCTGTACAGTGCCTGACGTCCGGCGTCCCCATTCTTCCACTTCATATAAACGCTGAAATGCGGTGTATGCCGCACTTTCATTTCGATTTGCTGAACTTCCGTGAGATCTCCCTGAAGGCGTTCCTGTTTGTGGAAGACGGAGGAGTATTCGCGGGTATTGGACAGGAAGCGGACGCCATCCTGAAGCATGAGCATGAAGAAGGTCCGGTGTTCATCACTGATATCGCCGTTGAAGGTGAGCAGCGGTTCGGGATTGATGTTTGGGACGATTTCCTTTGTGGCGCTGTTGGCGGAGGATTGAGTGGGGATGTGTCGGGCTTCCGGCGGCACGGGAACATCCGCTTCGGTGCTTTCGCCCTGCACTGGAGCGGGACCGGGCACGAGAGCGAGGTCTTCGCCGGCTGGTACGGGATCAAAGCAGGAGAAGATCACGAAAGCGGAGGTGCAGGCGAGAAGTGCGGCGAGGGTGTTGGGGAAACCGGCAGCGGGGACATTCGAATGGCGTGGCATAGGGCGAACCTTGGGAATTTGACAGCCCCGCCCTGTCCATGCGAAGCAGACCTGTCTGAAGTCGATCGGAAATGGCGGTACCGATGAGGCGGCCTGCCGCGGGATCCTTCTCGGCGGGTGTGCAGCTCTTGCCAAAGGCGGTGGAAACGGAAGCAGCCTAGCCTGCCAATCAGCCGGTGTGCGGGCGAAACCAGCTGCGCCGCCCCTCCGTTGCATCCCCCATTGCAGAAAATCGGCTGGTGCTCGCTGGAAATTCACCGTGCGTTTCGGCAAAAACCGCCGAAGTTCGGGTCCGGTTGAGCTGTCGGAGAGAATTCGGCAAAACCCATCCAGCCTGCCGTAAATCCTGCCGGTTCCGCCGAAGCATGTTTCTGGGCCCTCCGCTGTATGTCTCGACCACTCAACATTGCTGACCGTCTGAGAACGTCTGCCGGGCTGGTTCCGCACAATGTGGCGATCCGGGTTCCAGAGTCCCGTGATCATCGCGGACGAGCGGCGTGGACAGCGATTACGTTTCAGGAACTGGATGCGGAGGTAGATGCATTCGCGAGGGGATTGTTACGGATGGGGGTACACCCGGGACAGAGGCTGGTGCTGATGGTGCGTCCCTCGATTGAATTCATTGCTCTGACATTTGCTGTGTTCCGCGTCGGTGCGGTGTGTGTGCTGATCGATCCGGGGATGGGGAAGTCCAGTGTTCTTCGGTGTCTGGATGAAGTGGATCCGGACGGGTTTCTGGCGATTTCTCCAGTGCACATTCTGCGACGATTGATGCCGTGGCGATTTCGCAGAGCTCGGTTGAATGTGATTGTCAAACCTGGGCGACTGCGACTGGGTTGTGTGTCTGACGCGGAGCTTTCAAATCTGGGCCGTGGCAGCTCGGATCCGCTGCCGCAGACGCTGGCCACGGACCCGGCTGCTGTGATCTTCACGAGCGGCAGCACAGGACCTCCCAAAGGGGTGGTTTTCGAGCATCAGATGTTCGATGCGCAGGTGGATCTGATTCGCGACCGTTACCAGATTCAGGCGGGTGAGACGGATGTGCCTGGCTTTCCGCTGTTTGCTCTGTTTAACCTGGCGATGCAGGTGACGACGGTGATCCCGGACATGGATCCAACCCGACCTGCTGTTGTGCGTCCGGAGAACATCCTCGAGGCGTTTGACTCGCACGGGGCGACTCAGGCGTATGGTTCACCGGCGATGTGGAATCGTGTGGGGCGATATTGTGAAGTGGAAGGCCTGAGGTTGTCGGGGTTGCGGCGGGTACTTTCGGCAGGTGCTCCGGTTCCCCTGCACGTGCTCAAGCGTATGTCTCAGGCACTTCCAGAGGGCGCGGATTTGTATACTCCCTACGGTGCAACGGAATGTCTGCCTGTGGCATCGATCGGTGCGCGGGAGATTTTGAATGAAACTGCGGCATTATCAGCTGCCGGGCGAGGCACCTGTGTGGGCACGCCATTTGCGGGTATCGAGGTGCGGATCATTGAGGCGACGGACGAGCCGCTTGGTTCTTTGTCGTCAGCCAGCATTCTGCCAGCGGGGCAGATTGGTGAGATTGTGGTTCGCGGCCCGGTAGCGACACGCGAATATTTTTGCAGGCCAGCCGCCACGGCGCTGGCAAAGATTCCGGACGACACTGGATTCTGGCACCGCATGGGTGATGTGGGTTACCTGGACGACCGGCAGAGGCTGTGGTTTTGTGGGCGTAAGGCTCACGTCGTGCATTCGTCAGGCGGACCGATGTATTCCGTATGTTGTGAGGCTATTTTTGACCAGCACCCTGACGTGTATCGTTCGGCACTTGTTGGATTGGGAATGGTGGGCAGCCAGCAGCCGGTGATTGTGGTGGAGCCTGAGCCATCGCGATTTCCGGAGTCAGCAGTGGCGGCCGATCAGTTTCGCCGCAGCCTGCTGGAGCTTGGTGGGGCGAATCCTCTGACAGCAAGCATCAGAACGGTGCTGTTTCATCGTTCTTTCCCGGTAGATACTCGACATAATGTGAAGATTCACCGGGAGACTCTGGCGACGTGGGCGGTGAGGCAGTTGCGAGCTACTTTCTGAGGAGCACGATCCAGCGTTCGCGGATCCAGAGCTGTATTGGGAGCAGCAGCAGGACCCAGGTCCAGAAGATGGTGATGGCCCATGCGAGGGGCAGGGAATTCTGAATGTTGTGGGTTCTGGCCAGCATGCCCACGGCGGAGGGGATCAGGAGGATTGGTCCGGCGATCACGAAGAAGGCGACGAAGGAGGCGAGCAGTGTCAGAGGAAAGGCGGCCCAGCGCGTGTAGAGTGAGAGGAGCGCGGCCACGTGGGTGCTGAAGACAAGCAGGAGTACCCACGTGAGTACCAGATTCCCATCGATTCTGCCGACAAGGCTGCTGCGGCTGAGCAGTGACACTGTGGCGAGCCAGACTGCGGAGGGGAGTACTGACAGAGCGCATCCGGCGGATTTTTCGAGAAACATGCGCGTGCTGGAGAGTGGGAGCATGGCGAGCGAGGAGTGGGTCATTTGTCGCAGTTCTGAGTGGAGGGAACCTGTGGCCAGCAGCACGCACTCCAGAGTCAGTGCGCCGGCCAGCAGCAGCAGCATCTGCATGGCGAAGTTACCGACGAGTATCCATCGCCAGGAGTCGAGTTCGATTTTCTGGAGGCCGAGGAAGGCGATGTAAACGACCAGCCAGAGGAACCAGCGTGTGGCGAAGAGTGTTTGTCCGCCGGCAAAGAAGTGGAAATCTCGCCACACGAGTGGAAGTCGCCAGCAGCGTCCAACAGGCCAGCGACGTTTACCACCCTGTTCCTGACCGGTGGCTCCATCTTCCGTAGGCCGCGTCCAGGCATTCAGTCTCAGCGTGCTGACGGTGAAGCAGCCAACGGCCAGCAGCAGACTGAACCAGAACTGAGCGCCGAAGACTTCAGCGACCTCCCAACGGTTGAGGATCAGATCAATTTGTTTCGAGGGGGAGACGAGTTCGAGGAGTTGTGGGAGTCTTGAGAGTGTTTGCCGCACTTCGGGTGAGAGGGTTCCGGGGGCGATGGCATTCAGGATGGTTCGGATGGTTGGCGGAGTTCCGAACCACAGCAGCAGAATGATGCCTGCTGCGCCGGCAGCCCGGGCGGAGTTATTGCAGCGAGCACTGCAGAGGAGCGCCATGTTGGCGACAAGAATCATCCATGCGGCGAGGCATACCCAGGCTGCGAGCACTTGTTGCCAGCGGATGCCGCCGAGGGTTACAGCGAGAAATGTGAATGGGATCTGGCTGACCAGCAGCATCAGGGAGCTGACGAGTCGGGAGGTGGATTTTCCGAGCGTGATAGCGAGAGGTGTGAGACCAGCCAGTTGCAGCAGGGCAAAAGTACCGGCATCCTTTTCTTCGCTGACGGCAGTGACAAAGTAGCTGACACCTGCGGCGGCAATGAGGAGAACATTGAGTTGACAGACGAGTCCGAAGAACACAAGTCCGGTGCGATTGGTGCCGAACGCATCGAGAGCGGCCATGGAGAGACAGAACAGAATGAACAGGGCAAACGTAGCGCGGACGACGTGCGGATGGACGTAGCGGGCATCCATTCGGAGGGTCCATGTGAAGAGTGCAGTGGCTCCGTTCAGCATCAGCGGACTCCCCGTGTGGTGAGGTCCATAAAGGCGTCATTCAGATGTCGTCTCTGGCGAGCGACGGAGGCGATGGGAAGATCGAGCGGTGCGAGGGCTCTGAGCAGATCGTTTCCGCTTGTGCCCTCGGCGAGCCGCAGCACAAAATCCTGGCCGTTTGTGAATTCGGGTTCTGTGACTTCAGCAATCGCTGGCAGCGAGCGCAGCTGTTCTGCGGCCTGAGGGTATGGCTGCAGCAGCCGCAGATTCCAGAGTGGCTGTTCGCCGGGAACGTCGAGCAGCAGGTTCATGGGACCACTGAACCGCACCTGACCTCGGTCAAGAATTGTCACGCTGTCGCAGAGTTCTGAAAGTTCGCTGAGAATATGAGAACTGATGAGCACTGTTTTTCCCAGCCGGCGCAGTTCGCGCAGGATTTCCATGAGTTCGATTCGTGCGCGGGGATCCAGTCCGCTGGCGGGTTCATCAAGAAGGAGCAGATCGGGGTCATGCACGAGGACCCGCGCGAGAGAGACGCGCTGCTGCATGCCTCTGGAAAGTCCGGAAATCAGGTCGTCTCGTCGCCCGTCCATGTCGGTGAGGGTCAGGACATCGGAGATGACCTGATCGCGGCGTTGCAGAGGCAGTCCATAGGCTGCTGCGAAGAAGTCCAGATATTCCGTGACGGTCATCTGACGATACATGCTGAAATGGTCGGGCATGTAACCGATTCGCCGCCGCACGGCAGCCGGGTCGGTTCGCACGTTGCTGCCAAACACTTCGACCTCTCCCCTGCCCTGCCGCAGGAGTGTGCAGATGACTTTCAGCGTTGTGGTCTTGCCAGCTCCGTTGGGGCCGACAAAACCATGAAGCGTCTGAGGCATGACGCAGAATGTGACGTCGTTGAGTGCCAGGTGACCGCGAAATGCGTGCGAAAGTCTGCTGACACTGATCGCCGGCACGGTATCACGATCGAACTGCAGCATGTTTGTGATCCGAATGCAGAAGAAAGGGCTGTGGCTGCGTAATGACGGGAGGATTTTACGACAGAGGTCGTGGGTTATCGAGTGCTGACGGGGATGAAATTTGTGGGGCCATTTCCTGAAAATGTCTGGGTTTTGACAGGAACAGCTGCTCACGGAGCTGAGGTGGTCTTTTCTGTTTCCAGTGTTCCCAGATCAATCGCTCCACCAGTTGGTACGGTGACATAGAGGGGTGCTGCATCGGCTGCTGTTTTGGGAAGAGAATCTCGAGTGAGGCCCTGAAGTCGAGCAGCATTTACGAAGTGCGCGGCGTGTAGTCCGGCCACTTCTGCCCTTCGGCCTCGCACGATGATCGCGGTGCCCTCGTCCAGGCCGATTCCCAGCAGCCTGGAATGCTGTGAGATTACCGGAAGGAGATCCGGCTGCCGTCCACGCTGGCTGAAATGCTGATCAATCGCTGTGCCGGGAAGAAATGCAAATCCGCGTTCATAGCCCTCGGCCATCATCACAGTGTTCCCCAGCGGACTGCCGCGAACAAGGAATTCTCCCTGAATGGTGGCGCCAGCGGAGCTGCCACCAATGACACCACCGCGTTCGAGCACCTTGCGGAAGAGCTTTACGGCCTGTGTTCCCTCGTAGGCGTCCACGAAATGCCACTGTCGTCCACCACCGAACCAGATGCCGGTTGCATCAGCGAGTGCTGCGGAGAAATCGGTGCTGTCGGCAAGTTTTCCCCGCTGGTCAAGCACTGTGACCCTGCGGAGTCCAGCCTGAGCGAGAAAACCTGGAACTCGGCGGTCGGTTTGTTCCGGGGGCACGGCGGTTGGGAGCACGATGACGTGCCCGGCCGGGCCACCCGCAAGATCCACGAAGCGTTTGACGACATCAGGGGGCATCGATCCGCCACCGACGATCACGAGTGATCCTGCGGGGGTTTCGGGCAGAACGGCATTCGTTTTGCCGGGATCCGTTTCTGAAATGCGCTGTCGGGCGGCTCGGCGCAGCTGAGTCAGATCCGCGGATTGTCCAGCCGGGATGCGGAAGTGATTATCGCTGCGGTAGCTGCAGGCTGGCAGCACGACCGTCACGCCGCCTGATCCAACGACCCTCAACTGACGTGCCTCGACAACAGCCGCCGTGCCCTCATCCACGCCAAGTCCTGCGAGTGCGGGGTTCTGGCGCACTGCGATTCCCAGCCTTCCAAGTCGCTCACGTTCCGTGAAATGCTGGTCCACGATTACTCCGGGAATGATATCCCAGCCAGTGCCGATTTCCGGCAGCTCACGGCCGGACGCAATCATCACTCGTGAGAGAATTGCTGCGCCGGCAGAAGTGCCACCGACGAAGCCACCCCGTTCCAGAACACCGTGCAGCTCAGTTTCAATGGCGGTGCCCTGCCATGCCTGGGCAAGCCGCGACTGCTGACCACCACAGATCCAGACGGCGGAGGCAGTGCGGAGTTGTTCAAGGAATGCTGAACGGGAAGGCTGATCGATCGCTGTGGCGTCGGAGTGCACGGTTTTGCAGCCGGCGGATCGGAGCCAGGTTTCCGCTTTTGCTGCGGCTTCGACGGGATTTTCGGACGCTGCGGCCAGAATGACGGCAATGCCGTTCTCTCCGGTGGCTCGACGGATCAGCGGAAGCAGTTGGTCAGGGAGTTCACCGCCACCCGCTGCGGCTACGGTTCCCGGCCGGCCGGAAACGTCCAGTGGCAGACCGGAAGCGTCGTCCGCCGCCGCTGTGCTCTTCCAAACCGCGCTGTGTGCCACGAGCAGTAACACTGCCAACAAACTTCGGCCCATCAGATTCTCCCTGTCTTGTGTTTGCCCGACTGAACACGTAGTGTTCGTGAAGTGTAGACAGCGGGAACTGACGATGCGACCTGGTGGGGGGGGAGGCGGGTTTCAGTTTTCAGTTTTTAGTCTTTGGTTGTCAGTTGCCCGCTTCCTTCTTGCCCTTCCCTCCTCCCGGCTGATAACCATGTCTGACGATGAATTGTGTTACTGTTTCCATGTCTCGCAGCGGAAGGTAGTCAACTACATACGGATACATCAGCCGCGGGTGCCCAGTCAGATCAGTGAGTGTGGTGGTGCGGGGACGGGGTGTGGCTGGTGTGTGCCGTTTCTTCGCAAGCTGTTTGACGCGGCATTGCAGAAGGGGGAATTGAAGCTGGACATTGATCCGGTGGAGTATGCTCGGGAACGATCTGAGTACATCCAGCGGCAGAAGCAGCAGCGTGCGGCGGCGCAGGGGAAAGTGGCGGACGACGTTGGGGAAAAGCAATGCTGATGGTGATGTGCAATGAGAAAAGCCCGATTCGTTGCCGAACCGGGCTTTGTGTATCAGCGGTGACAGGGGCTGGAATCAGAAGGAATTTTCTGAGATCGGGATTTCTTCGAGGAAGTTGGAGTAGCTGCGGAGTTTGGTGCCGGATGGAGTGATCAGGCGGGTGTAGACACCGGCGTCGATAGTTTCTGCGATGGGGCGAACGGTGCCGTCGCAGAAGGCCATGACGACGAGGCCGGCGTGGTTGGAGTTGGGGTAGGGTGAGGTGCCTTCCGGACCGACTTTGGCCTGGTTGAGACGCCAGGGCTGTCCAGCGGCGGCCATGTTTTGACCGGCACCGAAGGACGCACCAACAGCGGCTGCAGGATCCAGAGGAAGGAAGAAGGACACGCCACGCATGTCAGGGTTGGCCCATGAAGTGATACCGGCGTTGACGTTTTCAGCAAACATGATGGTGTTGGCCGCACCGTCAGGGATGTTGCCGATGTTGGCACTGGCGTCGATATTGGCCAGAGCGGTGTAGTCGGCCGTGGCCCAGAAGACGCCCGTTTCTTCAGTGATCTCAATGTCCTTCTGGTTGATGGCGTCGTCAGCGGGGTCACCGGTCATCGTCTGGGTCACCCAGTTGAAGGGCTCGGCGTAGGGGTGGTGACCGAGGTCGGCGACGGAAGTCAGTGGGCTGGTGGTGTTGGTGATGACGCTGGTATCACCGAAGCCGCCACTGACGACGTAGGAGAGGCCACCGTTTCGAGCGAAGGCGGATTTGTCATTCGGGCAGGCGAGAGCACCGATGCTGGTCTGGCCGATGGCGGCATTGGTCAGGTCGGCCTTCGGAGATAAGCTGTCGTTCCAGGCGGCATTACGATTCCAGCGGTCGGCAAGCGGTCCCTGGTCGAGGTTGGGAAGCAGTTCGACAACCCAGCTTCGCTGTGCCCAGAGCATCGGGGTGGAGGCCATGTTGACGCCGTAATATCCGGATCCGGGCAGTTTGCCGCGTCGACCAGTGGCGTAGGCGATCATGCCGAGGGCAAGGTTTTTCTGGTTGTTCATGCACTGAGTGCGGCGGCCGGCTTCGCGGGCCTGCTGGACGGCGGGGAGGATGAGCGACATGAGCACGGCGATGATTGAGATCACCACGAGCAGTTCGATCAGAGTAAACCCGCGCCGCTGGGGAGAGGGTGATGACAGGGAACGACGCGTTTTCATGTGAGAACACTCCCAAAAACAGGAAGGGGAAAGGGCAAATGATTTTCGGACCTGGAGATGTTTGTGTAACGCAAATTGGGGCAGGAATCGGCAAAAAAAATTGAACGTTGGCTGAAATTACAGAAAATTGCGGGAAAGGCGATTATTCGATCTCAAGGCGTGCTTTGACAAGCCGCTGCCAGTCGAAATCTCCGGATCCCGGGTCAAATGCCTTGAATGCGTCCGTACGGTCGATGATGAACACGGACCGCTGTTCCCAGCCGGGGTTGGTTTTGCTGTTGCCGTCGGCCGTGTCAATGTCAATTCGCGAGCCGATGCGATACAGCCCGGTGCCGACATTATTCACCTTGTGTTCCGCGGCTTCGAAGTAGGCGGCTGATGCAAAGACCACGAAAGTGTTGCTGACTGTGGTGGTGTTTCCGATCATTTTTGCAAGGATTTGGTGCTGGTGCATCAGGGCGGTGCCGTCGGGGGTCGTGTGCTGGTTTGCGTTGCCCAGTTCCAGCCAGTTGCGGTTGGTTTCCGCCGCATTTCCCCCGGTGTCAACTCGGTCGGGGGCAAGAGTTCGCAGCAGTGTGGTTTCGAAGGCCTCGTCCTGTCGCGTGCGTTCGTAAGCTGGCCCGCGGTAGCCGAGTGAGTGGAATGGATTGGATCGGGGCATGCCGGGAACGAGCATTCGTCGTTGTTGTCCGACGCTGGGATCGAAGCCGTTGACGTAATCCCCGTCTCGTTCCCGGAGGTACTCCATCCAGCGATCGCGGGGGCTGGAGGGGAAGTTATTGTTTTCATCGAGCGTTCGATCGAGTGTAACGCGACCAGCGACGTTGACACCATTGGCGACGTCGGGTTTGGGCATGCGATCGAGCACTGTCGGGTTATCCACCAGCCCCGCATAGACTTCCCAGTGACGAATGGTGTTCAGATTGACTTTGCCGGGTACGCGGGAGAGCGCGACGTAATTGCCGAGCATCCGATGGACTCGGGAGGGGACTTCGAGGAACTGGAGCAGACGATACCAGCGGTTATCGCGAGCGCGGTTGACGAAGTCGGTCTGGCCATTGTCGTTGGGGAAATCGGGGCGAAGAATTTTGGCCGCCGCTGCTACGAGTGCCTCGGGTTCGGGGCCAGCTGAGCCGGGGGGCTGAGCCTGGATCGTGGGGGAGCTGTTAATTCGTCCGATGGTGCTGGTGAGTTTTCCGGGACCGACGAGTGGGAGGCTCAGCAGTTCTCCGAGGTTGGCGAAGTCACGGTCGAAGTGGGCCTGCCAGAAGTTGAAGCCTGATCCAGTGGTGCTGTTGCCGATGGCAATGGTATTGAAGCGGAAGTTGGGAGGATTACCGCCGAATCGGGCTCGAGTGGCGTCGTCGATTGGTTCACGCCTCTCGTCGCTGGTGAGATTGTTAATGCGGTTCTGCACATCGGCCGGTGTGGTGTCCGTATCGGTGAAAGTGAGTTCCAGAAACTGGACGCGGAACACATCGACATCAACCCATGGATTTGGGTCTTCGCCTGGAATCAGACCGTGGTTCAGCGATGGCATGTCTGTATTAGCGCGGCGCTGGAGGACCAGATCGAAGCCTGGTCGTCCCAGTGCCCTGAAGTCACCGCCGTGCAGATCCACCTGCGGGTCATTACCGGCATAGTCCTTGAGGTCTTCGAGGAAGGCGCCGGCGGTGCCGATGGGGTTACCTGCTTCGTCAACCATGTACCAGCCGTTGGCATGATCGGGATGGATCAGGTCGAGTCGCGTGCGGGGTTTGAGTTCCGGTGCATTTGGATCATTGAAGTTGGTGCCGGGGCCTGGAGCGGCGGGGGCGTTAACGTCGGGAGCGATCACGTTGAAGGTGTTATCGAGGTCGTAGTCGATGAACAGATCGCTGGAGACGATTGTGTTGTCGGAAGCGCTTGCGATGGTGTAACGCTGACCTGGATCGATGAGATGACTTACGGGGGAATTACCGAGGAAAGCAAGAGCCCGGAAGGGGCGGTTGGCATTGGCGAGGCCACCGATCGGATCATTCAGATCGGTGCGATCATAGCGAACGATGCGCCACGTTGATGAATTCATGTCGATGGCTTTGTCCGTGGTCATGTCCACTGGCTGCGGATGCAGGTTCTGCAGTTCGATGAACAGGTGTTTGCGGTCGCTGTCGGCGTAGGGGGTGGCGGCGTGATTATACGAGTTTGCCGGGGTGGTGACGGCGAGCACTTCGCTGATGGACAGCTGTTGTGATTCGACACCGTAGACCACTCCGCGGGCATTATTGTCTTCGCGACAGCGGCCGCGGTCGGTGATGATATGGAAGTTGCTGTCGGTTTCTGGTGTTGGCGTGTTGCTGTCCATGGTGTAAGGGTCATCGTCGAGATTCCAGCCACCATCGGTCGCACTGTGTGGTCCAAGATTCTTGTCGTATTCGAACTTGGTGATCACATCATCGGGGTCCATGGCATCCACGAGGTTGACAGCAAACTGAGCCATCTCGCGGAGCTGCTGGTGGGAATAGAGAGCATTGGCGGAGCCGGGTGCTGCGAGTGGATCATTGGTGCCGCGGTAATCGGCGACTTTCATGGCATTGGCAAGGTCTCGCTGGGCGCCGCCGATGGTGTAGAGCAGTACGTAGATATCGCGTGCGAGCTGCTGGCGGTCACGGCGAGCCCAGAATTCGCGATCTGACACGGTGAGTGGCGGGAACGGGATTTTGACAGCCGGGTCGTATTTTGGAACGCTGGTGAGATCGAGGACATCGTCGCCTTCGGCGGCCGCGGAGGGATGTTCGGTGAGTGTCCGGAAGCGGAGTCCGGCGCGGCGCATGTAGCGAAGGAACTGTGCGGGCTGATTGATGGGATCGGGGGTTTCGGGGGTGCGTTCAACGTCAAGCAGATGATTGACGCTGAGCGGCAGCTGGCCAGTGAGATCGCGTTGTTCGCCGGCTTCCACGGTGAGCATTCGCCGGACTTGTGGGCGGAACGGGTCGGTGGGAGTGTAGGGTTGGCCATTCATGGCTGTATTGCCGAAGGCTGGCGGGAATTCGGGGTAGGCGTCATTGTCAACGTTGGCCGTGAATTCCCAGGCGCGGGGACCGTCGTCGTCGATCTGGTTGCCGTTGCTGTCGAGATTGTTGGGGTTTGGGCCGCGGTGGAGGTCTGGGCCGAGATCGTGTCGGAGGGCGAAGCGGCGGAGGCTGCTGGAGAGGGTTGTGAAGCGTTCGCGCACGTCGTTGCCGGTTTGAACTTCGAAGGCAAACGGTGCCAGTTCATTGACTCTCCGGCCGGGTTTTTGCACGGCTTTGCTGAGATCGGCAGCGGACATCTGCAGTGAGAGCAGGTCCTGTGGACCGAAGATCTGATCGAACTGTCGCTGGGCGTAGTCCTGGTCAAACACGGTTTCCATGGGATCTTCGAAGAGTGCGTCGTAGAACGGGTCGGTGACGAGGTCATCGTTCGTTGCGCCGACACCTTCGGTGTACTGACCGTCTTCTCCGAAGGCATAGCGATTGACGGTGAGATCCATCGCACGGTTAACGGAATAGCCCTGATATCTGAGCCACCTGGCGGGGCTGGAGTTGGGGCCGCGATGCAGGAGTGCGTTGCGGGGGCTGTTCTGGATGTTGGCGAACTGCAGGGAGTTGGTGTTGTAGGCGGTGTGCATGCCGAGCGTGGTGCGTCCGGCGCCGCTGTAGTCGCTGGGGTGACCAAATGGTCGGAAGCGTTTTTCGCTGGCGAGCGACTCTCCTTCCATGCGGTCCTGGTTGTCGTCGAACCCATTGCGACCGGCGGTGGTGAGTGCACCTCCGAAGCGAATCCCGGATGACCCGGAGAGCTGCGCCTGGCCGCTGCGACCTGGTCGCGGCAGGTCGGCAAAGTTGAAGGAACCACCTGGCTTGAAGGTGTTGAAGACGCGTTCAGCTTCGCCCCAGCGACCGGCGAAGATGTTTTCCATCTGGGTTGTGCTGGCTTTGTAGTCAGCGCGTCCTGTGAGGAGCCAGATCCATTCCAGATTGGCCTGTTCGACGTCGGTGGCGGGCAGATGACCGAAGTGATTGGTGAACTGAGTGGCAATTTTGTCGTAGGCGGATGTGTTGAGCGAAGCGAAGGCGGAGGTGCGGCGGAGTGCCCAGAGAGGATTAATCTCGCAGGGCCCCAGTCCCAGATTTGATCGGGAGATGAACTGATCATGCATTTCGCCGTTGCGAACGCCGATAGGCAGTCCGGAGGACAGATTGGCAAGTCGGCCGAGTCCAGCGAGGTTTCCGTGAACGTTCAGGTCCAGCAGGGAATCGAGGTCATAGATGGTGACGGAGTGCAGGACGGCGTATTCTTTGCCGTCTGAGGTTTCCTGGATGGGGTAGGCGAGGTCCATCCAGATGCCTTCTTTGATGCCGTCGCCGTCGTTATCGACGTCGAGTTCGTAGACGTCGGGGTGAGAGCCGGTCCAGAGCCCCATTTCGCCCAGCTGTGTGGGATTGTTGTTGGCGTTGTTGGCATCCTGGCCGGGATGGAACGGGAAACCGCCCTGCAGTTGGAGTGCACCAGCTTCATCGTCGGCGACGTAGCGAAAGACGATTGTGCCGTTTTCAAGACGGCCGGCGATATGTCGCGGGTGAGGACGAAATCCGCGGGCGGCCCAGAGCACGTTGCCGCGATTTGCGTTTTGGCCATCCCATGACGAAATCCAGTTGACGTCGGTTGGAACGCTGCTGCCATTTGGTCCGTTGTTCAGGATGGACTTCATGTACTGGGGGCGAAAGAAGGATGGGATGATGACTCTGACTTCTTCGAAGGTGGATTTGCCTGGAGGCGTGTTGCCGTTGGTGTCGCGATTGTCGCGGATTGCCGTGCCGCGATAAGCGAGAAACAGATTGTTGATATCGGGGTAGGTGTAATCGACGTCGGGGGCCGGAGGAGCGACGAACGGTGGCTGGTTGCCTTCGAGGCCGCGTTCACGGAAGCCCGCGTGGACTCGCGCGGATGGTGAATCGACGAATTCGAGCCAGTCAGCCGGGTCGGGATTGCCGTCGTTATCGCGATCGATGATGTCGCCGATGCCGTCACCATCTGTATCGACTGCGAGCCGAGGCTGTGGGATGAAGGGGATACCGTTGGCATTGACTTCCACCTCGATCGGGTCCCCGGTGTGAGGATGAACGTCGTTGCCGACGAGGTTTCGAATCAGGCTGTGTCGATTGGTGGAGCTGGCGAGAATGCTGGCGCGTTCGGAGGGAGTATTTGCGGGGCCGACGATGATCTGGCGGAGCATGTGGTCGAAGACATTGGATGGTTCGTCAACTGCGAATTTCGCAGCATCGCTGAAGTTTTCGGAGGCGGCGCGTTCCTGAGCAGCGAAGGAGTAGAAGACCATGCCCATAAAGGCGAGGAGCCCGAGGAGCGCAACGACGATGACGAGCGTCGAGCCGCGGCGGTGGCTTGTGGCAGAGTGGGCTGGGGGACTTAAGCAAATGTTGAGTTTCATAACTCCTGCTCCTTCATGACTGGACTTGGCCCGCCCGAGTCTGAAGTGGGATGGAACGCTGAATGTGGCTTTGCAGGCTGGATTATTATTTATCGGTGAGCGGGATCACGAGTGAAAGTGTTCGCTGGGTGTCGGTGGACTGGTCGTGGTAGCGGATGGTGAGTCGGATTGAGCGGAGTGGACGGCGGTTGTCGAAGGATTCCCATTCGATGTCATTGTTGAGTTCCCGAACGCGGCGGCCTGGTGTGTTAGGGAAAGTTGGTGGGGTTGCTGCTGAGGTCTGGGTGTTTTGGGTGCCGACGCAGCGAAGTGCGATCTGGAATTTGGGTTCAGGGAGTTCGCTCCAGGCGAACAGTCCGTCGGTGTTGGTATCAGTCCACGGTACGAAAACCACATCTCCGGGCTGATAGGGGGTGTTGGGCTGCCAGTATCCGCGATTGTCGGCTCGGGCGGTTTGTCTGTCGGGCTCTGACGTTGGTGCGATTACCACACCATTGATACCGGGCCGAGTGGGGCCGGTGGGGAAGATTGGTGGCGTGTATCGGAGGGGGATGTAGGGTGGTGGGTCGGAACCGCCCACGGACAGGCGGTCGATGCCTGGGTGCCAGGTGTCGAAAACGCCGATCGAGCTTCCTTCCGGGCCCCAGTCGTCGGTGTCGGGGATGAAATCATTCTGTGGGGCAGCATTGCCGTTTTCGGTTTCGTCAGCAACGCGGCGCTGCTGATGGTAGTCACCAGGAATGGCGATGGTGTTGTTGCCGGAGGTGATCAGGTAGTTTTCGAGATGTCCTGGGGTTGTGTATTTCTGGAGGCGTTCATCCCAGATTTCCACTTTGAGTTCGTGGACACCGGCGAGGAGGAGGTCTTCCATGCGGCGAGGGCCGCCGCGGACGTTTTCGGAAAACTCCTGAACAACTCCGGTTGTTGTGTTGAGGGTGACCGGTGTGTTGACGATGTCGAAAGGATTTCCGTTTCCCTGGGGGTTGGTGCTGCCAAATTGATTGGACGGTCGCTGGGGCCAGTTGAAGTTTGATGCGGATGTTTCTGCGTGCAGAAAGCGACCAAGGAAAATGCCAGTGCGAGTGGCATTGAGCTGCGTGTGTTCACGTGACTGGAAGGTGACGGGATTGAAGCCGAAGCGGGATCTGGGATCTGCGAGCAGATCACCGGCCGCGACGATGGGAGTTTCGTTGTTGAGTGCTGACAGGCCGACGAAGCGGGCACCTGCGGAGCTGCGGATGGCGGAATAGTCGAAGAACCGCCAGAAGTCGTCGGAGAGTTCGCTTGCGTCAACGGTGCCATTGGAATTGCTGTCGAACCAGAAATGGCCGTCTGAATGACCGAAGAAGGGATTTCCGCGGACGCTGAGAGGTTGTTCGTCGAGTTGTCTTCCGGCGACGGGGAGTGGATCGCGGAGCAGCAGGACGCGGCGGTAGAGGTTGCCGTTGCGGACAAAGTAGGCCACTTCGGCACCGGACGAGCTGCCGGTGTTGTTGAATTGCAGACTGCCGTCGTCAGCTTCGGGCTGGTTTGAATTGGCGCGGAGGTTGGTTCGCAGACCGACAGGCGTATTTTGATCGCGGTCGGAGAGCATTTGTGCTTTGCCGAAGTAGGGCGAGCTGTCGGGGTCTTCGGTGAGGATATCGGAGCTGACGGTGAACTGGATGAGATCATCAAGACCGCTGTAGGGATCGTTGGTGGAAATGTAGAAGTATCCGCTGCGACTGCTGAAGGGAGTGGGCGAAGTGGAGGGGCTTTCGCCTGGCGTGAAGGGCAAGGGGTAGCGGAACGTGCGATGGGCAAAGTCAGCCCGCATGAGTGTGGTGAGTGCTCTGGCACGCTGGTCATTCTGGGAAATGCCGCGCTGGGTGGAGACGCTGTTTGTGGCCATCGAGAAGATGGAAGAGAAGAGCGTCATCATCAGCAGCACGAGTGCGACTGAGACGAGCATTTCGACGAGCGTGAAACCGGATGGAGTCCGGTTTGGCTGTGTGTTGAAGTTGACGGCGGATTTGCGGGTCATGATTGGCTCCGGTTCCTACAGCGAGGCCGGCAGGCTGAGCGATCCCATGGGATAGACATCGACAATACCGGGCATGAAGAGGGCTCCGGAATAGACCGGTGGCACAAAGTTGTTTTGTTGATCGAGCGTCGGGAGCTTTCCGGCATCAGAGACGGCTGGAGATTCGATCGTGAGTCGGTAGCGGTAGTACTTCCAGTAGAGTGCTTCTTCGGAGGGGACGATCAGCGGACGTTCCTGGTGGCTGGTGATGCGATACCAGCGAGCGTTGACGGCATCGAAGACGAAGCCGCCGCGTTTGAGCACAGGTTCGGTGCCATCCTGAGCCTGATCAACAAACACGACTCCGGATCCGGAAACAAACGTGGCCGGAAAGATCCGTTCGTTTTCAAGTTTGGTTTCGGTGTGGTATCGCACGACGACATCGACACCGCGAGCCTGTCCGTCGGAGCCGCGGCGGACGGTGAGCAGCCAGCTGAAGTCCGCGGGGCGGACGGTTTTCAGAATGATGCGACCGATTTGAGGATTGCCCTGGGGGTCGTTGAATTCCGCAGGGAGCGGTCGCAGGTCAATGGTGCCGTTTTGGTTGAAGTCAAGGGAACCACCGGACTCATCGTATTCGGACCAGTAGATCTTACGATTGGCTGCATCGATGAGCGTCAGTGGGTAGGTCTGACTGAATTGATTATCGAGCGAGAACAGGGTGATTTCGCAGAGTTCAGGATCGGGGATGAGCCCACCGGCGCGGGTGGTTGCGGCGGTGGGGACAGCTTCCAGTTCTGCTGGTGTGACGGCATCGATGGGGATCACGCCGATGGCAACGCCGTTGCCATCGCGGACCAGCTGAGCGGCGAAGGTGTCGAGTTGATTGACGCGACCGTCGTTGAGTCGTCCGAGCTTTGTGGCGAGCAGCTGCATGGCTTCGCGCTGGGGATCAGTGAGGTTGCCGGAGGTAACGGAGGATTCCTCGAGGCCGGTGAAACGGGACAGAATACCGCCGTCGTAGCGGCGGATGATGAATCGTGAAGCCTGGGGATTGAACTGAAACCCGGGTCCGTTTCCATCGTTGCCGAAACCGCGGGCGATGATGTCGCTGTTTCCGTCGGCCAGCATGTTGTGGAAGCCGACCGGGTCAACAATGTAGTTGCGGGACTGACCGCCGCGGTAGTGTTCCACCATGGCCGACTGCTGACCTGAGGGGCTGCTGCCGGCCAGTTGGTAGTCGCCATCGGGGTCAAAGATCAGAGCGGGCTGCTGGCGAATGCGGGCTTCGGTGTTGTATTTAAGTATGGCAGCATTGGTGAGCTGGGTGGACTGGGCGGAACGAAGCACGGAGATTGGGAAGAGCACCATCACGGAGGAGATGCCGATGCTCATGATCATGAGCGACATGAGGACTTCGGTGAGGGTGACGCCGCCACGTGGGGCGGGGGCGTAATTTGCTGTGTCCGAGTCGCATGTCGCTTTGCGAAGTGGCGGGAGACTGCACGCTTCGCGGAGCGAAACGCGACATTGGGCGACACTGAGTGGGGCTGCGAGTCTGCTCATTTGGCCACCTCGCCGACTTCTGAGTAATAGTAGGGGTCGTCGGCAAATCCATTTCCGGCGCCGTTGTTTTCGCTGTCGAGGGCGTTAACGGGGTGGATGGAGACTGCGCCTGTCTGGGTAAACACGGAGACGACGCGACGATCGCGGACGGGATAGCCTTCGCCGTTTGGATCAAGGGCGGCGATCCAGGAGGCGGTGCTGGATTTGACGACATCTGCGGGCACGAAAGTTCCGCCGGTGAGTCGAAGCTCGCGGTTGAATTTCTGGAGGGCGGTTGCGGGGTCGGGGTCGAGCGAAGTGATGTATTGTTCCTTGAGGTTTCTGGCGTCTTCTGAGTCGCAGACGTAGAAGTGGATCAGTCCACCGGACGCGGATTCGCCGAGCAGATTTCCGCGGGGTGAATAGACGATGTCGATGTATTGGGAGTACTGGGAGTTACCTGAGCTTTGAGCGACACCGGAGGCCCAGGGGCGCCAGGCTTCGGGGATTTTGGAGCCGTCGAGATCGATGCAGGTGTTGTCCGGGAGCACCACGGGTTCCATGGGGATGAGCCGTGGCTGGAGTTCGATTTCGTAGTCCTCGGGGCCACCGGATTCATAGGCGACGGCACGATCTTTGGGGGTATCACCGGGGTCGCGGTAAGGGAGGCCGAGCACGAGTATCTGAGTGGTGGGTGGTGGGGCGGTGATGTCGATCAATCGGGTATTGATGGGATACCAGCTGCCTTCGGGGCCTTTGGGGATGCGAATTCGCATGCCATCGATGAGCAATCCGCGGCGTTTGAGTTCCCACCAGCCGGTTCCGTCGCCGACGACCATCCAGACATCGCGGGGGTCGTCGTTGCCACCGTCCTGATTGATGTCGATGGTGCCTGTGTTGGTTGCTCCGTTGAGATCCGGGTCCCAGCGGCGGAGTTGGATGAGGCCGTCGCTCCAGGTTTCGGCTGGATCGATATAGGCCATTGAAGTGACGGCGCGTGGGTTGGTGGAGTCGAGAAACAGGCGGACCCCGCGAGGTTTGCGGGCGTAGATGGCACGGTCACGAGCACCACCGAGGAAGGACTGGATCTGTCCGGCGGCCGCGGTGACTCGGTCACCATCCCGTACAAAGCGGACTGCGAGCAGGGTCATTGAGAGCAGCAGCATGACGATGCCGACGACGATGAGCATTTCGACGAGTGTGTAGCCGTGGCGGGGGGCCTGTACGCAGTCGCCTGACGTTGGGGGAGCAGGCCGGGCCGAACGGAGAGGAGCGTATTTCATCGGCGGGCTCCAGCGCGGCGGTTGAGATTGGAGATGTTGTCGAGCAGGGCGTCAGTGGTCGCTGAAGACGGCTGGGGGTTTTGGACGGTGGTATCTGCAAGCTGGGCCAGGTTTCCGAAGATCCCCTCTCCACCGTTGGTGTCGACCGGTTCGCGGAGTCCAAGTTCCTCGTCGGGACCGGCGGAAATAATCAACGGCGCGTGGAACGTGTCCGGAGTGTGATAGTTGACTTCGTTGAATTCGGTGGCGAAGAGCGGTTTACCGTTGGTGCCGTCGAGTCTTTCCAGTTCGGAGTAGAGGCGACCAACGGGGTCATCGGGATCGATCAGCAGCACATCGCGGGGAGTGGCGCCGTTAGGCATGATGACTGGAGGTGCTGCGAGGCCGCGAAAGATCAGCTGAGTGATGTCACGTTCGGCTTTGGCGATGGTGCGAGTGTCTGTGTTGTCGGACTGGTTACTGAGAATTGGCTGGAATGGGTTTGGAGCAGTGATGTCGATCAACCGTGTTGGCCAGCGGTAGTAGCGGAGCGGGAAGCCCCAGGCGTCGATGAATTCCGGGAGCCCGTCGCCGTCGGTATCGGCCACTTCGCGGTTGGTGAAGTAGTCAGTGTCCACTTGGGGAACGCCGTAGGATGTGGAGGCGGTGAGGGCGAAGTAGAGGAGTTCAGCGCTTTCGGTATCAGGACGGTGTCGGGCGAAGGCGTTGGTGGCTGCAGTGAGAATGTCTGTATCGGTGGGTGTTTGGCCGGCATCGACCAGGCGTTGACGGGCAGCGGGAGCGGCAATCGCAAAGAAGATGCTGTTGGGAAGATTGGCGACTTGTGGCGCAGGAGCGGTTTGGGTGGGGCCGTGTTCTTCGAGCAGTCGTTCAGCGAGTCTTTGGGGGAATTCAAAGCGGAAAGAGCGTTTCCTGGCGAGGATCTCGATGACTTCCTGGCGGACACCGAAAATCTGCTGGCTGGCAAGCAGACCACTGACGATGTTGACGGCCGCATCTTTGCGGGCCCCGGTGAAGGCTCGGTCGAAGGCTTCCATGCGCTGCTGCAGCAAACCGTCCAGCTTGCGAATGGTGGCGTTGGTTGCTTCCTGTTCGGCCTGGGATGTGAGTCCCGACATGACGGAGAGCGACAACCCCATCAGCACCGCAATGATCGCGACGACGATCAGCAGTTCGACGAGGGTAAATCCGGGTCGAGCGGTGGTGGGGGAGTGATGCATGGGAGTGGAGAGTGCTTGTTGACCGCCGGGCGGCCGCTCCGCGGGCAGAGAATTCTGCCTGCGCGAACGTGAGCCTTGCGGGGGAGGTGAGAGATGCTGAGTCGCCGGGCGGGAGAGCGCGGGCAGAGATCGGTGCCGGGGAAGGTTGTGGGGGGACGTGGTTGTGGGTTGGGGCTGGGGTGGTTTTGGGGTGGTTTGGGGTGGTTTTGACCCCTCACCCCCGGCCCCTCTCCCCTGGGGGGGAGAGGGGAGAGGGGGGAGGGTTAGGGTTTGAGCAGTCCGCCGGAGAAGTTGGTGATGTTGTCGAATTCGGGGGTGCGGTTGGTTTTTTCGAGTTGTGCGGCGTTGGTGTAGGAACCGCCAGCGCCGTAAAGGCCGTCAAAGCCTGGGGAGATGATTTGATAGCCATCGGGGCGGTGAGCTTTGTAGGGCGTCTCGACTGTGAAATAGGCCGCTGCGAGGTCTTCTGAGCTTTGGCCGTTGCTGCTGGGGTGCACGTCGTAATCGTCGGGACCGGGTTTATTGAGTTTGTTGTAGGCCCGCCCCTGGCTGCTGAGGTAGAGATAGGGGGTTTTCTGGGAGGGAAGAGGATCAAGCAGTTCGGGGAGGCCATCGTTATCGAGGTCGGTGAAGCGGTCGGTGGGGAACTCAAAGGGCGGGGTTTCGCGGTTGGTACCGACGATGCTCCAGGGGGTTTGGGGGTTTTTGGAAAAGCCGACAGCTGTGTACGGAGTGCTTGGGGAGTTTGCTGAGGGACTAACACCACCGAGGAAGAAAACCATGCACTCGGCACCGTTGAGATGTTTACCGAAGAAGTGCGGGGGTGCGCCGCCGTTTGTGGCGAAATTGAACTGCGGCCAGAGTCCCCGAACTTTGGCTCGATCAACCGCGGACCAGGTTTCGTTTGCAGTCAGATTTGGGATATAGAGGCTGCTGGGAGGATCTACATTAAACGTCGACCTGAATTTCGTTACGGCAGTTTCCAGCTGTCGAATTTCGTTGGCGACTTCGGCGACCTGAGCATTTCTGCGGGCACCGACGATGGCCGGAAGTGTGAGTGCCACAAGGATGCCAAGGATGACAATGACGATGAGCAGTTCCACGAGCGAAAAGCCCGAGTGATTGTCGATGTGCTGATTCCTCTGCAGGCGTCGCATGAAAGGACCTTTGAAGTGAGGAACAGGGAACGAGGAACGAACGCGTTGTCTATTGGCCGACAGGAATACTGGTTTGTTTCACGACAGGTCATTGAGCAGTTTAATGAGTGGCATGAAGAGTGCGATGACGATGAAGCCGACGATGAGACCGAGGACGACGACCATGATTGGTTCGAGGAGTGACACGAGGCTTTCGACTCGGACTTCGACTTCTTCGTCGTAGACATCGGCGACTTTGTAGAGCATGTCATCGAGGGCACCGGTTTCTTCGCCGACATCGACCATGTTGACGACGAGGTCATCGACGATGCGGGATTCTTTGAGCGGTACGGCGATGGTTTCACCTTCGCGGATGGCGGCGTAGATGTTATCGAAGGCACGGACGAAGACGGCGTTGCCGGCGGTGTCGCGGGCGATGAGCAGAGCTTCGAGGATGGGGACGCCAGATGCAATTAGTGTGCCAAGCGTCCGGGTGACGCGGGCAATTGTGCCGATGTGTAAGATTTTCCCGACGAGCGGTATGCGCAGTGAGAGCCAGTCCATGACGTACGCGCCCGTTTTGTTCTTTTTGACGATCTTGACGAAGATCCAGAATCCGAGTGGAGCGATGAACATCATGTACCAGTAGGACATCATCCAGTCTGAGATTTCGATGAGGAACACGGTGGGGCCGGGGAGTTCCACGCCGAAGCCGATGAAGATTTCCTTGAATTTTGGGATGATGAAAATCATGATGAACGAGACGATGGCGACGGCGACGGTGATGACGGCTGCCGGGTAGATCATGGCGCCGACGATTTTGCGTTTGAGGGACTGAGCTTTTTCTTTGAAGTCGGCGAGGCGTTGGAGGATGATTTCGAGAGCACCGCCGGCTTCCCCGGCTTTGACCATATTGACGTAGAGGTTATCGAAGGCCTTGGGCTGTTTGGCCATGGCTTCAGAGAGAGTATTTCCGCCTTCGATGTCTTCGATGACGTCCATGAGAGCATTTTTGAGCGCTCCGGGGCGGCTTTGTCCTTCGAGGATGCGAAGGCTGCGGAGCACAGGGAGTCCGGCGTCCTGGAGTGTGGACAGCTGGCGGGTGAATGTGCAGAGAAGCTTGGGTTTGACGCCGCCGATGGTGAAGGTTTTACCGGGCTTTTTGCCGCCGGCAGCCTTGGCCGCGGTGCCCTTTTTGGCTTCTTTCTTTTTCTTCTCTTTTTCCCGAATCCGTGTGACGTAGAAGCCTTTTTCACGGATGATCGTCTGAGCTTCGGCCTCCGAGGCTGCTTCGATGGTGTCTTTCACCTCGAGCCCCGATTTGTCCATCGCTTCGTACGCAAACGTTGGCATGCCGAATTCTCCAGAACGCTCCGGGAGTGTCTGTCGCTGAGATCTGAAAGTCGAATCAGGATCCGGGAACGGGACGGCTGAGTGAGCCGCAGAGTGGATGCTGATTTGGCAAAAGGCGTGCCGTCCGTATCGGAAGCGGCGACGATTTTCGCCCATTGTGCCCTGCTGAAGTCTGCCATTCCGTGGAAAATCCGTCAACTCAGCGGATTTTCGGTGAAACTTCAAACGTACGGCTCGGGAAAAACGGGCTGTTTCGGCAGTGTACCCGGATTTTTCGGGACGTCACGGCCAACTTGGCCGGGAACTGATGAAATTTGCTGCAGCAAATTGCTGCAGCGGTCGCGAGCGGTGTGCGAGACTGGGATGGTGAAACGATGGTAAGGATACGTGAGACCGTCAATCGGATTTCATGCAGCTGCCCCGCGTCGTATCTTGCTGTACCGCCTCTGACCTCACGCAAAGGCGCCAAGGCGCAAAGCTGGAAATGTTGGAAATTTGAACCTTCTGTCCTTCCTTGGCGCCTTGGCGAGAGACCAACAGTTCTGACAACAACCGGCAGCGGAAGAGACGTCAATTGACAGGAAGAGCGAAACACTCCAGCTTTCCCATTCTCGCGCCGTTTCACCATCCCAGCCTCGCCCTCCCGGGTTTTCACTCGTCTGTTCACGGGATAGCAATGAACTTCAACGCCACTGTGCGGCAGCCATGCTGTTGAGCGGTTGGGCGGAAGCCCCCGGCTGTGTTTTGCACCGAAGGTGCGCGCGCTGGCGTGGGCGGTGGTGGGGCGGTGGCATGGCCTTTTGCCCGCAGGCTGCCGCCATGCGGCTGAGGTAGCGAGCCATTGGGCGGCAGCCACGCGACTGAGCGGTTGGGCGGAAGCCCCCGGCTGTGTTTTGCACCGAAGGTGCGCGCGCTGGCG
>Ga0169931_10000377_pt1 | contig 72620 bp, 51 predicted proteins | sample Kivu_15m_20L_FD_129675 | JGI IMG/M metagenome (GOLD analysis project Ga0169931, IMG submission 129675) | Freshwater microbial communities from Lake Kivu, Western Province, Rwanda to study Microbial Dark Matter (Phase II) - Kivu_15m_20L... | ecosystem: Environmental > Aquatic > Freshwater > Lake... | reverse complement strand
GCTCGCCTTCGACGACCAGCTGGTGCTGGAAGTAAAGCTCTCAGAGGCCGAACAGTCTCGCCTCAAGGGCGGGTCACCTGCCTATTCACCCGAGGCCAGAAAAGCCCTGCAGCTGGGCAAGCTCATTACCACAGCGCGCTTCTCGATGGCTCGCGATGAGCGCCGCTGGAAATTCAGCGGAAACAGCCGTCGCTTTGCGCTCTCCGGCATTCGCACGCCTCAGGTGCTCAGCCGCGAGGAGGACGATGCCTTCGACGAGCGCATGTACCTGATCGAAGAGCTCGACCAGATGTGGCACGACCTGTACCGAATGTTCCTGCAAGAGCGGATTTCGCCAGCGTGGGAGTCGCGCGCCCAGGCCATGCGTGAGTGGATCGCCGAGCCCACCGCCGACGAGCCGCGCCAACGATGAGTCTGTTCGACGCGATTATGTTGGGGATTCTGCAGGGGCTCACCGAGTTTCTGCCCGTGAGCTCGTCGGGACATCTGCAGCTGGGTCACGATTTCTTTAACGCCCCCGAGGAGTCCCTGCTCTTCGATGTGCTACTGCATGTGGGCACTCTGGTTGCCGTCTTGTGGGTCTATCGCCATGACCTGGTCGGCATTATCCGTGAGACGTTGTCGGGGATTCGTCGGTTGGCTGCCGGGCCCGCGCAGGCGTTCGCCGGCTCTCGTGGTCTGCGCGTAACAGGGCTGGTCGTTCTGGCGACCATCCCCACGGGGATCATCGGTGTGCTTGGCAAAGATCTGATTGAGGGTCCCTGGGTAAACTCGACCCTGGTGAGCGGGCTGCTTCTGGTGAATGGCGCGAATCTGTTTCTGTCGCGGTTCATTCGCGAGCGAGAGCCCGGCGAAGACGGCACATGGTCGGTCGATGGTATTGGGCCACGCGAGGCGTTGTTGATCGGAATTGCTCAGGGAATCGCTGTGCTGCCCGGTATTTCGCGAAGTGGCACCACCATTATGGTGGCTTTATTTCTGGGTGCCCGCCGTGAGCGTGCAGCGCAGTTCTCCTTTCTTCTGGCGATTCCGGCCATTCTCGGCGCCGCTGTGCTAGCCTGGGATACTCAGGAGGTGCTCGCGTCGTCGGATCAGGCCGCGGCGATGGCGGCGGGTGCGGTTGTTGCCTGCCTCGTGGGTATCGTCGCCCTGAAATTATTGCTTCAGTTATTACGCAGGGCGCAATTTCACGTGTTCGCCTGGTATTGCTGGGCGGTGGGTATTGCGGGGCTCGTGTGGTCTCTCTGGCTAAAATAGCCCCGCCCGGGTTTCCATTTTCAACGGCCCATTCAGCGGGCAGGTAACCGTGGGTGGCACACCAGTAATAACGCGAAGGTCGCGTGTTGCGTCTGGGGCGCTTTCGGTAGCGATGTCCAAAATTCCCTATGTGCAGGGCGGGCTTGTCTTTATGCGGCGCGCAGCACGCGGCCGCGGTTGTCGATCAGTCGGCCTGCAATGCGGGTGGCCAGCGCCATTATGGTAATCTGTGGATTCACGCCGATGGCGGTTGGGAACAGGCTGGCGTCTGCCACATAAGCGCCCGGGAGGTCCCACAGCTGTCCGCCGAGGTCCACGACCGATTCCTCGGGACGCGAGCCCATGCGGGCTGTGCCCATCAGGTGAACCGTAAACAATTCAAGCGTTTCGGCCTTTGTCTGCAGGCGTTCAATGTCCTTCAGGTCATCGATCGAGCGCGCCACCGGTTGATTCAGGAAAGGTAGAATGACCTGCTCGGCACCCATCTCGAAATGCATGGTCGCCAACAGACGAATGCCCTTCAGGAATCGCTGATGATCGTAGTCGGTGATGTTATAGACCGGCATTGCGGTTCCAAACAGACCACGGTGAATACGACCAGGTTGGGAGTCTTCTACCAGTACGCCTGACATCACCATGTTGTTGTAGCGTTGCATGAGCTCCCAGGCTTTCTGGCCGTGGTAGGGAATTGACGCAGCCAACGCAGAGGGGGGCACAAAATTCTCGGCAAAAAGAATTCCCTCATTGTGAAACTCCCGAATCTGGCACCACTGATTGACGCCCTGCCATGCGTTCACTTCGTGGGGATATACGGCCAGGACTTTCGCGTTGGGGTGACACAGGAAATTGCGGCCCAGCTGCCCCGAAGGACGACCCACGCGATGGCGGAGCAACAGATTAGGCGTCTGAACGCCACCGCAGGCGACTACGACCGCGCGCGCCCGAATCTCGACGCGGGTGTCAGCCTTGCGCGTCTCAGGATGGACGGCCCGCCCCACCGCGCCGACACAACGACCGTTCTGAATGCGCAGGCGATGGATTCGGACCTCGGTCAACAGCCGAGCGCCGGCCTGCATGGCACGCGGCATATACGTCACCAGCGTTGACTGCTTGGCACCGGTGGGGCAGCCGAGCACACAGTTGTTCGCACCGACACAGGATTCCTGATTGCGGCTGTTGATTTCGACTTTCCAGCCCATGTGCCGGGCACCGGCAGCCATGAGGCGGCTGTCGTTTCCAACGGCCGCCACATGATGGCGCTTCGCATGGACGGTCTTTTCGACTCGCTCAAAAAGAGACTCCATGGCCTCGGGGCCGAGGTCGCGGCTGCCGGTCAGCTTCTGCCAGTCGCCCAGAATATCCTCCGGAGCACGGTAGCACATGCCGCCATTGATCACGGTCGAGCCGCCTACCGCCCTGCCTTCCATGTAGGGAATGGGTGGCCGACCCAGAATGACGGTGGCGCCACCATCCCGGTACAGGCGAGAGACCGACGACGATGAGTACGGCGAAAACGAGGATGTCGGCACATAGCTGCCTTCTTCGACAAAGGTGACATCAAAGCCTGCTTCGGCCAGCTCGGCACCTACGACAGAGCCGCCCGCGCCTGTGCCAATAATCAAAATATCGGTGTCGAAAACCTTGTTGGTTCGATAGTCGGCGTAGCGGTGCATCATACTTCACCTCCTGCGTTGGCAGCGACAAAGGCAGCGGTCGAGACACGGCCGTTTTCTTCTTCGTGGGGTAGCGGATAAGACGGGATTTCGTCGGTCGCGCGCGCCGCATGGCCGGCAAGTAGCCGCTGGCGAAGCGAGATGCGTTCACGCATGAACGGAATCGGGGCATAATTCAGCGCACGATGAACTTCTTCCTGATCGAAGTAGGCGTTCATGATGATGCCTTTCGTGGCATACATCACCGTTCGAATCAGGGTAATGCTCGACTCTGACAATTCACTGATCAGGTGCTCGGCGCGTTCACGGTCCATGCGTCGCAGGCGTCGGGTGCTGCGAAAAAGAAAACGGGGCGACCAGTCCAGCAGGGCAAAGCAGAAACTCAGACCAAAGGCTGCAATCCACGGCATATAGGCCATCGAACGGCGTACCTGCAGCTCCATGCGTTCCTCCATATCCGGCATGGTCACTTCGCTCGGGCAAATCAGCTGAATCAGCGCCCGCAGCGACGCGCGCCGGGAACGACTCATTGCGAGGGGCAGCGCCGGTTTGAAACCATCGTCGGTCAGCCGTTCCAGCGTTGGGACACCCTTTCCGAAATTAGCCCACTGCACCGCCCGAACCGTCGCGCGTTCGGCGGTGTCGGTGAGCGTGGTTTCCCCGTCTTCAGGAACAGCATACGGTGTTACGGTGCCGAGAATCTGGGTCATGATTCATCCGGGATAATGGGCGGACCCCCGTGGGGGACCAGATGGACAAAGACCTGCCGAAGCAGCTCGTTAATGCGCGCATCCACGCGCTCATAATATTGACGGTTTGCCTTGCGTGCCCGCTCGGCGTCGCCCGAGCTGATCGCCTTTTCGGTTTCGAGCAGGTAGCGGGGAAAACTTTCGTCGAGTACCCACAGTGTCGGGAACTTCTCCATGAAGCTACGGTTCAGCTCCAGAAATGGATTCGCCACCCAACGCGTCGGCAGGGAATGTGCGGCATCGACGAGCGCGCTCATCCAGTGTTGAAAGCCCGCCGCCAGCGTGGAACGATCTTCGGCCGCATAGGCAGTCATCAACAGGCGGCGAATATCAGACAGCTTGTTGATGTCCGACACATCAGCCCGGCGCGCCGCCAGATCGAGCGCGTACTCGAGCACCCACGAGCGAGCCGCCAGCAGGTCGGTGAGCGCACGCAGCTTCTCGGCGGTGTCTTCACCAACCATCAGGAAGGGCTCCAGCAGCTCAATGGTGCCGGTGTGTCGGAAGTCTGCCACGGTGACCCCCTGCCCCTGACGCACCGTCACCAGACGGGCCTGCTCCAGGCGACGGATCGCCTCGCGCAGCGTGTTGCGGTTGGTGTCGAGCGTCTGCGCCAGCTCACGCTCGGGCGGCAGGCGGTCGCCAGACGTATATCGGCCGCTTAGAATCTGCGTTTGCAGCTCTACGAACACTTCATCGGCGATTTTGGTTCTGGGGGTCTTGGCCACGGCAAACACCTGCAAGGCAACAAGTGGTTGAACCAATACGCACGTTGCGTGATTGGTTCAACCACTTTTTGTGAAAAATCCGACCCGCCGGTCGACTTTTTAGCCACTTCGACAGATCCTCACCAGTCTGCGCCTTTCCGTCATGGCGCGCAAAGGCGATGTGAAGCGTGCACCACCGCTCACCAACCTGCTGCTCTCGGCAGGTCTGCAGCCCTGCACGCCGATTGTGCGGCACCGCTCAGTTGCGACGTGCTCCGGTGCGCGAACCGCCCGTGGGGCGTGGGGACCCGTGGCTCAGCGCATGCCGGGTGGCCTGGGCGTTCAGCTGGGCTGCGGAACACGCGACGATTCGCTCGCGCACGGTCGCCGGCACTGACTCGTCTTCCAGCACCTCGTCGAGCGCATCGTCCTGTCCGGGCGCCGACAACAACCAGCGTGCAAATGGGGGCAGCTCAGGCGAAGATGCATCAATCACCACAAGAGGCGACGCCTGCTTACCGTCGCGCCGGGGCGGCATATTGGCAGTCGCCTTCATCTGGAAGGCCCACGTCGTTCCCTCCAGCGGGACCAGATGAGCAATCTGGTCGATATCATGTGTTGCAATCTCCCTCGCGAAAATCAGCAGCGCCGCATCCGAAGGTGGTTCGGGCATACCAGGCGGAGGCCATATACCCGCCTGCGAATTGATTTCTTCGCACGCGAGCATGCAGTCATGAATACACTGGGCAATATCTCTGGGCTGCAACGCATCGGGGTGAAAGAACATCAGCAATACCCGGTTCTGCAAAAGCTGTATCAGCTCGCATTCATCGTCCATCTCGGGTGTCATGCTGGCCAGGTTCAACATGCTGGCCAGATAGTTCATGGATGGTACTCCCGGAGCAGATTCGAACGTACCTCGTGTCTCTTTTTCTACAGGAAATAGCACGCGCACCCGCTCTCTGATCTGATTTCGCCAAACATTCATTTTGTCCTCCACTGTGTTGGGTTGCCGGTCACAGTGGATGTCGACAGGTCGAGGACTTCGGCGCACAAAAATCGACAGGGGTGATGTTGATTTCGAAAAACGCTTTACAGGACGGTGGATTATCAGCGCCCCCCGCAGGAGCCCGGCGTCGGAAGTTCAGCTTACGCCGTCTTTTCGCCTTTGCCCTTCCGAAGCAGTACGGTCTTCAGGTGGTAGTCGGCCGCGGGCGCCGGATAGTCTGGTTGGGGCTGCCACTGCTTGACGATGAGCGAGTCGCGGTCGAGCGCGATGCCAATGATCAGCTTGCGGAAAGCGTCGGGGGTGAGGTCAGCGAGGTTGGTGCTCACAAAAGCTTCGCCGCCCGGCGCCAGCACGTCGAGTGCCTGCTCGACGAGCGCGCCAAAGTCGCGGCGTATAGAAAACTCTCGTGATTTGCCCGATTTTCCGCGGCTGTACGCCGGTGGATCAAGAATCACAGCATCGAATAATTCGCCCTTTTTAACCGCCTTTTCAAGATATTCAAATGCGTCACGGGCAATAAACCCGGCATCCGTCGATAATCCATTATGGCGATAATTCCTTTTGCCCCACTCCAGATATTTCGCCGAAACATCCACATTGGTGACTTCATTTTCGCCAGCCAGCGCCACGCCAAAGCCGCAGGTGTAAGCAAACAGATTGAGTACACGGCGCCCTTTCCAGCGTTTGCGCAGGTCGGCGCGCACCACCCGCATATCTGTGTACAGACCCTGCGAAAATCCATCACGGATATTAATTTCCAGACGCATCCCGTTCTCGAGCGCCAGATAGGGTTCGGCAGGTGCGCCCATATCGGCTTCGGTCAGTGAACGGTTGATGCCTTCTTCGCGTTCGGCATGTTGCCGTTCGGAGTGCTTCGCGTCCTCGTCGATGATGTAATGGAACGACTCATAGCCGGCGTTCAGGAGCGCGTCGCGCACGGCCAGGCGATACGAAGATTCCAGCCAGATCTCGTTTCGAATTCGAATCACCGCCGTAGGTCCCCAGACCTCGATCACCAGTCCGCCGAGCTCGTCCCAGCGATCGTGCACGAGGCGAAAACAGTTGGTGTCGGACGATGGCAGCTGAGCGGCCTTACGTTCAGCGAACGCCGCCTGAAGCAATCGTGGAACATGCTCGGCCGGTGGAGCCGAGACGGGAGCATGCAGCGTGCGTTGCCGAGCGGATTTGTCGATTCGCCGGGGGGGTAGTTCGGCTTTGTCGTTGGTTGGCTTGCCCCCGGCAGCGGCGGCGCCCTTCGGTGCGCGACGATCACGCGCGCCGCTACCTGCTTTCTGGCTGGGACGTGTAGCAGCGCGGTCTGCAGCGGCGCCGCGAGGAGTACCGGAAGCGTCGGAATCCACCGGCGCGTCACCTTCGCGCGGCGGACGCGGTACCCGGGTCTCGCGTTGGACCGAGCGTCCGCCTGCAGCCTTGCCTGAGCGGCCGGGCGTGGCGTCGCGACCGGCAGGGCGCGACTTTGCGGGGGGCGAAGCCGGTCGTGCGGCCGAATTCGAGGAACGTCGGGTGCTCATGCGTCTGGTCCTGCAGTCGATGCCGGCTCGCCGCCCTTGCGACGAAGCCACATCCACAGATTGGTAATGGCGGCGGGCGTTATGCCCTGAATACGCGACGCCTGGCCCAGCGACGTCGGTTGTACGCGTATCAGCTTCTCGCGCACCTCGTTCGAGAGTCCCGGAACGCTCGCGAAGTCGAAATCGCCCGGGATTCGCACCTTGTCGGTGTGCGAGAGCGACGAGGCGACCGTTGTCTGACGCTCAATGTATCCGCTGTAACGACACTCGACTTCGATTGCCTCTGCGACGTCTGCCGACACGGCATCCAGCCCTGAGTCCGGCAGCAGCGCCGCCACACGCGCGACCGTCGCGTCGGGGCGGGTCAGCAGGGCATCCAACTGGACATTCTTGTCGAGTGAACCCAGGCCGGCGTCGGCTACGATGGTTCGATTGCGCTCCGAGGGGCCGATCGTGGTGGTTCGAATCAACTGCAGCAGGCGCGCGATCTCGGCTTCCTTCGTCTCAAAGCGGCGATAAGCCCACTCAGGCAACAGGCCGGCTTGCCAGCCGATCCGCGACAGACGCCGATCGGCGTTGTCCTCACGCAGCAGCAGCCGATACTCGGCTCGCGACGTGAACATACGGTAGGGTTCCTGCGTGCCCCGCGTTGTTAAATCGTCAATGAGCACGCCGATATACGCCTCGTCGCGTCCCAGCACCACCGGTGATTCGGAGCGCAGCGCGCGAGCCGCATTCAGCCCTGCCATCAGGCCCTGTGCGGCGGCCTCTTCGTAACCCGAGGTGCCGTTGATCTGACCTGCCAGATACAGGCCGGGCAGCGCGCGAAGCTCCAGAGTGGGATCGAGCTGCACCGGGTTAATGTAGTCGTACTCTACCGCATACCCAGGGCGCACAATCTCGGCGTTCTCGAGGCCCGGAATGGAGCGGACGAGCGCGACCTGCACATCGAAAGGCAACGAAGTCGAGATGCCGTTCGGATATACCTCGTGGGTATCCAGGCCCTGAGGCTCCAGAAAGATATGGTGCTGGTCCTTGTCGGCGAACCGGAAGACCTTGTCTTCGATGCTGGGGCAATAACGAGGCCCGATGCCTTCAATGACACCCGTGAACATGGGGCTTCGGTCCAGGCCGCCACGGATAATGTCGTGGGTGCGCTCGTTCGTGTAAGTAATCCAGCAGTTTACCTGCGGCAGCATTGGCGTCTCGTGATAAAACGAGAACCGTGATGGCACGACATCGCCCGGGTCAGGCGTGCACCGCGCCCAGTCGATGGTGCGCCCATCGAGGCGTGGCGTGGTGCCGGTCTTGAGGCGACCGACGTCCAGCCGTAGCGCGCGCAGCTGATCGGCGAGACCGATGCTGGCCTTGTCGCCGGCCCGTCCGGCCTGAAAATTCTGCAGTCCCACATGGCACAGACCGCGCAGGAATGTGCCGGTCGTCAGCACAACGGCGCGTGCGCGATAGAGCACTCCAAGCTGATCTACCACGCCGCCGACAATCGATCGCCCGTCCTGCTCAAGAAGCTCGAGTCGTTCGACGGAGCCCTGCTTGATGTCGAGGTTGGGGGTGTTCTGCATTTGCCGAAGCATTTCGCGGCGATACACACCCATGTCGCTCTGCGCGCGCGAAGACCGCACGGCCGGTCCTTTGCTGGCGTTCAGGCGTTTGTAGTGAATGGCAGCCAGGTCAGCGACCTTGCCCATGATGCCACCAAGCGCGTCGATTTCGCGCACGAGGTGTCCTTTGGCGAGTCCACCGATGGCGGGGTTGCAGCTCATGGCGCCGATGGTGTCGACGTTCATGGTCAGCAACAGGGTTTTGCATCCGAGCGAGGCGAGCGCGTGAGCGGCTTCGCATCCAGCGTGGCCACCACCGACGACGATGGCATCGTAACGGGTCGGATATTCAAACATGAGCCGAACGGGGCATGTGCAGGGCGGGCGTATCGTCAAACGACGGCGGCTCTGCATAGCGGTGTGCGCGGCGAATGGGAAGCGGCGAATCCATCGTAATCTGCCGTAGATGGATGCGTTTGGGTGGGTCGGTGAGCTGGTGTGAGAGGGCCAGCGTGGGGATGTCGAGGCGGGGAGTGCGTCGCAGAAACCGACCGGTGGGTCCGAAAAATCGTAGTGAAATTCAAGGCTTGACCGATAGGGATCGCGTGGGTAGGTTGCGCGGTGAGAAGTGGTAGTACCAATTCTTGCAGGCCACGAAGGAGCACGGCCGGGTGATTCCCCCGCGTGGTGGTTCACAGGTAGCCCCGAGACGGCAATACTCCGAGACAAGACATGCGCATTCTTACCCGTCGCGAGGTCGAGCTGATTGACCGTATCGCGCTGACGTTCTTTCCCCACGGACCGGATCGGGGTCTGGACGCGGATGAGGCTGGTGTTGTCGGTTATATCGACCGCTTTATCGCCAACCTTCCATTGCCTGAGCAGTTGAAGATGCGGGCGCTGCTGCAGATCATGGAGTACGGCATTGCCGTGACCACGATGAATCCGTTCGCGCGGTTTACGCGGGCGACCGATGAACAGTGCGCTGACTATCTGCGTTCATGGGAGCGCAGCCCGATTCCGGCGCGCAAGGGTATTTTTCAGGCGCTTCGCTCGCTGGTCACCATCGCGTGGTACGAGTCCGCAGCGGTGCGGGAGGGGCTCGGTACCGAGCGCCACGAGGAACGCATTCGCGAAGAGCTGTTGCGCATGCTCGCCGCGAGCGGCGCGGCGGTGAAGGGCGACGCCAGCTTTGAACCTGAGACTTCCATGTTGACGGAAGCAGGTCATGTCGGTAGCGGCGCGCCGGCGGAAACGGGTGCGGCTTTAGCCCCGGTCGCCACGCGCTCGCCGGATGCCCCCGCGGCCTCGGCTCCCTGACTTACGGCTGCTCGCCCGGACACTCTCGAGAACATCGCATGCGCACCGTTCAAGCCATCAAGAACCGCTGGTCTACCGACCAGCTCATTACCGGCATCGAGCTGGGAGAGTGGGCCAAAATGCTGGCTCGCAACGGCTGGAAAGTCGATCCTGCCTATTTTCATCGCGCCGCCTGGGTCACGGGCTGGTCGCTGCCAGCGACCGTGTTCGGCCGCCTCGAAGACGCCACCTATGGCCGACAGCTGTCGGCCATGCAGCTGGACCCTACCCCTCTGTTTATTCTCGGGCACTGGCGCAGTGGTACGACACACCTGCACAACATGCTCGGTCGTGATCCGCAGAACACGTTTTCGACGGTTTACCAGTGCGTGTTCCCCACCGCGTTCCTGACCACCGAGAAGTTTCTGCCTCAGCTCACCGGCGGCCTGCTCACGGAGACCCGCACATATGACAACGTGAAGTTCGGCTGGCACGAATCGGCGGAAGACGAGATCGCGCTCGCCAAGCTCTGCGGACTGTCGCCCTATGTGGCGTTCATGTTCCCTGAAAATTCCGCGAAGTACGAGAAGTACATCGACTTCCTGGAAGCCACCGAGAAGGAACGAAGGGAGTGGAAAGAGGCTTTCACCTATCTGCTCAAGAAGATCATGATCGCGACCGGCGGAAAGCGCGTCGTCGTCAAGTCATGTACTCACTCGGCGCGCATTCAGATGCTGCTCGATATGTTCCCGGATGCGAAGTTCATTCACATTCACCGGAACCCCTACGAGTGCTTTGCGTCCACACTGCACATGCGCAGCCACACGGACTGGGAGAACTTCTTCCACCTTCCCGAAGAGTCCGTCGAAGGCCAGCGTATGGAGCAGACCGCGCTGCTCGGTCAGCGCATCTTTGAGCGCCTGATCGAAGACAAGCGGCTTATTCCGCAGGAAAACTTCTACGAGATTGCCTACGAGGACCTCTGCGGCAACGAAGTGCAGGTGCTCGGCGATATTTACGAGAAATTCAATATGCCCGGATGGGATCGGTTCAAACCCATCCTCGAAGACTACACGAGTGGTCTCAAGGGCTATAAGCGAAACGAACTGAAGATTGATGACCGGTTCAAAGACCTCGTCTGGGACCGGTGGCGCGTTGTTTTCGATTATTACGGCTACAGCAGGGAGTACGGCTCGTGAGCAGCATGAAGGAAATGATCAACGAGCACATCCACTCGAGTGCTCACCTCTCCAAGAAGCACGTACACCCGCGCCTCATGAAGCTGTTCGAAGCCGGTGGCCTCGCCAGCGTCTACGATCGTGCCGAAGGTCAGTACCTGTTCACCGAAAACGGCGACAAGTACCTCGACTTTCTCGGCGGCGGCGGCGTCTTCATGCTCGGGCGCAATCACCCGCGCGTGAAGCAGGCCCTGCGCGACGTGCTCGACCTTGAGATCCCCAACCTGTGCGTCACAAACGCTTCGATTCTGGGCGGTCTGCTGGCCGAAAAGCTGCTGAACGTGGCTGGGCCCGAGAACTACTCGAAGGTGTTCTTTGCCAACTCCGGCACGGAATCCACCGACATGACGATCCGCTTCGCCCGGTTCCTCACTCGTCGCCGTCGGTTCCTGTACCTGGAAGGCGCGTTCCACGGACGCACCTATGCCGCCATTTCCATGTGTGGCATGCCGCAGCTCCGCGACGGTATGGAACCCCTGATGCCGATCTGCACACCCATCAAGGCCAATGACATCAACATGTTGCGCCGCGAACTGAAGGCGGGTGACGTCGCTGGATTCATCTTCGAGCCGGTGCAGGGCATGACCCTCGAAGTGCTCGACCCGGGCTACCTGCGCGAGGCCGAGATCCTGTGCAAGCAGTACGGAACCCTCATGATCTCGGATGAAGTGCAGGCCGGTCTCTGCCGCACAGGTCCGTTCTTTGGCTCGGTCGGCGCTGGCGTTCGCCCCAGCATGATCACCGTCTCGAAGATCCTCTCGGGCGGTCAGGTCCCCGTCGCGGCCGTGCTCATGACCGAGGAAGTCTATCAGGCGCTCTTCCAGAAGTTCAAATCCGGCCCGATTTACTTCTCGACCTTCGCCGAAAACAACCTCGCCATGGCCGCCGCCATCGCCACCGTCGATGAGCTCGTCGAGATCGATGCACCCGCGCGCGTCGAAGTCCTTAGCAAGCTCCTCAAAGACGGTCTGGAGAAGATCAAATCGAACTATGACGTCATCGACCGCGTTGTCGGTAAGGGCCTCATGCTCGGCGTGTACTTCAAGGACAGCAACAATCTCGCGCTCGCTCTGCAGCAACGTCTCATGATGTCGGCCGATCAGGGTGCGTTTGGTGCCGCGGTAAACGTCGATATGCAGGTGAAACACCGCATTCTCACCCAGATTCCCGGCCCCAACCTCAACGCGCTCAAGATTCTGCCGCCCGTCATCACCACCGAAGAAGACGTGCAGTACTTCCTGGAAGCGTTCGAAGACACCATCGCCAGCTATTACACGGTACAGTCGAGTCCGATTCGCTCGATCAGCCGCGGCTTTGTCAATCAGACCCTCAAGAACGTGAAGGGCGCCCTGCCAGCGGGTATCCTCTCTTCGTTCATGCCAAAGCCGGCGTCGGACGACGACGGAAAAAAAAACACCCGGATGAGCTGAAGCCAGCTGCCGAACCGCCGCGCACTGCCAACACCCTCAACGGTAGCGCAGCGAAACCACACGAGTTTCCTGATACAAAGGGGCTCTACGAGTATCACCACTACCGCGGGCCCGTCACCGACCACGCCGACTTTGTCGTGATCGGCTCGGGTCCCGGTGGCGCACTCGTAGCCCGCTCGCTCGCCGCGCGTGGCGCCGATGTCGTCGTGCTTGAGTCAGGTCCAGTGGTTCGCCCCCAGCAGTTTAGCCGCGATATGGGCGAGACCCTGTCGAAGTATTTCTGGGAAGGAGGCCTGCGGGCCGCGCGCGGCCCGGTTCCGCTGCCCTCGCTCACCGGCCGCGTGCTTGGCGGAGGCTCGGTGTTCAACTCTGCCATCTGTATGCGCATGCCCGACTGGGGCGCCGAGCGCTGGCGAGATGAACATGGCGTGGAGGGGTGCATGGACACCGATCTGGCGCCCTATTTTGAGTTCATGGAGAAGTACCTGCACGTCGCGCCCACGCCCGATGAAGTGTTGGGAACCCGCAACCTGCTCTTCAAGAAAGGCGGCGAGGCCATGGGCTTCGAACCCACCTCGATCGAGCGCAGCGTGGACGGGTGCCATGGTTCGGGCAACTGTCTGCTTGGCTGCAAGAACTCCGCGAAAATGTCGATGGACCGCAAGGGCATCCCTGAGGTGCTGGAGCGTGGGGGTCGTGTGTACACCAGCGCGCACGTCGACACGCTGATCATGCGCGGTAAGCGTGCAGCTGGCGTCGTAGGCAAGGTTGTGGACCCGGTCACGGGCAAGAAGACTCATGAAGTACGCATTACGGCTCGTACGGCGGTGATTGTCGCCGCCGGCGCGTACCATACGCCCTGCATTCTTATTCGCTCTGGCGTTCAACACCCGGCGCTCGGCAAGAATCTTCGTACCCATCCGGGCGGCCTCGTCATGGGTCTGTTTGACGAAGAGGTCAACCCGTGGATCGGCGCCACACAGGCCTTCCACGTCTCCAAATTCCTGCCCGAAGGCATTAAGCTCGAATCGGCATGGACCTCGGAGGCCATCTTCGCGTCCACCTTCAAGGGCGTCGGCGCAGAATATGTCGACCGAAACCGCAGCTTCAAGCACCTCGCACCCTGGGATGTCTGGGTCAGTGGAGACGACTCGGTTGGCTCGGTTCGGCCGCTGCCGTCCGGCCTCGTCGATATTCAGTATGATTTCCGCGCGGGCGATGCCCGTCGTCTGCAGGAAGGGTATGCGAAACTCATGGATATGTCGTTTGCGGCAGGCGCGCGCAAGGTCTTCACGCCTTTCTCGGAGCCCTTCGACGTGATTTATGATGCCGATGATGTAAAGAAATTCCGGGCGACACATTTTACGCCCAAAGATTTCCAGACCGGCTCCAATCACCTGTTCGGCACCACCCGTATGGGTGGAAATCGCGAAGAATATCCGCTGAATTCGCAGGGCGCCATGCGCGGTTATGAAGGCATTTATGTCTGCGATACCGGTATGTTCCCATCTACGCCCGGCGCAAACCCCATGATGACCCTCATGGCGATCGCCGAGCGCATGGGCGAACAGCTCACCGCGTAAAGAAATTCGGGTGCTCAATCAGGCGCCCAATGATGAAATTCTGCCGCCCTGCGATGATCCGAATCGATTTTGCAGGGCGGCGGAAATTCCAGCGCTTACGTCAGTGGCTCCAACTGCTTTCGTGCGGCCGCAGCCATGTCAACCAGCGCTTTGCGCACAAAACGAGCGTTGATTGCCGTTTCGTCGAACGTAAACCGGATATTGCGGGATTTTCCGGCGGCGGTGGCTCGCACGTCAAAGCCGAATCGGTCGATCGCGATCATGACGGCGTCTTCGCACTCCGGAAAACCACCAAATGCCCGTGCATAGTCGACCATATTATGGCGATGGTCATCGTTCATGTGTGAAATCATGCTTGTGGCTGATTCCCAGAGTGGGTCGGGTTCGGCGGCGGTCCATTCGTCACCGCTAATCCAGCTCATACGGCCGAATCCTGCAATATAGCGCACCTTTTCGGTGCGCAAATGCCAGAAACCAAAGTCCGAAAACCCGATATATTCAGACGCCGCAGGAAAACGTGACAGCCAGGCGGCTTTGTCGTCGTCGGTGGCCGAAAAGGGTTCGCCATGGCACAACAGGCTGACGCGCGCTTCCACCAGCGGTTCGGCGTGCGCCAGACCGTCAGCGGTCAGGAATCCGCACTTCGGATTTGCCTTCAGGTTGCGTGTATGAACCGCCAGACCACTGATGAACAGCATGATGTTGCCGTCGCCCGTGGGCAGAATTTCGGCGACCGAGGCGTAGGGGTGCCCCGTTTCGGCATCCAGCGTGGTCAATACACCTGCCTTGCAGCGGGCGAGCAGTGCGCGGCCCAGCTCTGCCTGCGTGGGGCGTGGTTCGGGACGGGGCGTCGAGTCGGTCATGGCGCTTCGGAGAGGTATGGTCGCGCTGCATCGGGTTTGCGCCGGTGGACCAGCGCGGGTGCACCCCTGATTGTCGGGTGCGCGTGGAAGAAACGCAATGCGGGCGTCGTTTCGGACACACAAAATCGGGTGGCGTGTCTGACCTGAAATCGTTAGAAGCCTGCCCACCCTGCCATTCTGTCCGGTTGAACCTTCATGTCAGACCAGAACCATCCCCTTCACGACGTTCGCCCCTGGGGCAGCTTCACCGTGCTTGAAGAATCGGAGCACTGGAAGGTGAAGCGGATTGAGGTACTCCCCGGAAAGCGACTGAGCTATCAGAAGCATCGGTTTCGTCAGGAACACTGGTTTGTGGTGGCGGGTGAAGGCACCGTCATTCTGGATGGCGAGCGGCATAGCGTGCCCACCGGTCAGGCCATTGATATTCCGCACGGTGCAGCCCACCGCATGTGCAACGAAGGCGACGACCTGCTGGTGTTCATCGAGGTGCAGCGCGGCACGTACTTTGGCGAGGACGACATCATCCGTCTCGAAGACGACTTCGGCCGCAAGGACGGCTGACGTAATCCGTTGTAATAACGAGACAATCCGAGATCGACACCGTCGTGGCCGACCAGCGTGTCGGCCACCGATCCAGCGCAACCCGCTGTAATGACGTGACAATCCGAGATCGACACCGTAGTGGCCGACCAGCGTGCCGGCCACCGATCCAGCGCAACCTGCTGTTATTGCGCCATAATCCGAAAATCTGGCTGGGTCGCCACGCCTGATCAGTGCGACGCGAATAACGACCGCAGGGACACGCGCCGCATGGCGCCGCTGTCGGCCTTGTACTGCAGCTCGTTCAGCTGTTCTTCGAACGGTCCGATGAGCCAGCAGTGTTCGTCGTCGAGCGCGATGGGATCGAGCGCGTCCAGACTCAGACCGCAGATGTCACGATACTCGACGATGTCTTCGTCTTCGTCTTCTTCGAGCCAGCGGAGCGGCAGCCCCTGCGTACGACATACGTAGGGGCGATGTTCGTAGATGCGGCACAGGCCTTCGGAGTTCAGGAATGCGCATGCCCCCGACGTATGCGCCTCTCCGCTGCGGAGCAGGTCGGGGTAATGCTCCCGGATGAGGTCGGCCTCGACCTCAAACACGGTCAGGTCATCGGTGCAACAACCGGAGCAGCCTTTGCGGCAGTGAAGCTTTGTTCCATACAGGGCCGCAAGTGGCGCTACCTGCTCGTCAACACGACGGTGAAGTTCAACGACGGTCATGGAATTCGCCATGAAGAGACCGTTAGACAGCTTTGTACATAGAAGGCTGGAACTCTGACCGAGCGTCACTTACACACAGGCGGTCGCTCATTCAAGCCCCCTCCCCGAAGAAGGCCACCCCGGAACTGTCGATGCGCACACGCCTGCCTCTCTGGATCTCTGTGTTTTGCATGCTCGCGACGGTCGCCTGCAGCGAGACTTCCAGCGTACCCGATGTCACCGATGCCGGTGTGGCCGACACCCAGTCGGATACGCCAGACCCTGAATCGCCGGACACCACACCTGCTGCTCCCGAAGTGACCACCACGACGCTAGGCTGGATCGCGGTTCAGGATGGACAGCTGGTGGATGAATTCGGTCGCCAGTGGCTGATCCGGGGCATCAACGCGCGCGTGGAGGGTCTGTTTGACGTGACCTTTGATGATGGTCGCATTCCGCTGCAGCCGATTCCCGACTGGATCGCCGATGACGCCGCCCGAGCGGCAGCGATGGGTTTCAATATGTTGCGTCTGCCCATTAACTGGAGCGGTCTGGAGCCCACCGAAGGCGAATTTAATGAAGCCTATTTCGCCCGACTGCTTGAAGTGGTGGAATTAACGACCCGCGCTGGCCTTTACGTGCTGCTGGATTTCCATCAGGACGCATGGTCGAAAGAGATCGGCGAAGACGGTGCACCTCTGTGGGCCATCGTTCCGCCGCCAACACAACTGTTGCAGGGCCCGCTGAACGACCTGTCGCAGCGTCGGGTGTCGGCGCAGGTGCTGGCCGCGTTCGCTGGCTTTTACACCAATCGAGAGAATATTCAGGACCGATTCTTGCCGGTATTTTCGGAGGTGGTTACCCGCTATGCCGACAATGCTGGTGTGATAGGCGTCGAAATTCAGAACGAGCCCGTCACGAGCAGCGTCAATGATGGTGATGCGTTGCTGCAGCAGTTCTACGAGCGCTTCGCTGCGCGGATGCGAGAGCTCGATCCTCGGCACACCATCTGGATGGAACCCGACTCGCTGCGTAATTTCACGAACTCCGCTCCTCTGCGCGAGCAGCCGTTCCCCGACGACAATATCGTGTACACGCCGCACCTGTATCCAGGTCTAACGGGAATGCGCGAAACAACCGTGGAAGGCTGGAAACGCGAGCTGCAGCCAACTTTTGACTCGCTCATGGCGGAGTCGGCTTCGTGGGGCGGCGCGGTCGTGTGGGGTGAATGGGGCGATGATCCTAATGGGGAGACGGCGGCGAGCTACTGGCGCGCGTTTGATGAGCTGTCAGACGAGCGGCTGGTTGGTCATGCCTACTGGTTATGGAAAGAACGGAGCCAGGGATTCTGGGGTTTCTTTACCTATGACGAGGCCACCGACACGTGGACGGAGCGGGCAGAGGCGATGGCGGGGTATATGCGGCCCGCCGCCATGGCGGTACCAGGCCGCATGGTAGCGCACGCGAGCGACCGTGATGCAGGCACGCTGGTGGTGACTTTTGAGGCTCGCGGTGGCGAGGCTGCGCCCCTCGTGTATTTGCCGCCGACGTCGGAGTGGCAGGTCACGCTGAACGGTACGACGCTGCAGATTCAGCCCGACGCTGCTGGCCGCGTATTGCTGCCCTGGTCAGGCGAAGCCGGTACCTTTGAGCTTCGCGCCTCGCGCCAGAATTGAGCGAGTCAGCCCCGCAGCGAGCGCAGCTGCGATTGAATGAAGGGAAGAAAGGTCTGGTCGCCGGCTGCCCACGGAACCGAGAGAAGCTCGTCGGGGCCCAACCAGCGTAGCTCGGCGTGTTCGAGTGCGACGGGTTCGCCGTGGGGCAGCTCGCACAGATAAGCCACCAGATGAATGTTCCGGGTGGCTTGCTGAATGCTGTGCTCTGCGAGAAATGAGTGAACACGCACCTGAACGCCCAGCTCTTCCATGAGCTCGCGCGCCAGGGCCTGCTGGTCGGTCTCACCGGAATCGACTTTGCCACCCGGAAGCTCCCACATGCCCGCGATCGGGCTCGCCGTGCCTATGGGTCGCTGCGCCGACAGCACGCGGCCGTCGCGCAGGATCGCACCCGCAACGACGCGGATGGTGGGGATGGGTGAGAGTGGCTCGGTCGTCTGCCGGGTCATGGCGCCGCACCGGTTGGTGGAGGGTTCTTTTTCTGCCGTTTTTCAATCGCACGGCGCATGCGCTTCATGGCCTTGTCGAGACCCATGGCGCTGCGTACTTCGCGCATGGTTTCCTGCGCGATGGCCCGCATTTTCATGGTGCCTTCGTACAGGATCTCATCGACGAGTCCGGTGTCGGCGACATATTTTGCACGTCGTTCCCGTATGGGCTCCATCCATTCATTGACGGCAAGCGTGAGCTTGTCCTTTACCTCGCCGTCGCCCACTTTTCCGGCGCGATAGCGCTCTTTCAGATCATCGACCTCTTCTTTTCTGGAATTAAACAGATCGTGATACACAAATACCGGGTTTCCTTCCACGGTGCCGGGGACATCGGCGTGTACCCGATTGGGATCGGTGTACATGCCGCGAATTTTCTTTGCGACAGCGGCGGCGTCGTCGCTCAGAAAAATGGCGTTGCCTGCGGATTTGGACATCTTCCCCTTGTTGTCAGTACCGACGAGGGTAGCGACTTCACCGAGCAGGGCGTCGGGTTCGGGAAACACTTCACCATACAGATGGTTAAACCGGCGGGCAATTTCGCGGGTAATTTCCACGTGTGCGAGGTTATCTTTTCCAATGGGCACGAGGTGTGCACGGGGAAGTAGAATATCAGCCGCCTGAAGCACGGGGTATCCGAGCAGGCCGTAGGGGAAATTCTCGTCGTCCAGGTTGGCGTTGCGCGCCATGTCCTTGATGGACGGTAGTCGCTCGAGACGATTGACGCTCACCAGATTCTGAAAAATGGTGTTGAGCTCATAAATCTCGGGAATCGCGGACTGCAGGTAAACGGTCGTCACGTTCGGGTCGATGCCGGCCGCCAGATAATCGAGCACCATGTCGCGCGAGTTTTCGGTAATTTGCTCAATATCCGCCGCAGTGGGCTTGGTCGTGAGCATATGAAGGTCGGCGACGATCAGGATGGTCTCGTACTCGTGCTGCAAACGAACCCGATTCTCAAGGCTGCCCAGGTAATGACCCAGATGCAACTTGCCCGTGGGGCGATCGCCGGTCAGGATTCGCTTGCGTGTCGAGGTATCGGTCATGAGGAGATTCCGTGTGGCGAAGAAGCCGCTCGGCTGGTGCAGCCCGACGCACCATCGCAGAGATTCGAGGGGCACCGTGGCCGTTCAGGTCCCGAGGCGCGCGCACTTTGCCGACTCTCGAATCTTTGTCAACGGCGGGGACGGACAAGATTGCGTCTCACCCCGAGTCTTTGACCGCACCATCCTCACGCGACTGGTGTCCATGGCGTCGACCTGGTCGACCTCCGAGTCGGCCATCTGTCTGTTTTTAAACAAAGTTCGTCTATGACACCGTATTGGCCGACCTCCGTGTCGGCCATCTGCCTGATTGCACGACACAATCTGGATCAGACGCTTGTCTGCATCGCCTTTCCGCCTCGACCACCGTGGGCCAGACGCGCCCCTCCCATCACTCGGCGGCCGCGTCAGAGGCAAACATCACTGCCACCGCTTCTTCACCTGGCTCCTCGACGGTCTCGCGATGCCATGACTCGGCCCGCACCACCCTTCCCATGCCGCCCCTCATCGGTTACCCTGCGCACCGTCTTCGGCACTGGTGCCGAACAAGAGGGAGCCGCATGAACGTTCAATCCGGGTGCCATTGGCACGCAACGACACAGGCGCGGAGAGATGGGAGACACACGGGCAGCGGGCACACCCGAAATGGGCGAGTCTTCTGGCCGGTCATTTTTGTCACGGCAATAGCCTCTGTCTCGGGGTGGCTGACTGCGTGTCAGCGCGTGGTTCCGTCGTCGCCGGAATCGCGAGAGGCGTCGTCCGAGAGCGTCGTTGTGGCTACCAGTGAAGCGTCGGGCGTTGCTATTGTGCCGCCGGTTATGCTTCCGGTGGAACATGAATCTGCAGAGGTTCGCTCAGTGTTCGACCAATGGGACATAGAAGGGAGTGGACCCGTATTTTGCCGCGATATTTTCGACGCCGACGACACGGTGAAACGGCAGTTGCGTTTTGCGACACGCCGGGCAGATTTCTGCTCGAATTCCGATGTGTACCTGCGCCCTGATTATCTGGGATATCTGGGTGGGTTTGTATTTGAGGCGCAACATTATGGTGTGCTGGCACCCGCTTTCGCGCACGGTCCCGTGGGTTATCCGGTGGGTGAACAGTTTTTTACCCTGAGCTGCGAGCTTGACCCCGAGGCCCGGGCAGACGTCATGCGACTGCGGTCATTCTCTTACGCGCAAATGGAGTGTGAGCCGCCGACAACGCTTCAGGTGCCGGTCATGTGGGAAGACAAGGCCTCCATGCCGGCTCCGCTCAGTTGGGAGAATCTGACGGTTTCGGCTCAGGGGTTTCTGATGGGTCAGGGCGCACAGGCGGACGTCGTCGTGAACGGCGTGCGGTTGCGATGGTCGGATGGTCGTGATTTCTCGCAGCGCTGCAGCGATTTTCCGGCGCTGGTCTGGCTCCCAAACCCGCCGGGCCACACAGTCTGGTATGCTGATCAGGACGCATGGACGCTGGCGCGAGTCCACGTAGAGTCGTTTGAGAGCTGGCCTGCCGAGCAGCTGGCGGTTACGGTTTCGCGGTGCGCAGTGCCCACGATACCGGGGCTTGAAGCCGGTGGTCATGGTGGGTAGCAGCTGTCCAGACAGCGGCCTGGCTCTGGTGCGAGATGCGTGCGGCCGACCCACGCCGGGCTTGTATCCGTCATGCTGCCGCTGTGACGGATACAGGTAGATTGTGTAGTCGTCACGGGCCTTTGTCCTTTGTGGTGTCATGTCCGCGCCCCTGTACACATTGCAACCCAGAGCGTTGACGGTGCTGTTTGGCGACCTGGAGAATCAGGCGCTGAACGAAACGCACGTGCTGCCAGGCCCCCCGGGTTCATTGCTGGAGCGCGAGAACGCCGGTGGTTTTCGCTTTTACGCCAGACAGTACAACGACGCCGACGGCAAGAAACGGGAGCAATACGTGGCGGAGCCGATCGGCCAGCCTGCGTCCGACGCCGCCGCGGCGGTCATGCGAACTCGGCTTGTGGAGCTGCTGCATGCCATTGCGTGGTGAACGGATTCGGTGAACGTGAACAACGTCGGGACACCCGCCTCACTCGAACGGTGGCACCCGGTTTTCACGGTTCCACGAAACGAGCTCCACCCCGGCCGCGCGCAGCGCTCCGGCGGCGTCTTCGGCGAGCGCGTGCAGCGAGGCTTCGACGGACGCTCGGCCGGCCGCCATCACATGTTCGAAGTTGGTGCGGGTGATGGCGTCGCTGATGGATTCACGCACCGGCTGCTGCAACAGCGCATGAAACTCGGGGCTCCCCGGCGACACGAATCGGTCGGCGTTGTCGCGGCCCTTCTTGACGCGCGCCAGCGCATCCAGCCGCACGAACTGGATGGCAGGCAACGGTGAGCGACGCAGCAATGGAATCAGGCCCGGCGCGGTTTCGTGGCGCACGGTCAGTTGTGGGTGAAACGCCGCCAGCGCCAGCACCGAGCGACCGCCGCGCAGCACCTGAAACTCATCGAGCAGCTGTTTGGCGCGGTGCTCCCAGTCGGCCGCCGTGCACACGACGCGCGGCACGACGATCTGCATGACCTCGGCGTCGAGAGAATCTGCGAATTCGAGCAACCAGGCCGGAAGTTCCTGCCAGTGTGTGAGCGGATCGCCCAGCGCCGGGGCGCAGGCCAGCGCTTTCAGCGTGGTACGCCCTGAAAGCCGCGATGAGCGAGCAAAAGGGCACCAGCTGGCGCCTTCAATGAAGGTGCCGACCCAACGGGAATGGTAGTCGAGCGCGATCTGTACGGAGGGATCGGTCATGCCGGCAGGTGTCTTCCATTCCGGAGATCGGGTCAACGGACGCGAGCTTGTGAAAAAATGCACATGCGTCCTTAAAAAGTATCACGAGCGCGCATCCGTGCCGCGTTTGCCGCATCTCTAGTAGTGGCTCGACCCTGTGGCATCTTTACCTTCACGCCCACCGCGGAGGGGATAGCACCGCGGTCTTCGGCACCTGAGGGTGCCGAGCTGATGCACCTGGAGCCGCCGGGGCATCAGAACCACCGGACGTGAACGCCACGCGATCCCTGCTCACCACTACAGCGAGCGGGGGTCGTCCATTTTTGCTGTGCGGCCGTTCGGACACGCCGCGGCAGCGAACCCTGTATGGCAGGGCGCAGGTGGGTCAGCTTACGCGAGCTTCTTCCGCAGCTGCTTGAGATCCCACGCCGGTCCGGCGATGAAGCCCAGCGGATCATCGGCAAAAGCGGGGGCCGCTTTTTCGTAAACCCCGTGGCCTACGAAGTTCAGGCCCCAGCCGAAAGCGAAAGCACCGGCCGACACGGCCCATGCGGGTCGAAACGGTTTGGCTGCCAGCAGCCCGACGGTGCCGCCGACGATGATCGGAATGCCGATGACGTGCAGCAGGCGGTTGGTGGGGTGCTGGTGGGTGCTCTCGTAGAAGGACTCCGACCACGCCCAGCGCTCGGCAAACGAGCCGTTGAACTCGGGGTGGGTGGCGCGCCAGGTGGTTTCAAGTCCCGAGAGTCCTCGCGCCACCAGGCTAACCGCCGTCATTTTTCGCCCCGCCAGCAAGGCGAGCATGCCACCGGCGGTGAGCGCGAGGTCTCGTTTTTTGGGGTCAGCGATGAGGTTGGCGAGCGTCGCGATCATGGTGTGCCTGTGGCGTGGGGCTGGACAGAGAATGAGAGCGCGGGTTTGTAGGCGCTATGCGTCTGTGGTCAAACGAAAATCTCGCCGGCGGCGCAGAGCGAGCAGCGCGAGCGCGGTGAGCGGAAGCGCGGCGCCGGGCGTGTTGACGGTGCTGCAGGAGCTGGAACGTTTGACTTGCGTGCTGTCGTTTTCGCGGTCGTCGTCGGGCCGTGGCGCCGGGTCACGGTCGGGAACAGGATCGGGATTAGCGGCGTCTGATTCGCCTGCGCTGTCAGGGGTAGCGTCCGATGTGGTGTCGGATGAGCCGCCAGCGTCCGCGTCGCCAGCATCGGGAATACCGGCGTCGCCTGAGCCGGCATCCTCGCCTGTCGAACCGCCGCCCTGCACATCGGTGAATGGGCCGTCATAGAAGGTGACGCGTGGGTCCGAGGTGCTGCCATCGCCAGCGGCCTGAAAATAGAGCGCGTCCACGTCGTACCAGGTGTTCAGGTCGGCTCCAATGCGAGCGTCGGTGGCGAGCGCGAGGCGCAGCGATCGGATCTCGCCACGCCATTCCGGGTGTTCATCGAGGGCAATGCGGGCGGTATGCAACGTGCCGTCGCCGGGCATCTGAAAGGTGAGTGTGCGCGTGGAATCAAGCGTCTGGCCGTCTGCGGCCCACCACAGCTGCAGGGTGTGCACACCTTCATACGCGCGGTGCTGCAGCACCAGCTCGGTAAATCGGTCGGCGTCGATGCGGGTCCAGCCGGGTGAGTCGATGGTTGGGTTGGGTCCGACGGCGCGGGCCGCGAGCATGCCCTCGCCGTTGAGGCCGAGCGTGGCGAGATTTGTGGGGTCGGCGTTGGTCCAGCCCTCGACGTTGTCGGGATCGTCGGCCGCATCAAAGAGCCACGCGTCTTTGCTGAGCACGTCGAACTCGTTGAAGTCATTCACATTTCGGCCGATCAGGTTCAGGGCCGGTGCGGTCTCGAAGGTGTTCTGCGGCCCGTACACGTCGGTGATGGTGCGTAGCCAGGTACGTACATCGGGCTGGTCGATTCGGCCGATGCTGGCAGGTCCGGCCGCCAGCGATAGCAGCACCCGTTTGGTTTCGCGCGGCGAGAAGGCGTGCATAATCAGACGGCCGGCCGAATCCAGGCCGTCGCGCGCGGGATTCGCGGGTTCCGAGTCGGCGCTGTTGAGTGTCCAGGTGGCACGGTCGTAGCTGGGATGGTCGGTTGAGATGGTCCAGTTGGTGGCGCCCAGATAGGGAGAATCAAAGGCGAAGCCCAGCTCCACCCCACGGATTGGCGACGGCGAGTTATTCGTCAGCAGCACCTCGGCCTGAAAAGTCTGCCCTTCGACGACATCGGGAACGCCCGCGGATGAACCCTGCGTGAGCAGATCGGAGAGACCGACCGCGCGCGCATCCAGCTCGACCGCCCACGCGGCTGGTTCGGGCTCCGGGTCCACCGTTCCTCCGCCGCTGGCAGCCGCGATGATATCGCCGAGTCGCGGATACAGCGCGTTTCCGGGGCATTCGGTGCTGCCCCACTCCCGATGCCCACGTACCCGGTCACGATTCAGGGGAATCGCGAAGGTATCGCTGAGCCATTTCACAATGTCGCCGCCGGCTTCGATCATGTTGGCAGGCGCCGCGATGGTCGAGAACGTGCCGATGTAGCTGATACCCACATTGTTGGTGTTCGCTCCGCTCGCGTGTGCCCCGACGCGCTCTTCGCTGCTGCGGCCCTGATAGACGCGCCCGTCGGAGCCGACCAGAAAGTGGTAGCCGACGTCGCACCAGCCGTTCGTGTTCACATGGTAGGCCTGAATGGCGCGCAGTCGCTGCGCGACGGTCATGGAGTCGGGAGTCGGTGATACCGTGTGGTGGATGGTCAGCCAGTACGGGTCGTGCACGTCTCCGCAGATACGGCCCGGGTCGGTCGCACCCCACGCAGCGCGTGTGACTACAAAGCCTGGCAACGTGGCAGCCTGTCCGACCGTGGCGAAGTCGCCCTCGCGCGCCGTGGGCGTTCGCGGCGAAGCGACGGGGGTGGGTGTGACGGGAGCTTGTGGCAGGGCGGCAGTGGCCGCACGCAGGTGCTCCGGAACGAGCACTTCCTCGTAGAACTGGGTGCGCAGGAACCGCACACCGTCGGCGTCCACGATGCGGATTGCGGTGGCCTCGTGCGGGGGCAGAACGTGGCCCACGTGGGCCATGCCCTCGCGCCAGGTCAGGGTGACCGGTTGCGGTTCTGACCAGATTCCGTCTTGATCCCGGGTGCTTACCTGAAGTGCCCCGGCAGGCTCACGGTCGTACATGAAGCCAATCTGCCGGAACGGAACGTCCTGCGTCAGCTCGATGGTGCCGTTGACAGCGGCAGCGGTGACGTCGGCGGCCGAGAGCAGCGCCAGCACGTGACCGTGGGCGTCGCCCTGATCGTGTGGCTCCTGAATGGCGGGTTCGTCCGCGACGATCGGCATGGTGCCTTCGTCCGATGCGGCGCACGCGCCAAGAAAGAGCAGAGCAAGAGGGTGAATGTGACGAGCGCGCATGAAAAAACTCCAGCGTTCCGACCATCTGTACACAAAAGCGCCGGTCGATTTCACCTGATTCGCCGGGCATGTGCAATACCCGGATGGACTGTATGTGCAGGTTTTGCAAGGTCTTGCTACGGGGTTTCTGCCACCGGGTTGCATCCACCGGGTGACGTGCTAGACCCGCCGCGCCTCGATCCCGGTCTGGCTATGAACCACGCAGCAACGCCCCCATCTTCCATGGAACGCCGCCTTCTGCGCGAGGTGATGCGAGCCAATAAACAATGGCACCTGATCGAGCCCGATGATCGGGTGATGGTGTGTCTGTCTGGCGGCAAAGATTCATACGCGCTGCTGGCGTTGCTGCAGAAATTGCAAACGATCGTGCCGTTTCGGTTTTCGCTGGTCGCCGTGAATCTCGATCAGGGCCACCCGGGGTTTCCGCAGCACATGATCGCCGAGCACTGCGAAGCGGTTGGCGTCGAGCACAAGATGCTGAGTGTGGACACGTACTCGATTGTTCTGGAGAAGACGCCGGAAGGAAAAGCGTACTGCTCCATGTGCTCACGCCTGCGCCGTGGCATTCTGTACAACGCGGCCGTAGAGCTGGGTTGCACCAAGATTGCGCTGGGTCACCATCGCGATGATCTGATTGAGACCGCGCTGCTCAATCTGTTTTACGCAGGCAAGCTGGGTTCCATGCCGCCCCGCCTGCAGAGCGACGATGGCAGAAATACCATTATTCGTCCGCTGGCATTTTGTGCTGAAGATGATGTGGCTGCGTATGCGGGGGAAATGAAATTCCCGATTGTGCCGTGCAACCTGTGCGGCTCGCAGGACGGACTTCACCGGCAGAAAATTAAATTGCTGCTCTCGGAGCTCGAGGCCCATAATCCCAAAATAAAGGGCAATATGCTGGCTGCCCTGGGTAATATTCAGGTCAGCCATTTACTTGACCTCGATTTACGTCGCGCGGTGGGCGAAGCGCCCACGTGGGACCCGTATCTGGACCCGGCGCCACCTGCCGCACAGGTAGCCAAATCTGCGGATTCGACGGAAGGAGAATAACCATGTTACTGACGATTCCCGGCTCCTCGGCGCTGTCTGCTTTTCGCCATGCCCGTACGTTGCGTCAGTTGCAGGTGGTCGTCTCGTCGGTTCGTGACGTGCAGGCGGTGTATTTGCACCTCGCGCATGTGCAGGGCGATATGTCGCCTGAGCATCGCGCGGTGCTCGGGCAGCTGCTTACGTATGGGCCGCGTGAGGAGGCAGGCGCGCTCACGGGCGCCGGAGTGCATCGGAGTCTCGTGGTGATTCCCCGTCCGGGGACGATCTCTCCATGGTCAAGCAAGGCGACGGATATCGCCCGACAATGCGGATTGCTGGAAATTGCGCGCATGGAGCGTGGCGTGCTGTGGACGGTCACCTTTGCAGAAGCGCCGACAGCGCGCGAACTTCAGGACGTTAGTGCGCAGCTGCATGACCGCATGGTCGAGGCTGTGCTGACCGCCGACGATATGGAGCAGGTGGGCGCCGCGATATTTGGCCGGGCTACGCCGGCCCCAATGACGCACGTGGCGGTGCTTGCACAGGGTCGCGCAGCTCTTGTTGAGGCAGACCAACAGCTGGGTCTCGCGCTGGCGACCGACGAGATTGATTATCTGGTGGATGCCTATCGCACGCTGGGCCGGGACCCGTCAGATATTGAGCTGATGATGTTTGCGCAGGCGAATTCGGAGCATTGTCGGCACAAGATTTTCCGCGGCTCCTGGAATATCGATGGCGAGTCGCAGTCGCATTCGCTGTTTGATATGATTCGGAATACGTATCGACATCACCCGGAAGGGGTTCTTTCGGCCTACAGCGACAATGCGTCTGTCATTCAGGGAAACACGGGACAGCGTTTCTTTGCCGACCCGAATACCCATGAATATTCAGCCACCGAGGAAGATATTCATATTCTGATGAAGGTCGAGACGCATAATCACCCGACTGGTATTGCCCCGTGGTCAGGGGCAGCTACAGGTTCGGGAGGCGAGATTCGCGACGAGGGAGCGACCGGTCGCGGTTCAAAGCCAAAGGCCGGACTCACCGGCTTTACCGTCTCCGACCTGCATCTGCCCGAGCTTCCGCAGCCATGGGAAACCGGCGTACCGACGCCGTCCCGCATGGCCACCGCCCTGCAGATCATGATCGATGGTCCCCTTGGTGGTGCAGCATTCAACAACGAGTTTGGCAGGCCTGCCCTGGCAGGATATTTTCGTACCTACACGGCGAGCACGACACGGAGAGATGGAAGCCGGGTGGTGCGTGGATACCACAAGCCCATTATGATCGCGGGCGGCCTTGGGAATATTCGCGGGCAGCACGTAGAAAAAGGAGGAATTCCAGCACAGGCGCTGGTGATTGTTCTGGGCGGGCCCGCCATGCAGATTGGTCTGGGTGGCGGGGCGGCCTCGTCAATGGCGTCGGGAACATCGAACGCAGAGCTGGATTTCGCTTCGGTGCAGCGTGCCAACGCAGAGATGCAACGCCGTTGTCAGGAGGTCATTGACGCGTGCTGGGCGCTGGGTGGTGCGAACCCGATTCTGTCGATTCACGACGTGGGCGCCGGCGGCCTGTCGAACGCGGTGCCCGAGCTGGTCAACGACGCGGGTCGCGGTGGACATTTCGAGTTGCGCGAAGTGCCAAATGATGAACCCGGAATGAGCCCACTTGCGATCTGGTGCAACGAATCGCAGGAACGCTACGTGTTGGCGATTCAGCCGGAGTCGTTGCCGTTGTTTCAGGGTTTCTGCGAGCGCGAACGCTGTCCGTTTGCCGTGCTGGGTACAGCCACGGGGGAACGGCGGCTGGTGGTCACCGATCGCGAATTCAGCAATACGCCCATTGATTTGCCAATGGAGGTATTGCTGGGCAAGCCGCCGCTGATGCACCGGGTGGATCATCACATGGCGACGGTGCATGAGTCGGTCGCCGACGTTGATATTTCGCTGACAGATGCGTTGCATCGCGTGCTGCAACACCCGGCGGTCGCCGATAAGTCGTTCCTGATTACCATTGGCGATCGGACGATTACCGGCATGGTCGCGCGCGACCAGATGGTGGGTCCTTGGCAGGTGCCTGTTTCGGACGTCGCCGTCACCATCGCGGATTATACCGGTTATGCCGGCGAAGCCATGGCCATGGGCGAACGCACGCCTGTCGCGACGCTGGACGCAGCGGCGTCTGCCCGGCTCGCGGTGGGCGAAGCGCTACTGAATATCGCGGCTGCCTCGATCGCGCGTATTCAGGATATTCGGCTCTCGGCGAACTGGATGGCGGCTGCCTCGTGGCCCGGAGAAGGAGCTGCGCTGTACGATGCGGTGCGCGCCGTTGGCATGGAGTTATGCCCTGCGCTGGGACTCGCGATTCCGGTGGGGAAAGACTCCATGTCGATGCGCACCGAGTGGAGCGAGAATGGAGAGAAGAACGCGGTTGTTTCGCCGGTTTCGCTCATCGTGACAGCGTTTGCGCCGGTCACCGATGTGCGGCGAACGCTTACGCCGCAGGTGACACCGGGTGCTGGTCCGCTCCTTTTGCTCGATCTGGGCGGCGGCCTGAACCGTCTGGGTGCGTCGATTTTCGCGCAGACTGTCAATCGTGTGGGCGAAGCACCGGCCGACGTGGTGTCTGCACAGGAGCTGCGAGCCGCCTTTGAGGTGGTGCAATCACTGAATCGTGACGGACTGTTGTTGGCGTGGCACGACCGGTCGGATGGCGGGCTTGCTGCGACGCTGTGCGAAATGGCATTCTGCTCGCGCTGCGGGATTTCGGTGGATATTTCGGCGTTGGGTACGGACGCGCGCGCCGCGCTGTTCGCCGAGGAATTGGGTGCGGTGATGCAGGTGGCCACCGCGTCGCTCGGCGAGGTGCGCAAGCGTTTTGCCGAGGCCGGTCTGGGCGAGGTGTTGCACGAACTCGGAGCGGTGGAATCCGGTGAGACCGTACGGGTGACCCATGCAGGTCAGACGCTGCTTTCAGAGTCACGGGTTACCCTGCATCGTCTGTGGTCGGCGACCAGCCACCACATTCAGAGATTGCGTGATAACCCGGAATGTGCAGACCAGGAATATGCGCGCCTGCTGGATACGCGTGACCCGGGCCTGAGCCCGAAGGTGGTGAATACGAATCCGCCTCCGGTGCGAAAGGTGGCGGGTATTCGCCCACGCGTGGCTATTCTTCGCGAGCAGGGCGTAAATGGACATCTGGAGATGGCGGCTTCGTTTGACCGCGCGGGTTTTCGGTCGGTTGACGTTCACATGAGCGATATTGTGGCCGGTCGGGTATCGCTGGACGAGTTTTCGGGATTTATTGCCTGTGGTGGATTCTCGTATGGCGACGTTCTGGGCGCCGGCGAGGGCTGGGCCAAGGGAATTCTGTTCAACCCCCCGGTTCGTCAGGCGTTCGAGGCATTTTTCGCTCGCCCGGATACATTTGCGCTGGGTATCTGCAATGGTTGTCAGATGATGTCTGCCCTGCAATCGATTGTGCCGGGCACCGCCAGCTGGCCGCGATTTGTACGCAACCGTTCCGAGCAATTCGAGGCGCGCCTCGCGATGGTCGAGCTGATGGATTCTCCGTCGTTATTTTTCCGTGGATTGCATGGCTCGCGTTTGCCGATTGCTGTCGCACACGGGGAAGGAAGGGCCGAGTTTGCCCCGGGCAGGAGCGCGTCTGGTGCGTTTGCCGCTCGTGCGGTGGCCGCGCGTTGGGTCGATCATTATGGAGAGCCCACCGAGTTGTATCCGTTTAATCCGAACGGGTCGCCGCAAGGTATTTGTGCGGTCACGTCAGAAGACGGACGCTTTACGGCGATGATGCCTCACCCGGAGCGTGTGCATCGCACGGTGCAGTTGTCGTGGCACCCGCCGGAGTGGGGCGATGAGAGCCCCTGGATGCAGATGTTCGACAACGCATTTACCTGGGTGACACGCGGGTAAAGCGGGTGGCTGAATAAAGTGGCGTTGTGGCACGCCGGGCAATTCAGGCAGCTATTCATCGCTGCACATTACACAGGGACCGGGGATTCACCTGAGCCGCTCTGGCTCGTGTGTGCGGCGATCTGCCCGGTCACATGTGGCATGGTGGTATCGCCGAGAATCACTTCACAGGTGCGGCGCATGCGGGTGAATACAGATTGCTGGATATACGGCACGCCGTATTCCTCGCAGAGCGCCTTGAGCCGGGGTTGCACCCGCTGATACCCACGCATGGTGAGTTTGGGCCAGACATGATGCTCAATCTGATAATTGAGCCACATGTGCCAGTAATCGTTCCAGTCACCGCCAGTTCGGTAATTCACAGAGCCCAGAATCTGGCGAATCTGAAACTCACGAAATGACGCGGTGGGCTCCTCGAACGAGGGCATATCATCGCCGACGTGGTTGGGAACGATCACGAGGAAGGTGTGCAGGTTAGTCAGGATTTCGGCCAGCACAGAATTCACGAGTACGGATAGCCACGCCCATGTGCCAAGCGGCAAAAATAGGGCGGGAATGAGACCGAATCGAAGCGTGGCATAGGGAAGAAGGCAGGTGAGCCAGACATCGGCGCGTAAGAGTGTCTGAAAATGTCGCCGGGCGTATGAGGCACCGACTTCCGGCCCATCGATATCGGTTGGGACGGGCTGCCGCCCTGATTCATTTCGGCTGACTTTACGCACAGCTGCGGTGCGTTTGCGGGCCTCGAGCTCGGCGAGGGTATTGGGTGCGTAATAGAAGAATTTCCAGCTGCCGGCGACGAGTAGAATCAGCAGCCAGCCGAGCCATCGTGGGACGGGGCGGTTGCGAAGCCACGCGGCATTGCGTTGCACCAGGTCGGGATCGTGGCGTTCGTTCAGGCTGTAGTGGTGCAGCCGGTTGTGTTCATAATTCCAGGCTTCGGGGAGCATCCAGTCAAACCAGTCCAGAAAGCGACGCCGGCCCAGCGCAAAGCGGCTGCTGGTGTAGCGTGCTGGAATGTTCGGGATGTTGTCGTAGGCCTGATGTCCGACGTGGTGCATGAGCAGCCATCGGGTGACGATGCCCTGGCTGATAGCGAGCGCGGAGAGCGGATTCGGAGCGAGCCACGCGGTGGCGTAGCCGAGGACGCTGCACAATCGGCCAATCCACTCCATGCGGCGCAGGTGTTGAACGTCTTCCTGACCCACCTGCTCGCGAGCTTCGCGCCCGATGGTGTCCAGTCGCGCGAAAAACTCGTTCCACGCAATTGCGCCGGGTAATTCCCGAAGAATCCGGGCGTGCGGTGACGGGTTTGGAGCGACGGAAACGGACGCGACGTTCATGAAGGCTGCCGGGGTGTGTGAGCGGCGCGATTGTGCCGTCAGGAGCCTGTGGATGCAACGCGGAAGAAGCGGGCGACCGTGAAGATCGACGTCACCCCCGGCTTTGGGTATGGCCTTTGGCTGGTGAATCCTCCGTTGAGTGTGAACATGCGACAACCGAACGAGACCGAGCTGCTGGAGCTTCTTGCCTACCGCCCTTCGGCGAAGCTGCTGGACGAGGCTCGAGGCCTGTCGCGTGACGTCGCAGAACTACAAATGGACGCTTCGGGTGTGTGGACAGCGGACTGCCCGGAGCACGATGGACGGCGAGTGTATCACGTCGTGTTGAGGCCTGGCGCTGGAAGGAAGTTTTCGTCGACCTGTACGTGCTCGATGGGGAGCTCGATGGAGTGCAAACATCGGATTGCGACCATTCTGGCGCTTCGGGAGCGGGCATTTGATTCATTTGCGACCCAGAAACGGAAGGCGGAGGTTATCGAGGAGCTGCGAGCAGCCATGTTGAAGGTGGGACGACGCGAGCCCGGGGACGTCATGGAGCGGGCTCGACCCTGGGTGGATCGTTCGCTCCCTGACTTTACGGAGTCCGACCGTCTGACGGCATCCAATGTAAGCGGCTGGCTTTCGCGTCATGGTGTTCAGTGGACGACCCGGTATCCGGTCGCGCGGCTGGTTGCACATTACAGTATGCCTCTGGACTGGCTTCCTGCGGTGATTCAGCAGCGCGCGATGATTCCTTCTTCGGCGGGCGTCGTGATTCTGGAGCCGAACGTCCTGAAGGAATGCTCGCCTGTTGAAGTGGAGCAGGTTGAGTTTGTGGTGTTGCGCTATCTGGCCTGGTTGAGAGAGTATGCCGAGCAGGTTGGCGAGGAGCTGCGTGAACCATGGCGGGATGATCAGGAGGAATTGAGACAGGTGCGTCGCGCGCTGGATGCGATGTCAGAGACGGCGTCGAATCGCTGGAAGACACTCTTGCCGCCGGAGGACGGTCGGCCCGCTCAGGTATCGTTTGAAGGACAGGACAAGGCACTGTTTCGAACGGTTCCGATGGGGTCGGAGTTGTGTCCCTGCCCGTTCTCGAGCGCGACGTTTGGTTTGGCCGAAAATCGTATGACGGCGTTGGGTTGGTCGTGCACCGGATCGTGTGAGCTGTCGGTGCGAACCGGATGTCGTACGTACGCGCAGGCGTTGCATGGCTTTCGACACGCGCTGAACGCGGATACGGTCGCGCTGCAGGATTACGAGGTATTCCTTCGGCAGCCACAATGGCTGCGCAATGTGACGAAGCTGACCGCACAGGCGAAATCTGGTGCTGGTGAGCGAAATACCAGTGTCGAGCTGGAATCGCTCGGCTGGCGATTCGAACTGGAGCGGACCGGTGGTCTGGGGGTTGTGTCGATTGATCGACACCGTCGGAAGAAGGGTGGTGGTCTGTTGGTGAAGCAGGTAACAGCTTTACAGCTTCAGGAGTGGCTGGATGGTGCGGAGGACACGCCAGAGCTGGCGCCTTATCGCGCGTTTGCGCTCACGGGACAGGTCGTAAAAAATATCAGTTACATGTCGGCGCCGAATACCATTCATGGTGAGGCAGCGCTTCAGTTTCTGCTGATGTGGAACGAGCGATTATTCCCTTTTGTGCTGGGCAAAGAAGCGGTGTCCGTTCGGGTCCGCAAGGGCGAGTTCCATTTGACGCTGGCACCGACGGAGGGCTCGTCGTCGGTACAGTTGATTCCTACGGTGGCCGGTCAGAATCTGGCGCAGGTGGATTCGGCCTATGTGTATGGTAATACCGGCCTGGCTGTTCTGGATGCAGCAATGTCTGAATTGTTTGTTGCGCGATTAACCGCGCAGCAGCGGACCGCGCTCACTGCGCTGCTGGATGCCCCCGTACAGCTGCCTGAAGACCAGTTGCCACAATTGTTGCGGGAAATTCCAGCGCTGCAGCAGGTTGCACCTGTTCGTATTGATGAGCAGGTCGAGGTGCAGTGTGAAAACGTCAGTCTGAGCCCTGTGGTGCTTTTGTCGGGCAATGAAATCGAACCGCTCGTTGTAGAGGTGCGCATCCCTGTGGGAACGCCCGCGTTTTATGAGCTGCCGGGCGAAGGGCGGGAGTTTGTGCATGGGGGCGTGGAATCGCGCGTGCTGTTGCGCCGCGACCTGATTCGGGAAAAGGCGCTCGCGGTGTCTCTGGCGCAGGAGCTCGGCATGGAGGCCGACGCGGAGGAAGGGAACTGGCGCCGAGGATTTACATCGGCCGGCGATGCGTTTGGGCTGCTGGAGCTTGTTCATGCGCGGCAGATTCCGGCGGTGTGGTTGCGCGAACCGGTGCGCATGGTCCGCCCGTCCGTCACTGGCGTGGAACTTCAGGTGACGAAGAAGCGAGACTGGTTTGGTCTGAATGCAGAGGTGAAACTGAACGAAAATGTGATGCCGCTGGCGGAGCTGCTGAAGGCGATTCGTGACCAGCGGAACAGCGTGCAGTTGAAGGATGGCACATGGATGGTGCTCTCTGAACAGCTTCGGCGCGCGTTCTGGTCACTTGCGGGTGTGTATAGTGAGCGCATGGCGAATCACCTGTCGCCAGGGCATGCTCATGTGCTTGACGCATTGCAGCGGGAGGGTGCGAGTGTCCGGGTACCGTCGGCGTGGCGGACATTGCCGGCGCGTATTCAGGAGTCCCGCACGCTGGACCCGGAGCTGCCGTCGGGTATTCAGGCACAGTTGCGGCCCTATCAGCTGGAGGGGTATCGCTGGTTAAGGCAGATGGCGCACTGGTCGACGGGTGCTTGTCTGGCCGATGATATGGGCCTTGGAAAGACGTTGCAGTCGATTGCGTTTGCGCTGTCGCGCATGGAGAGTGGTCCAACGCTTGTGGTGGCTCCGACGTCAGTCATTCCGAACTGGGCGGCGGAGTGGAAGCGTTTTGTCCCGTTTGTGGAAGTCTGGACGTATCCGGGGCGGAAAGAGCCCATTCCCACCGAATTCATGAATTCGTATGGGGTGGTGCTGGTGAGTTATGATCTGCTGACCATGTATCTCGAAATCTTTACCGATGTGAAATGGCACACCCTGATTCTGGATGAGGCACAGGCCTTCAAGAACCCGTCCACACAGCGAGCACGGGCAATTGCGGAATTACCGGCCGATTTTCGTCTGGCGTTGACCGGTACGCCTGTTGAGAATCGTACAGGTGAGATATGGAGCCTTTTTCATGTCATTGCACCCGGCTATCTGGGGTCACTGGATGATTTCCGCGAGCGGTTTGTGACACCGATCGAGCGCGGCGGTTCTGTCGAGACGCGCGGCATGCTGGCTGGATTGATTCGCCCATTTGTATTGCGGCGAATGAAGCGGGACGTGGCAACGGATTTGCCGGAGCGTATTGAGACGACGTACTATGTCGAGTTTTCACCGAGAGAACGAAAGGTGTACGAACGGATTCGGGCGGCAACGATTCAGGAACTCACGGTGCGCGGAACACAGTTGACCGAGGCCCAGCGTCGCATTCAGGTGCTGGCTGCGCTCACACGGCTGCGTCAGGTCGCGTGCCATGCGCGGCTTGTCGATGCAGGATTTACAGAGGAATCATCGAAGATTCTGGCGCTGATACCGTTGCTGGAGGAGCTTGCGAGCGAAGGCAGAAAGGCGCTGGTGTTCTCGCAATTCACCAGCCTTCTGGACCTCGTCGAAGCTCCACTGACCGAAGCGGGGCTCTCGTGGCTGCGACTGGACGGTTCTACCCCATCGGCCAGACGAAAGACGCTGGTCGAAGAGTTTCAGCAGGGCGAGGCCAGCGTCTTTTTATTGTCGTTGAAGGCGGGCGGTACGGGCTTGAACCTGACCGCTGCAGATACGGTGGTGTTGCTGGATCCCTGGTGGAATCCTGCGGTGGAGGCGCAGGCGGCCGACCGCGCGCACCGAATTGGCCAGACACGCTCGGTGAGCATCATTCGTCTGGTGGCGCAGGGAACAGTTGAGAACGGGATTTTGCAGATGCAGTCCGAGAAGCGAGAGCTCGCGGACGCCCTTCTGGACGGAACAGGTGCGACTGCTTCACTTGGCAGCGATGAACTGTTGCTCTTGATGCGAGACGCCTGATGCGTCGTCAGAAGAGGGTGACGACTGGGCGCCGGCGCCCGTGGGTCAAAATGACGCAATGCGGCACACAGAGTGCGTGACAAAACGATTCCTCGCTGGTTTAGACCGCCGAGTAAAACCGCAACTCTACCCGGTTTTGTTCATGCTCAAGCCGCACAACAGGTCACACGTGTTAAGGAAATGGACAGTGTCGTTGGTGTGTCTCTCTGCGTTGCCTGCCTGGGCGCAGGACCCCGTCTTATCGACTGACGCAGAGTCGTCCGAGCTGGTGAACGACGCATCGGAAGAACCGACGGAAGAACCGACGGAAGAACCGACGGAAGAACCGACGGAAGAACCGACGGTAACTCTACCTGTGGTGCGAGGCGCCGATGCAGCGCCGCGCGCGCCGCGCGGCTCGACGTGGGACGTTCGGGGTCTTGCGCGTTACCGTTACAATCGGCAGACCGACCATGCGATAGATCTGGATGGAACGCGTCACGGTCGTTCGTCGTGGATGGAGTCGCGTGTGATTGTGGGTGCGGGTTGGCGCCCGATTCAGCGGCTGGGTCTGGAGCTTGAGCTGGACGCGGTGAATGGGCAGTTTGCTGGCGACAGCACCGGGGTGGGTCAGGCGATCGGTGCCGATGTGTTTCGCGTCGAGCGTTCGTCATCGACGGCCGCGTTGTCGCGGGTGGCACCGCGTCGGGCCTATGTGCAGTGGGACAGTCCCTGGTTTCGCATGGTGGCCGGTGCCCAGACGTTTGGCTGGGGCACGGGTTTTCTGGCCAACGACGGTCTTGCCGAGTCTGATTTTGGCGATGCCTGGCAGGGCAGCCTGGTGGCTCGACTGCTGCTTGCGACGCAGCCGTTTCGCAACATGGAAGGGGCAGGCGCCGCGGCTCGCAGCCTGACGCTGGTGCTGGCGGGAGACCGTGTGATCGAAGACGACAACGGCTCGTGGTATGAGGGTGATGAGGTGTGGGCGGGCGTGTTTGGCGTGCGCATGGAGACACCGACGTGGAGCGTGGGTGTGTTCGACGCGGTGCGTTCCCAGACCGATCGCCCTGACCCGCTGTATCCAGCCGACCGTCGCACGAGCGTTCTGGCGAACACGACGGATGTATGGGCGCGCTGGCGCGTACTGGATGCGGAGTCGCAGTCGCTGACGCTCGAGACGGAGAGCGCCCTGATCGTCGGCAGCACGGATCGTCCGTGGCTGGATGAGACCTGGGAAGATGGGGCGCAGATCCGCGCCTTTGGCGGCCTGTTTCGGGTGCGTTATGACCATCATGAGCTCGACGTGACCGCGAAGGTCGAGGCGGGCTATGCGAGCGGCGACAACGACCCGCGCGATGCGGTGTCGCGTCAGTTCAACTTCAATAGCGACTACAACGTGGGTCTGATTCTGTTTGATCAGGTGATGCCTATGCTGACGGCACGGGCCGGCGACCGTTTGTTTGATCCGGATCTGCTGGCGGTGCCGCCGTCGGGTGTGCGGTTTACGGTGGCGCAGGGGGGTGTGACGAACGCCGGTTATGTGAACCCCGTTCTTCGATATCAGCCTGTCGCGGGTCTGGACCTGCGACTGGGTTATTTGTGGGCGGTGGCTGCGGCTGACCTGACGGATGTGTACCAGACGGCGCGCAATGGCGGTTATCCGACCGGATTCGACGGGGAGCAGGGCGGTGCCCGCGGTCTTGGTCACGAGATCGATGTGAGCGCTCGTTATACAATCGCGCTTCCGGGTGCCGTGGGAGTCCGTCTGGGTGTCGAGAATGGTTTTTTTCTGCCGGGTGAGGCCCTGTCGGGGTTGAATCAGGGCGCTGGAATTCCCACGCTGGTGCTGACGCGTGCGACTTTTGATCTGATGTGGTGAGGGACCCCATGCGAACCAGAATTCAAGTAGTGTCAGCTGCACGCAGCTTTTGTTCACCTGCTCCATCACCGTCATGTTTCTCCCAGTGGCCCGCGAAGCTGGGTCACACGCTCGTCACGCTGAGTGTACCTGCCGGTATCGCGCTTCTGCTCGGCGGTTGCGATTCCGCCATCGATCCTTCGGGTCGCACTTCGGTCGGACTTGGACAGACGGAGCGGCTCGGCGGCCCCCGCGTGGTGTGGGATATTGAAGCGGAGCCTCTTCCCGAGATTCCGTTGCCCAACGACGCCGCCACGCGCATCGATCCGACGTCGCCAACCGGGCGCCGCCTGAACATATCGGTGACGCGCGCCCGCACGCGCTATGAACAACGAACACGGGAGAGTTTTAATGAACTCGACGGGTTTGGCACGTACGCGGGTGGATACGTGACGTTCGATGCACCGTTGAACCTTCAGGATCTGGCGCAGCGGCACGGTCAGAACGACGATTTTCGAGACGACGCCGTGTTCCTGCTGAACGTGGACCCGGATTGCGAGCGTTTCGGTGAAGAGATTACGCTGAATATCGGTCGTTCACGTTTCCCGGTGACGCTGTTTGGACACGCTGAGCGAATTCCGGACCCGCAGGCGCCGGGCGGATATTTTCTGGACGAGGGACCGAGCCGCGTGTTCCCGTTCGATCCGTACGGTGAATACAACACGCTGGTGTTAGAGGAGCGCAACGAGGCTGACAGTAACGGCAATGGCCTGCTGGATCCGGACGAGGACCTGGACCGTGACGGCCGGCTGGATGTAGCCAACTTTATTGACCCACAGGCTTGTGCCGGGTTCGAGGTCAGCACCACGGAATACGACCGCTGCGTGGCCGACAATATGTTGCAGTGGTATGACCGTTCGACAAACACGCTGATGCTTCGGCCGATCTGGCCCATGGAAGAGCAGTGCACGCATGCCTTTGTGCTCACGAATCGCGTGACAGGTGAGACAGGTCGCCCTGTCGAGTCTCCTTTTCCCGGGGTGAACCCGCGCGACCAGTCGCAGGCGCTTGAGCCGCTGCAGCAGCTCCTGCCTCGTTACGGATTATCGACCGGCGATATCGCATTCGCGTGGTCCTTTACCACGGGAACGCAGACCCACGATTACATGGCCCTGCGCGAGGGCCTGTACGGAAGCGGGGTATTCTCTTTCCTGAAAGATGAGTTCCCGGTGTCGCAGTTCCGTATTCGTCCGCTGGCGGAATATATCGCGCCCGGCGTCGAGCATCCGTTCACCAATGGCGAGACGGTGTTGCCCGGTGCCTGTGCGGGTGCCGCGGTGTCGATTCTGCTCAAGAATGGCAACGGGGAGTGGGATCCGAACATGTGCGCCGTCGAGGCTGACACATCGGCTGTGGCAGGTTTTTTCGCCGGTAGTTTTCGAGCGCTCAACCTGCTCGCCGATACCGATGGGCTTGCAACAGCGCGATACCCGAATGACTCCGATGAACGGTGGCAGGTTGACTACCACAACGGTGAAGTGAGCTACGGTGAGTCCGAGGTCACGTTCTACTGTAGCCTGCCTTATGAACGAGACACGTCATGTTCGCCCGGCAACCCCGAAGGCACACCGTTCTGTCGGCCCTTCCCGGTGATTTTGTACGGGCACGGGTATGGTGGAAACAAAGGCGAAGCATTGTTTCACGTGACACGTCACGCGGCCATGGGGTACGCGGCGTGCGGTGTGGATTCCTATGGCCACGGGTTTAACCGCGCCCTGCAGGATCCCGAGGTGGGAAACCGTCTGGAGCTGGCGAGCTTTCTGTTTGCTCCGTGGAACGCGCAGCCGCTGTTGCGGATGGTCGCGATCGGTCGTGACCGTGACCTGAATAACGATGGTCTGGCCGACCCCGGCGCCGACCAGTGGACCGCTGATCTGTTTCATACCCGGGATATGGTTCGGCAGTCGGCCCTCGAATACACGCAAATGGTCCGCATGCTGCGCGCCATGGACGGTGTGAACCGAGACGAAGAAGGCAACCTGCTGGGCGACGTCGATCGCGATGGACGTGTGGATATCGGCGGGCCTCAGAACACGATCGGGGGTTGGGGCATCTCGCTTGGTGGCATCATCATGGGCGTGCTGGCCGGCTCAGAGCCGGGATTCGACAGCGTTTCGCCCAACGCCGGTGGAGCTGGCCTCACCGATGTCACCATTCGGTTGGGCCAGGGAGGCCTTCCCGAGGGCGTGCTAATCCCCATGCTGGGCCCCATCATGGTCGGGTGTATGCCCATTGATGGCAGCCAGAACCCACTCACCGAGGGTGAAGTGGGCAACAACTGCCTGCCTTCAGGCGACAATAGCTCGGGCCCCTACCCTGCTGGACAGCTTCGCCTGGGCTTCTACGCAAACAACATGGCGCGGCTGCAGATGGTTGAGTTCGGCAGCATTGACGGCGTGCGGCCTGGCGACCGGGTCGTGTATCGCAACCTGGACAAGAACGAAGAGCGCGAAGGCATCGTGACCGAGCGCGGCTGGGTCCGTATTGGCATCCCTGCCGATGCGCTCACCGCCGAAGACAAGCGACCGGTGCTGGGTCTGACCGACGACAGCACGGAGCCGGTGCGCTTTGAGAACACCCCCTTGCTGGGCGACCGGCTGGAAGTGAGCGTCTATGACGGCAGTACGGGCGCCCTGCGCGAGACCGTGTCGACCTTTGAGCGCGATGCTGTGTTTCAGGGCGCGATCTATCCGGCTGGTGCGCCGCTCGTGGCTGTTCAGGAGGGTCTCGGATACCAGCGCAACACCCCGGACTTCCGCCGCTTTATTGCCATCGCACAGACCGCGATCGGGCCCGCAGACCCGGGCGTATGGGGCGCTCACTACTACCTGTACCCCAAAGACACGTCCTATGACCCGGTCAATCCCGTGCGCCGTACACGTGTGCTCGTGATGCCGACGCTGGGTGACAACAACGTGCCCGCCGCTACAGGTGTGTCTCAGGGCCGTGCTTCCGGCCTGTTGGGTTCGTGGCAGCGTGACGAGGCACGCTTTGGTCCCGAGGTGGGTTGGCGCGAGATTTTCGCCGTGGACCCCCGCTACGGACGCAGCATCGAACGAGAGCTTGAGGCTCGCTATGTGATCGAGGGCGACCACCGTTTTCAACGCTATGTCGATAATCCCATCAACCCCGATGTGTTGTACGACATCGACAACGTGAGCGATGGGACCATGCAGTTTTCCTGCGGTGACAGCGACTGGAGCGCGATCATCGGCGAGAATGAGTGTCCTGCCGATGTAGCCGGTCAGGAAATCTTCTTTGATGTACCCAACCCCGAGCCGGGCAACGAGCTGCGCATCAATCGGCCGCGCGGCGATGGTACGTACGACGCGTTCCGAATTCCAATGCTGCGTCCCGCCGGCCAGCACGGTATCTATAATTCGCAGCCGTTCCGCGCGTTCGATGCTGACGCATTTATGGTGAACTTCACGTCGAGGTTTCTGGGCAGCCGCGGTCGCCTGGTCGATCATCCCGCTGCATGTGACTGCAATGCGTCACGAATTCCGCAATTCACCCTGGACGGGTTCAATGAGTTTCCCGGAATCCAGCGGGCGTGCACTCCCGACGACATGAACGTGTGCAACGAGACGTGTGCCGCGGCGTGGGGAATTATCACCCCGGAAGTCGCAGCGTGCGGTTCGCCCTGACGGCGGCCTGAGCGGTTTGCGATTGCTGTGATGTCAGGTTGTGCCTGAATGCGTGCCACCGCCCTGAAAAGCCGGGTTATTTCACGGGTCGTAGGCCAGATTCGGGGCCAGCCAGCGCTCGACATCACTGAGCTTCATGCGCTTTCGGCGGGCGTACGACTCGATCTGGTCGGCGGCGACCGGACCGACCGTAAAATAATGCGCCGACGGATGGGAAAAATACCAGCCGCTGACGGCCGCCGTGGGCGTCATGGCGTAGTTTTCAGTCAGTGAGAGGCCGATGCGCGGGGTGACGTCGAGCAGGGTAAAGAGTTTGCCCTTTTCGGTGTGGTCGGGACACGCCGGATAACCGGGTGCCGGGCGAATGCCGCGGTATTTTTCGCGAATGAGCTCTTCGACAGGAAGATTTTCGTCGGCGCCGTATCCCCACTCCTTTCGCACCTTCAGGTGCAGGTACTCGGCAAAGGCTTCGGCCAGGCGGTCTGCGAGCGCCTTGGCCATAATGCTGTTGTAGTCGTCGTGGTCGGCGTCGAAACGGGCGACGATTTCGTCGAGTCCGATGCCGGAGGTCACCGCGAACATGCCCATCCAGTCGGGCACGTTCCTGGTGACAGGCGCGACCCAGTCAGCGAGGCAGAGGTTGTGTTGTTCTTCGCCCGCCTTGACCTTCTGCTGCCGCAGCATGGCCAGGCGTTCGCGCTCGGTGGAACGCGATTCGTCCGTGTAGAGCACGATGTCGTCGCCGTCGGCGGCAGCGGGGAAGAACCCATAGACACCGAGGGCCTTCAGCTCGTTGCCGTCGATGAGAGAGGCGAGCATGCGCTGTGCGTTGTCGAAGAGCTCCTGCGCCGCAGCGCCCATGGTGGGGTGCTTGAGGATGCGAGGGTATGAGCCCTTGAGTTCCCAGGTCGAGAAGAAAGGCGACCAGTCAATGAAGGGTACGAGCTCTGCGATGGGTACTTCGATGACGCGTGAGCCCGTAAACTCTGGTTTTGGCGGTTGATAACCGTCCCAGTCAGGCTGGGCGCGATTTTCAATGGCCTGCGCATAGGACAGGAGTCTGGTGGTGCTTCGCTGGCTGTATTTTTCGCGGTCTTCTTCCTGCACGCGCAGGTTCTCGGCAACAAACCCCGGCTTTTGTTCGTCGGAGAGCAGTGCAGAGACCACGCCGACGGCCCGGGATGCGTCGATTACGTGTACAATTTCGCCGGGGTACTCCGGTGCAATGCGTACCGCGGTGTGCCGGCGTGAGGTCGTGGCTCCGCCAATAAGAAGCGGGATGGTAAATCCAAGACGCTTCATTTCGCGTGCGACGCCGACCATTTCGTCGAGGGAAGGGGTAATGAGCCCGGAGAGTCCAATGACGTCGACATCAAGCCGTCGGGCTTCGGCGAGAATTTTCTCGGTCGAAACCATGACGCCGAGGTCAATGATTTCGTAGTTGTTACAGGCGAGAACAACGCCGACGATATTTTTTCCGATATCGTGGACGTCGCCTTTGACGGTGGCGAGCAGAATTTTTCCGCGGGCGCGTGCGTCGGGATTTTTGGCTTTTTCAGCTTCCATGAAGGGCATAAGCCAGGCGACGGCCTTCTTCATGGCGCGTGCTGACTTGACGACCTGCGGCAGGAACATTTTCCCCTGTCCAAAGAGGTCACCGACGACCTGCATGCCGGCCATGAGGGGACCTTCAATGACCTGTAGCGGGGCATCGAACTGTTGCCGTGCCTCTTCGGTGTCGGCCTCGATAAAGTCGACATTTCCCGTGACCAGCGCGTGTCGAAGGCGGTCGGCGACGGGTGCATTTCGCCACGCGAGGTCGACGACCAGCTCTTTTCCACCGCCTTTGATGGTCTCGGCGAAGGTAATGAGCCGTTCGGTGGCGTCAGGACGTCGATTCAGGACGACGTCTTCGACGCGCTCCAGCAGGTCGGGCGGAATTTCTTCGTAGACTTCGAGCTGGCCGGCGTTGACGATGCCCATGTCCATGCCAGCCCTGATGGCGTGGTACAGAAATACCGAGTGCATGGCTTCACGAACGCGGTCGTTTCCGCGGAACGAAAAGCTCAGGTTCGACACGCCGCCCGATATTTTTACGGCGGGGTATTTCTGTTTGATGAGTGCAGTAGCCTCAATAAACGCGACTGCATAGTCGTTGTGTTCTTCGATACCCGTAGCGATGGCGAGAATATTGGGGTCGAAAATAATATCTTCGGGGCGGAAACCGACCTCGTCGACCAGAATACGGTAGGCGCGGTCGACGATTTTCATGCGGTGGGGTACGTCGACGGCCTGGCCCTCCTCGTCGAAGGCCATGACGACGACGGCGGCGCCAAAGTCACGGACGATGCCGGCCTGCCTTCGAAATTCGTCTTCACCGCCCTTGAGGGAGATGGAGTTCACGATGGCCTTTCCCTGTACGCATTTCAGGCCGGCTTCGATGACGTCGAATTTTGAAGAGTCGATCATGATGGGAACGCGGGAGATATCCGGTTCCGAGGCGACCATGCGCAGGAAGTGACTCATGGCGTTGAGGGAGTCCAGCAATCCCTCGTCCATATTGACGTCGATGACGTTTGCGCCGCCTTCGACCTGTTGCCTCGCGACGGAGAGGGCTTCTTCGTAGTCACCGCTCTTGATGAGTCGCGCGAACCGTTTGGAGCCGGTGACGTTGGTGCGTTCGCCGACCATGATGAAGTTGGCCTCGGGTCGCACAAGGAGCGGTTCGAGTCCGGCGTATCGGCTCAGTGTCTGCCTGGCGACGGGGACGCGAGGAGGCATGTCGGCGACAGCGCGTGCGATGGCACCGATGTGTTCGGGGGTGGTGCCGCAGCAGCCGCCGACGATATTGACCCACCCTTCTGAAGCGAAATCGCGAATGATGCGCCCCATGTCATCGGGGGTTTCGTCGTACTCACCGAAGGCGTTTGGAAGCCCCGCGTTGGGATAACAGAGCACTGCGCAGTCGGCGAGTCGCGCCAGCTCGCGGACGTAGGGGCGCATTTCGTTGCCACCGAGTGCGCAGTTGAGTCCGACGGCGATCGGCCGGGCGTGCTCAATGCTGTACCAGAAGGCTTCGGTAGTCTGGCCGGACAGGGTGCGACCGCTGGCGTCGGTGATGGTGACGGAGATCAGGATGGGGATGCGCGTGCCGCGCGCGTGCTGCACGTCCGAGATTGCATGCAGGGCGGCTTTGGCGTTGAGGGTGTCGAAGATGGTTTCGACGAGAAAGAGGTCAATTCCGCCGTCGATGAGGGCTTCGGCCTGCTCGACATAGGCCTGACGTACCTGATCGTAGGTGACGGCACGGAAGGCGGGGTCGTTGACGTCGGGTGACAGCGAGAGCGTGCGATTGGTGGGCCCGATGGCACCGGCGACGAAGCGTGGCTTCGCGGGGTTGGCGGCGGTGTATTCGTCGGCAGCCTGCCGCGCGAGCCGCGCAGCGGCCAGGTTCAGCTCGCGCGAGAGCTCCTGCATGTCATAGTCGGCCTGCGAGATGACCTGCGCGCTGAAGGTGTTGGTCTCAAGGATATCGGCGCCAGCCTCGAGGAACTCGCGGTGAATCGCGAGGATCACGTCGGGGCGTGTGAGGCAGAGCAGCTCGTTGTTGCCTTTGACATCACAATGCCAGCCCGCGAATCGCTCACCCCGATAGTCCGCTTCGCCGAGTCGATAGCGCTGGATCATGGTACCCATGGCGCCGTCGATGACGAGGATGCGTCGGCGCATTTCTTCGGTCAGCCATGCGGTGCGGGCGTCGGACGATGACAGAATATCGTTCATGAGCTCTGGTCGGCGATGGGTGCGTCGTGGTGCGCGCACTTGCCAGAACGCAGCACCCACCCGACCAGACCGATCGGGCGCCGGTTACTTAGTGCGTTCCACCCGGAACGTAAACCGTGGGATGTGCTGTGTCCCCGAAAACCAAGGCCAGCATGGGCGTACCGGCGTGCTGCTGTTGCTCAGCGGGCGAGCGCGGTGCGAATGCGCGCCGTGACGGCGTCGGGGTCGCCGATGCCGTCGATCCGCTTCAGCAGGCCGAGGTTATCGTAAAAAGGCACGATCGGAGCCGTTTCACTGTGATATTTACGCAATCGAGCCGAGCATGCCTCTTCGGTGTCGTCCTTTCGGTGCACAAGCCGGTCGGCGATTTCCGCTGGCGGTGGGCTGAACTTCAGGTGGTAGATGGTGCCTGTTTCGGGGTCGGTGCGACGACCGGTGATGCGCTCCAGGATGAGCGAATCGTCGACCTCGATCAGCACGACAGCGTCGAGCGAGTAGCCCGCTGCGGTCATGGCCCTGTCGAGTGCTGCAGCCTGTGGAGCCGTGCGCGGAAACCCGTCCAGCATGAACCCTCTGGCGGCGTCAGGTTCGGCAATGCGCTCAAGGATCATGCCAATGACAACCTCGTCAGGCACCAGATCGCCCCGCTTCATGAACGCGTCTGCCTTTTGCCCCAGCTCGGTGCCCTGCTTGACCGCGGCACGCAACATGTCGCCCGACGAGATGTGTGGAATCTGAAACGAGTCAATGAGGCGAGCAGCCTGAGTGCCCTTGCCGGCGCCCGGGGGCCCGATGAGGATCATGCGCATGAGAGGTGTACCTGAATGGGGTCAGTAGTGGCCGTGCAAATCGGCGACAGGCGACAGACTGCGTATCGCAGGGACGACGTCAACCTTGAAGTGAACGCGGCACGGCAGCGTGCAGGAGGTACTCGACGTTGCCAGCAGGTCCGTGGGTCTGACAGTCGGTGCCGTTCAGCACGACGAGGCCCCGCGACGTAATCTGCCAGCGCGCTTCGTCAATGGTGCGCTGACGAACTCTGGGATCGCGCACCACACCCGACCGGTTGACGCCCTGTCTGCCGGCTTCGAATTGCGGCTTTACGAGCGCTACGAGCTGTGTGCCCGGTGCGGCGAACGTCAGGGCAGCGGGCAGCACCATGGCGAGGGAGATAAACGAACAGTCGACCACGATCAGGTCGAAAGGTGCCTGCACCTGCGCCGGATCAAGCTGTCGGATGTCGGTTTGTTCGAGCGAGACGACGCGAGGGTCGGAGCGCAGCGACGACGCGAGCTGCCCGGTACCGACATCGACCGCCACAACGGATCGGGCGCCATGCTGCAGCAGACAATCGGTGAATCCGCCGGTGCTGGCGCCGATGTCCAGTGCTCGTAACCCGTTGACCTGAATATTGAATTCACGAATGGCCTGTTGAAGCTTCATGCCGCCACGCGAGACATACTCGCGCTCGGCCGGCGCGATGCTCACCGAGGCATTTTCAGGTACGGCCATCGAGGCACGCTGAATGGTTTGTGCGTTGATGCTCACTCGTCCCGCGTCGATCGCCTGTTGCGCCTTCTCGCGGCTGCCGAAGTGTCCGTTGTCCACGAGCCAACGGTCGAGCCGAGGGCGCTGCTCGTCGCCCGGGCTCATGCAGTCGTGCGGTCGCTGAGAGCCGCTGCGGCATCGCGAGCGCGCTGGGCGGTCCATTCCGACATGATTTGCAGGGCGGTGGTATCACCCGGCAGGGGTGCGATGGCGCGACAGGCGCGCTCCGTTTCGGCGATGACGATCGCAACCGCCTCGGACACCCCAAAGCGGGCCGCCCAGTTGACCTGATCCTCGTGTTCGCCGCCCGACTTGCCGAGCTCCAGCAGGTCTTCGATGTCATCGCCGACCTGAAAAGCCCGTCCGATGGCGTCGCCGAACTGAACGAGTCGATCTTCGATGTCTGACGAGGCACCCGCGGCGATGGCACCCATGCGGGTGGCGGCCACAAAAAGAGCGCCGGTTTTGCCCTCGTGCATGTGACGGAGTGCTTCGCGGGTGGGTTCGCGCATGGCGATGTCGAGCACCTGACCGCCGACCATGCCGTTTGCGCCGGCGGCGACTGCGAGCGCCTGAATGGAACGCACGCGACCCGGGTCGGTGGCACCGCCCTGCAAAATGCCTTCCGCGAGTATCTCAAACGCGACGGTCAGCAGGGCATCACCGGCGAGAATCCCCATGGCGTGCCCATACTTGGCGTGGACGGTAGGCAGCCCTCGACGGACCAGGTCGTTGTCCATGGCGGGTAGATCGTCGTGGACCAGGCTGTAGGTGTGAACCAGCTCCAGCGCGACCGCTTCGGGCAGTGCGCGCGCGGCATCCCCGCCGGCGGCGATGGTCGAGGCGAGCACCATGCAGGGTCGAATGCGCTTTCCGCCGCCCTGAAGGGCGTGGCGCATGGCGTCAATGAGGGGGTCTGGCCCCTGAAAAGCGTCGGCTGCCTGTTGCAGAGCGGGTTCCACGAGCTGCAGAAGCGGTGCGATAGCCTGTCCGAGAGAGTGGGAGGACATGGGGTCGTCGGGGGTGGCGGGTAGGGAGTTGCCTACCGGGATGCGTCGCTCTTGTCGAGGGAGCGGATGGGGCGCGAGAAAGCTACCAAAATCCGGTGTACCGTGATTTCAACATTTGGCGATCTTCCCGAAATCAGGCTACAGGTAGAGACGAGGTTTTGGCGGTCGAATTTGCCGGCCGATCACCAGCGTGTCACTCTACCATGATGGAACTTGCAGCCGGTGGAACGATGAAGCCCGCTGTGACCTCCGTTTCGGGAGCCTGGACCATGATGTACGACCCCCTCCGCTGGACAAGTTTCTGGCGCTCACTGGATGGTGTACGTTCAGGTGCTGTTTCGATGATGCTCGTGCTGACCGTGACAGCCTGCGGTGATGCCGGACAGGATGTGCGGGGTGAGGCTGTGTGCGAGGACCGCACGTGTGTCGTGCCTCCGGCGCCAGAATGTTTTGGCGATGTGCTCGTCGCGTATGAGGCGACGGGCACCTGCGACGCGGCGGGTGCCTGTTCGTACGGGACGATACCCACCGACTGTGCGCAGCTGGGCGGAACGTGTCTGCGGGGGGCATGCTCGGGCACAGGCGAGCCCTGTGGTGGTGTTGCCTGCGAGACTCCCCCGGAAGCGACCTGTGATGGCGACGTGGCCGTGCGTTATTCGCCTGCTGGCGTCTGTGAGCGCAACGAGTGCGTGTATCCGACGGTGCTGACGGACTGCACCGAGACCGACGAGACGTGTCTGGATGGCAGCTGTGTGGAGCAAGCGGGTCTGTGCGCCGGGGTAGCGTGCGACGAGCCGCCCGCCGAGGTTTGTCAGGGCACCACCAGCCGAGTGACCTGGCGAACGCCGGGCACATGCGACCCACTGACCGGTGACTGCGCGTACACGCAGACCATTGAGCCCTGTGGTGACGGCGAGGTGTGCCGGGATGGCACCTGCCGGCTGGCCAGCGAGCTGTGTGAGGTACAGACATGTACCGAGGCACCTGCACCAGTGTGCTCCGGCGATGCCGCACGCACCGTTTTTCAGGCTCCGGGGACGTGCGACCTGCAGACCGCCGAGTGCGATTACCCTGCGACGGAAGTGCCGTGCGCTGATGGAAGCATCTGTATTGCGGGAGAGTGTGTGGCCGACCCTGGCCCGTGCGGTGGGGCGTGTGATGACCCTCCGGCGGCGAGTTGTCTGGACTCCGGGACGGTGCGCACCCCGGCGCTGGTGGGCACCTGCAATGCGGTGACGGGTGATTGCGATTACGCGACAGTCCTGACGACCTGCGGTGCAGGTCAGGGCTGCCTGCTGGGTCGCTGCGTCGCTGATGCCGATCCCTGTCTGGATGTCGTCTGCGACGATACTCCATCGGCCTCGTGCGCGAACGAGAGGCAGGTGTTGAACTATGCCGCTGGTGGCACCTGTAGTCCGGAGACGGGCCTTTGTAGCTGGGCGACTTCAACCACCGACTGTGCGTCGGATCGAGCGTGCCGCGCAGGCGCCTGCGTCGATTTGTGCGTCGGGATTGTCTGTCCCGTTCGGGCATCGACCTGTTCGGGCAACACCGTTGTCTCGTGGGCCGGGGCCGGCACGTGCGTCGGTTCAACCGGTACCTGCGACTATGCGGCGGTTGAGGTGCGCACGCCGTGTGCCTCGAATGAGCTGTGTCGCCTTGGTGTGTGTGAGCGACAGGTGCAGCCGGGCGAGATTATCGTGTCGGAGTTCATGGCGAACCCGGTGACTGACGAGAACCAGGAATGGTTTGAGCTTCAGAATGTGTCTACTCAGACGCTTTCGCTGGGCGGGCTGGTGTTTCGAGACCTGGGGCGTGACAGCTTTACCGTGCCCGCCGGCCTGAGCATCGCGCCCGGTGGCAGGGCGGTGTTCGCAAAGACAGCAGGCGTGATCCCCGAGGCGGTGTACGTCTACGGTTCGGGTTTCAACCTCTCGAACACGGACGACGCCATTCAGATCTACGCCGGCGACGTGCTGATCGAGGACCTGCGATACGATCTGGGCCTCGCCAGCGCGGGCTGGCCGCGCACCGAGGGACGCTCGGTGTCACTCTCACGCGAGTTTGTTGTCCAAGGAGAAGACAATGGTGTCTCGGGACGCTGGTGCAGCGGTACCGGGTTGTACGACGGCGCCAATCAGGGAACGCCGGGCGCCGAGAATGGCCTGTGCGACCTGAGATGCGTCGGGGTGACCTGTCGCACCTCGGTCGCGTACTGCGCCGAGACGAATATCGCGGTCTCGTTCATTGGGCCCGGCACGTGCGACCCTGCGACGGGTACGTGCAGCGATACCGCCGTGGAGGTTCGTACGACCTGCCCGGTGGACCAGGAGTGCTACGCGGGAGCCTGCGTGCGCGCCGGGGTTCTGATTGAGCCGGGCGACCTCGTGATCACCGAGTACATGTCGAACCCGTCGGGTGTCGACAGCGGCAAAGAGTGGTTCGAGGTGCAGAACGTGAGTGGCCGCGACCTGTATCTGGGCGGTCTCACCGTGTACGACGCTGCCGCAGCCGCGGGTGCAACCGGAGACACCTTCGTGGTCTCGGCCGACCCCTTGCTGGCGTCTGGCGAGTTCATCGTGTTTGAGCAGGTGACAGGCGCTGCCGGCGTGACACCGGCGACCACCTGGGACTGGGGCGGCACCACCGCGTTTGAGCTCACCAACACTACGGACGCGATCGTGCTCTCGTGGCGAGGCGTTGAGATTGACCGCATCGCCTGGACGAACGCAGCGCCGGTGTGGCCCGCGCGTGAGGGCTACTCCGTGCAGTTGAACCGCGGCGACACGGCGCTGAACAACACCGAGGTTGCCAACTGGTGTGTGACGCCGGCGGCGGCCTATGACACGACGAATCGCGGCACCCCTGGCACGACGAATCCTGCATGTGAAGCGCCCGCCGACCTGACCGTGTATGTGCCGGGAAGCCTGATCATTACCGAGATCATGCGCGACCCGTTTGCGATCCCCGACAGTAACGGGGAGTGGTTTGAAGTGTATAACGCTTCTGGAATCCCATTGAATCTCAGTGGCTTGCGCTTTCGCGACAACGACAGCGACTCGTTCACCGTGTCTCGCAGTATCATCGTGGCACCCGGGGAGTACGCGGTTTTCGCCAACAGCGCCGGGGCGCTGGGTGGTGCGGTAGAACCGACCTTTGTGTTCAGCTCCATGTCGCTGGGGAACAGCGCCGACGAGCTCGTGATTCTGGCGAACTCCGTCGAGGTCGATCGGGTGGAGTGGGCGACCGGGTTTCCGGCCCAGTCGGGGCGCGCGATGAGCTTGCAGCCTGAGTTCATGAACATTCTGGCCAACGACAGCGCCACGAACTGGTGTGATGCCACTTCACCGTTCGCCACTGGCGACTTTGGGACGCCGGGGGCCGCGAATCCGACCGAGAGCGTCTGCCGCCCGTAATGAGCTCGCGTTTGCGAGGGCTAGGTCGGTGAAACAGTCGGTTTTGCAGGGCGGTGGTGATGTCGCGGCAGCCTTCCTGTGCAACCGCTGCCCAGTGCACGGTGTCGCGGGAGCTGCTGCCCGGTCGTGCGGGTCCGTGTGCACGGAGCGCATGTTCTGGCTGGTGGGCCCGGGTATTGCGGTCATTTCCACGGGCGTGTAGGACGCGCGCCATGACGATCGCGACCCCTCTGGATATCGACGGTTTGCGTCGTGCCGGGGCCGCTGTGGCCGAAGCACGCGATACCATGCTGGCTGCCGTTAAGCCCGGCGTGACCACGCTGGAGCTGGACCTGATTGGCAAGGCCGTGCTGGACCGCCACGGCGCACGCTCTGCTCCGAAGCTCGCGTACAATTTTCCTGGCTACACGTGCATCAGCGTCAACGCGGATCTGGCCCATGGAATCCCGTCCGATTCGGTGGTCTTGAAGGACGGTGATCTGGTGAACGTGGACGTGTCGGCCGAGCTGGACGGCTACTGGTCAGACACCGGAGCGAGCGCCGCGGTGGGTGTGGTATCACGGCGTTTGCAAGAGCTGCTTGAGGTGACGCGACAGGCGCAGTGGGAGGCGATGATGGCGGCTCAGGCAGGCCGACCTACCAACATCATCGGCAAGACGATCAGCGCGATCGCCCGCCGCCACGATTTTCGGGTGATCGCCAACCTGACAGGGCATGGCATCGGGCGCAGCATTCACGAGCCCCCCGAGATCCTGAATACCTATAACAAGCGGGACATTCGTCCGCTGAAAGAAGGTCTGGTCATCACGATCGAGCCCTTCCTGACCATCGGCGACCGCGAGGTCGTGGAGCTGCAGGATGGCTGGACGCTTCGCAGCGCGAAGGGGAGTCTGGGTGCACAATTCGAGCACACATTCGTCGTGCAGCGGGGCGAGCCGATCGTACTGACGCTGTCGGGTTGATGGTGTGCGCCGTGTGCGCTTGCAAATCCGAAGGGTATCGTTACACCTCGGCGCGCCGAGCCGCATCACACTGACAGCGCCCGCGAAGAGGCGTTGTTCGTCGCACGCACCTGCCTGTGCCAAAGCCGTTGTTATCTCCCATGAACGATGCCGTCCGTCGGTCGTCCCGATTGCCAGGCTTCTACCGTCTGAGCCCTGAGGAGCGTCGAGATACGCTTGTCGCTGCAGGTCATATGACCCCGGAGCAAGCCACGATTCTTGCGGATCCCGATGAAGGTCTCTCCGTCGAGACGGCCGACAAGATGATCGAGAATGTGATTGGTCGTTTCGCGCTGCCCGTGGGGCTGGGTGCGAACTTCCTGATTAACGGTCGCGATTATCTGGTGCCCATGGTGGTCGAGGAGCCCTCGATCGTGGCGGCAGTGAGTCACGCTGCGAATCTGGTACGGCAGTCGGGTGGATTCTGGGCGCAGGCGGACCGTTCGGTGATGACTGGGCAGGTGCAGGTGTTGCGCGTGCCCGACATGGACGCTGCGCACCGCCGCCTGCTCGAGAACCGGGATTCGATTCTGGCACGGGCGAACGCTGCCGAACCTGGCATGCAGCGTCGCGGAGGCGGCGCGATCGATCTGGAGGTGCGTCGTCTGGACCGTCAGTCCGAAGCGCGCCCTTATCAGGCCATGCTGGTGGTTCACCTGTACGTGGACGCTTGCGATGCGATGGGCGCCAACCTGGTGAACACGATGTGCGAGAGCGTGGCCGGGCAGGTCGAGGAGCTCACGGGTGGTGTGGTGGCGCTGCGAATTCTGAGCAATCTAACCGATCGCCGCCGTGTTCGCGCCGGCTGCCGCATTCCGGTGGAGCATCTGCGTTGGCAGGAGTTCGAAGGAGAGCAGGTCGCTGAGGGTATTGTAGCGGCTTCAGAGTTTGCCGAAGCCGATCCATTTCGCGCGGCGACGCACAATAAAGGCATCATGAACGGCATTGATTCCGTAGCGCTGGCAACGGGCCAGGACTGGCGTGCGATTGAGGCTGGCGCCCACTCATACGCCGCCATGGACGGCTCGTACGGTCCATTGGCCCGCTGGTGGATGGAGCGGGGTGAGCTGGTGGGCGAGATCGACGTGCCCATGGCGGTAGGCATCGTCGGCGGTCCCATCCGGCTGCATCGCACGGTGCAGACAAATCTGGCCCTGACGGGCATTGGTTCGGCGCGTGAGCTGGCGTGCCTGATGGGCGCGGTGGGTCTTGCACAGAATCTGGCAGCGATAAAAGCGCTGGGCTCTACGGGTATCCAGCGCGGACACATGGCGCTGCACGCTCGCAGTGTGGCCGCCACAGCGGGCGCCACCAGCGACGAAGTGGAGGCGTTGGCTCAGCTGCTGGTGCGGTCGGGCAATATCAAGGTGGACGAAGCCCAACGTCTGTTGCACGAATTTCGTATGGGATGTCTGGACAAATGAAGTGGTTTCTGTGGCTGAAGCGAATTGGATTATCGCTTCTGTTGTTGCTCGTCGTCTCAGGAATTTCTTTTTTTGCGGTTCTGTGGGTATGGAATCAGAACCTGACCCCGGCTGTGCAGGGGCACACCGGCGCTTCGGTAACCGACGCGTGGGATAATTTTCTGCAGGGCGTGGTCGAGAACGGTCGGGTGAATTATCAGGTGGCCTGGCAGCGGCGTGTGGAGTTGGAAACGATTGTCGCTGCGTACGCTACGTCGGGCCCGAACCTGACGCCGGAATTATTTTCGGAGCCCGCATCACGCTTTGCCTGGTATCTGAATGCCTATAATGCGCTGGTATTGTACGCTGTACTGAGGACAGACGTGCAGCAGAGCATTCACGAGGTCACGGTGCCGGTGGTTCCATTGCCGGGTTATGGTTTCTTTTATTCGCTCTATTTCGATTTCGATGGGGACCAAATCAATCTTTACCAGCTGGAACACGAAATTATTCGGGCGCAATTTGCGGATGCGCGGCTGCATGCGGCGCTCAATTGTGCGTCAATGTCCTGCCCGCCATTGCAGCCGTTTGCATTTCGGGCACAGGAGCTTGAGCATCAGCTGTCTCAGGTAGCGGCTTCCATGGCGAGCGAGTCCCCGTGGGTGCGTGTGGATTCATCGGCCCGTACGGTCTATTTGTCGCCGATTTATCAGTGGTATCGAGGTGATTTTGAGGCGCACGCCACGGCGATGGGTGCCGGTTCGACAGTTCTGGACTGGATCAGGTTGCACGCCCGGCCCGAGTTACAGGCGCTGTTGGCACAATCGCAAACCGAGAGTTGGTCGATCGTGTACGTGCCGTACGACTGGGGATTGAACAGCGCACCTCGCCCCTGAGTGCTGGGGGTGGGAGGGGCACAGGCGGCGAATGCGTGCGCCTGACTTCTGGATTGTCGGCCGGGCTTGGGCGTGCTGCCGCCCTGCCCATGGCTTGTTTCAGGGGCGCTGCCAGTCCAGCTCGATCGCGCTCACGGTGGGTGTGGTGGTGCCGGTCGAGAAGGTGGAGGTGAACTGAACCTCGACCTGACAGTAGCGCCCGCGTGGCAGGTCGAAGGTGACGGGCAACGCGGAGTAGTAGGCGGTCCAGTCGGACCAGGTGATGGCATCGGGGCTGGTGCGAAACCGAATGTCCGCGGTGGTGCCTGCGGGTACGGACGCGGTCCAGTTTGCGCCATCGAAGGAGCAGTTGGCGACGCCGCAGTCGAAGATGTTGCGCCAGTAACCGCGCGGGGCCGTAAAGTTGCGGAGCTGAAAGCCGGTGAGGTCGGAGTAGCTGTAGGGCGAGGCACCCGAGTAAATGCTGACGTCCACGGTGTTGGTGGTGGTGTTGATTCGGTTCACAAAGCCATCGCCCAGACAGGTGGTCCAGATGTTGGCGGTGGAGTCGACACCGACGCCTGTGGGTTCGCGGCAGACATTGTAGGTCCGTACGAAGGTGCGGGTGGTGGGGTTGAACTGCGCGACGCGGTTTGAGCCGGACGAGGCAAGCCAGATGAAGCCGTCGCGGTCGACGGCGACGCCGCGGGTATTGGTCATCGAGGTGGCGGTGTCGTATCGGGCGAAGTCGCCGGTGCCGGCGAGGAAGTTTTCGCGGTCGACGAAGAGCAGGCCGTGCTGGGTCCAGTTGCCCATCCAGATGTCGCCGTTGTTATCGAGGGCGATGCCGTAAGGCTGGGTGGGGAACGACGCGCCGGCGGTACGGATGCGGGTTCTGGTGCGGGTGTTGAAGGCGGTGAGTGCTTCGCCGCCGCCGTTGATGCTGGCGACCCAGAGAATGCCTTCGCGGTCGATGGCAAAGCCATAGGGGTTGGCGCCAAGGTCGAAGGGGCCCTCGACAGTGTACGGCGGGTTGGGGTCGACGCGGTAGGCGGCGCGGCGATTCCATGCGCCGACCCAGACGTAGCCATCGGGGTCGATGGCGAGCGCGCGCAATCCGGAGTCGTTGCCGGCGACGCGAACGTTGGCGATGACGCAGTCGGTGACGCAGTCGCCGCCGCGGACCTTGGTGATGGAGCCAGCGATGCTGCCGCCAAAGGCGCGGCTGGCAACCCACGCGTTGCCGTCCAGGTCCACAGCGGTTCGGCTGGGTGAGTCATCGCTGAAGCCGCCATTGACACCGACGGGGTAGCGGTTGACGAGGGTTCGGCTGGCGGTGTCAAAGCGGCTGACGGTGTCTTCGCCGGAGTTTGCGATCCACAGGTCGTTGAAGACCTGCGTGTTGGCGTTGAGGCGAAGCCCGTCGGCAGCGCCAATGCCATCCAGCTCGGCGCCCGATGCGAAACCGGCGTCGGAGCTCCAGTCGTAGGTGTAGCAGGGCTGGTCGCACAGGCCACAGGCGTTCACGAGGTTTTCGTCGGTGAGGCCGTCGCAATCATTGTCGAGGCCATCACACAGGGTGATGCCGCCCGCTTCTTCAGGGGTGACGTCGGCGAGGCACTGGCCGCAGCTGTTTCGGAGTCCCTCGTCCGTCTGACCATCGCAGTCGTTATCGACGCCATCGCACAGCTCGGCGGTGGTGTCACAGACGGAGCAACCGTCGGGTGAGATGTCCACGCGCCCGTCACAGTCGTTGTCGAGACCATCGCAGACGTCGACAGAGGGCAGCACGTAGCCCACGCAGCGTCCATTGACGGCATCACCGGTGTAACAGTCGCGGGTACCGGCCTGACAGGTACCGACGTTAAGCGTGGACGGGTCGCCCGGGTAGCAGGGGTCCGAATCCCCTTCGCAGAGGCAGGCTTCATCGACGGCGGTGTCGCAGTCATTGTCGATGCCGTCGCCGCAGACTTCGGTGGGCGGCACTTCGTCGGGGCACAGGCCGCACAGAAGCCTCAGGCCTTCGTCAATCTGACCGTCACAGTTGTTGTCGAGGCCATCACAGACTTCGACGGGTGCGGGTCCACATTCACCGCACGCGTTGCGGAGTCCTTCGTCGGTGAGGCCATCGCAGTCGTTGTCCAGGTTGTCACAGACCTCGACGCCGGGCAGAATCTGGCCAGCGCACTCGCCATAGGTGCCGTCATTGCACAGGGTCCCGCCGCCGGGACACGTGCAGTCGGCGAGGCCGCCTCGGCAGACGCCAAGGCCGAGCGTCGCAGGTGGGCCGGAGTAGCAGGGCTGTCGGGTGCGCCCGTCGCAGAAGCACCCCGCAGCCGCGTCGTCGACGACCCCGTTGCAGTCGTTGTCGAGCCCGTCGCCACAGACTTCGGTAGGCGCGTCGCCGCAGAAACCGCAGGCGTTTCGGACACCCTCGTCCACTTCCAGGTCGCAGTCGTTATCGCGAGCATCGCACAGCTCTTCGGCGCCCGGATAAACGGTGTTCAGCAGGTCGTTGCAATCCCCGGCGGCGGCGACATAGCCCGCTGGCGGAGCACAGGCCTGCCGAGGGAGCCGGGCGTTTCCAAACCCATCGCCGTCCAGGTCCGCGTAGAAGGTCACGCGGTCGCCTGCGAACTCATCGATGTCGCTGTCACAGTCGTTGTCGACGCCGTCGCACAGCTCGGTGGCACCGGGCGCGACCAGCTCGTCACCGTCGTCACAGTCGGAGTTGTTGGTCACGTAGCCATCGACGAGCGTGCAGGCGTAGGACGCGCGGACGGCGCTATTGCCATACCCGTCGCCATCTGCGTCGGGGTAGGTGAGCAGCAGGCCGGTGTCCTCATCAACGACGCCGTCGCAGTCATTGTCCTGCAGGTCGCACTCCTCCAACCCGTCCGGGTTGATGGTGTCGTTGGTGTCGTCGCAGTCCAGATTGTTGTCGATCCAGCCGTCGGGCGCGGTGCAGGCGCTGCGGGGGTCGGTCTCCGCATCGCCAAAGCCGTCGCCGTCGGCATCTGCCCACCACGTGGTGAAGGTCAGGTTGTCGTCAATGCGACCGTTGCAGTCGTTGTCGGCACCATCGCAGGCTTCGGTGGCTCCGGGATAGACGCTGCCATTCGTATCGTCGCAGTCCCGGTCGTTCACCGAACGTCCGGGCAACGGCTTACAATCAAAGACCGGCTCGCTACCGCGCTCGCCGAACCCATCGCCGTCGCCGTCGACCCACTGCGCGACACGATCTTCGGTTTCATCCACGCGTGCGTCGCAGTTGTTGTCCACGCCGTCACAGAGTTCACCCGCACCCGGATAGACCGTGTTCGAGGAGTCGTCGCAGTCACCGGTGCGGTCCGTGTAACCGGCGGGTGGTTCGCAAGCCCGAACGGGGTCGCCGACGATGTCGCCAAAAGTATCGCCATCGCCGTCGGGCCAGAAGGTCAGTAGCTCGTCACACGTCACCGCGTCGCTCTCCGCGTCTTCGGTACCCGACGTGTCGCGGTCGATGATGCCGATATCACTTCCGGCGTCCGAACCGGTTGGCGAGCTGCAGTCACAATCGGTGCTTCCGCCCTCGAAGCAGATGGTGCTTCCGATGGTGGTGTCTCCACATTCGCAGGTGGCGGGTACATCGTCGCCACAGGGCACGACGACACCACCCCTCGAGACTGCGGCATCACCGCAACCCATCAGGGCGATCGCTGTCAGAAGGGAGAGAACGGAGCGGCGGTGCGAGAACGGTTCCGACGTGAACATCGGTGCCTCTTCAGTAAAAATGGGCGCCATCAACCCGATGGCGATGGACTGTTTGCAGGCAACGGCCTCGAGCCTAGTGGACAGAGCTGCCGGTGCCAAGCCCGGCTTGCACATTTTGGTGTGTGACGGCGGCCGGCTACCCCCCCGCAGGCGCGGGTTTGCAATAATCCCCTGCAAGTGCTTTGACGACAGCGGCGCGTGCGGCTAGCATCGCCGCTTGTCCCCCGGGAAGCTGTTACCCCCTCTGGTTCTGGATGCTGGAAACCTCGTCTTTCACGCTCTTTTGCTGTCAGGCCTGTGGCGCTCATGCGTTACCCTGGCGCGATATGGACGACGAGGGCCAATGGGTGTGGAAGTGCGTGCGCTGCGATGCCCCGGTTGACGAGGCAACGCTTCAGGACGCCCCACGTATGGGTGCCGCCGCCCTGAAAGAGTTCGGCTTTTCGGTCGACGGTGAACTGGAAGAAGGCGGGTGCGGTTCGGGGGAATCTTCCGGCTGCGGTACCTGTTCCACCGGCGGCTGCCATTGATGTACTTTTCTCACGCATTTTCGACGCGGAGCCAGCATGTACTTTGAGGTTACGATTCCTGATGCAAATTCGCAGATGGTCAACGCGCTGCAGATCGAGGCGCGGAACTGGCGCAGCGCGCTCGCGACCGCCCTCGCGAAGACGGGTGCGCAGCCTATCGATCTGAGCGGAGCCCAGGTCACGCTGGATGGTCCGACCGTTCACGTCATGGACCGCCGCGACCGCCGCGTCATTCAGATTCGGCAGATGCAGGAGAATCAGGTGCACCACACGGGCCTGATCAAAACCGGCACGCACCCCTCCATCGGCGGGTCGGCCGGCAAGGTCGGCTTCACCGACAAGGCCACCGGAAGCTTTCGCTCGATCTCGGCCTCTTCGCCCATCGTGCCCGCCTCCAGCGTGGAACCCAGCGTCGTCAAGGCCAACCCCGAAGCCGATGGTCGCATCCTCATGCAGGCGCAGGCACCCGTCGCCGCCACCCCCTCGGTGCGCAGGGCCGACGCGGTCGCACCCCCGCTCATCAAGGGTAAAGCACCTGTCGTTGCCCCTCCCGAGCCAGAGAGCGACGACATTCTGGAAGATATTTTCCTGGAGTCGCCCGGGCTGCTCGAGAGCGCGGCTGACCTCACCGACGCCTGCGACAAAATGTTGGCGCTCGCCATGCAGAAGATGCCCGCTGCACACGGCGCTGTTTTCCTGAGCGAAAATCCGGGCCGCCCCCTCATTTGCGCTGCCGCAGCCGGTTCCCTCAGCGACGCCATGTGCCGGGTCGAACTTCCGGCGTCTTCTGGCTTCACCGCCTACACCATGCAGACCGGCGTCAGCCTCTCGGTCACCAGCCCGTCCAAAGACCCTCGCTACTCCCCCGAGTTCGCGCGCGCCGGCTTTCAGGAAAGCAGCGTGCTCTTTGCCAGCGTCCATGACGAGTCCACTTACGGCGTCATCGTCCTCCTCAATCGCAACCAGCCAAACGGCTTTTCTGCCATTGATGCGTCCGCCCTTGCCTATGTCGGAAGACAGATCGGCGAATACATTCAGGCGCTCATCGACGCACAGTAACCGCTGGGCAGGGCGGCGGTCATCCCGAAGCGACCGCTACCATCGCCCGCCTCATGGCTCCTGGCGTTCTGTGATCGTCTCGGGGTAGGCGCTCAGGCTCAGGCTGCCCCACACCGCGTCTGACAGCTCCTGCAGATAACGCCGACGCGACTCTTCGCTCCGGTCTTCGCTCTTCTCGAGCACCAGCACCACCGTCGCTTCGCGCTGGTCCACCCGAAGTGACCCCGTGGGCGTACTCACCCACTCGAACGGCTCGCCGTCGATTACGCCAGCGTATTGATCGACCCCCAGCAGCGGCTCAGCAACACGAGGCAGTACCCGACGCATGGCGCTCGCCTCGGCCTCCGAGTCAAATGTCACCGCCCACACCAGTACATCGTGCGAGTCGTTCCGGACATCCCGGTAAAAGCGCATGCGGTCACCGTCCCAACCTGCGCACGCTCGCTCAATGGATGTGCCGGTAACCCGACCGCCCAGGATCTGCTGCAGCCACGCCCGACTCGAGAACTCGCCCAGAATGTCGTCTTCGTAGCGCTCCAGATACGAGAGTGAATCCAGCGAAAACTCCACCCACACCGGGTCGTCGCGCTGCAGGTATTTGTCGGGGTGCAGAATCTGTTCTGTGGAGTCCGGTGGGTCCAGATAGGCCGCGTTCACTGCCTCCCAGCCGCCATCCCGAAACACGGCCAGAATAAACGAGAAGCCCGCGGAGTAGGGGTACGCAAGCTGCTGCCACATCATGTCGGGCACCTGAAACCCGCCAGCTGGCTGCGTTGACGTTTGCTCCAGCAACGTCTCGACCATCGGAATCTCGTCGAGCGCCACGCCAGGACCCACGGCATGCAACAACATGACAGCCACAGCGTCACCTTCCAGCACCGCCGTTCGCGCCAGCGTCACATCGGTCAATGAGTCTTCCGGCCCACGAACCTGCTCGATGCCCCAGACCTGATCCTGAATCGCATGAAACAGCTCATGTGACATCACCATCTCCTGGGCATCGGGAGGGGTGTCGTCGAGAATGAAGAAGACGGCTGTCTCGTGGTCGTAATAGCCGGCAATGTTCTGCTGCAGCATTCCCAGCGTCATCTCGAACAGGTTGTCACCGGGCTGAAGCACGCCAGCGACGATCATGGCCCGCTGGTCGGCTTCGATCTCCTCGACCGGGTACTCGCGCAGGATCATCTCGCGAATGCGCTCGCCCAGAACAGTTCTGTTCTGCACCTCGGAGGGAATCTCTCGCTGCGCGCCAATCCCTCGCACGACGTCGATCTCCTGCACTACCCGATCGGCCTGCTGCAAGAGCGCCTGCGCCTGAGCGCGATGCGCACCTGCGTCGGCGTCGACTCCACTCCCTTCGGAAACACCGTTGGTCGGGCTATCGGCGCCCTGCACAGGTTCTGACTGCTCCGACCCCTCGGCTCGGGCCTTATCGACGAGCACGCCGGCGGCCATGAGTGAAGCGGCGACAGTCAGCACCGCCACTCGCTGCGCGCGGCTTGCGGTTAGCGAGTCCCCCTTCAACGGAAGGCGGGCACGACGACGCGAGGTGGAGTGATGGTGGGGGCTCAGCATAGTCCTGTACACGCCAGAGGGGCCGAGACTGCCATTGTGAGAACTCGGTCGTGGTCGTATAGCAACGGTGTCTGTCAGGGGCCACCCCTCTGCAGGTTGTTCTGCCATGCGCCAATCGATTGCAGCTCGGCGACGTGTTTCGCATAACCGCTCGCCTCACGTTTGAATGACTGGATGGTACGATGCGCCCTTTTCCTTTCTCGGATGCCACCCGCACCCTGATTCGACTCGCTCTGGACGAGGATTTGTATGCAGGGGACGTTACGACGGACGCCATTTTTAGCCCTGATGATCTGGGTTCTGCCAGTTTTCGCGCCAAAGAGACGCTGACGATCGCCGGTATTCCCGTGGTCGAGGAGGTGTTTCGGCTGGTTGACCCGGAGCTTCAGGTGGACTGGTCGGTAGCGGACGGCGAGACTGTCGCGCCCGGAACCACGCTCGGCGTGGTACAGGGCAGAGTGCGTTCGCTGTTACGGGCAGAGCGTGTGACCTTGAATTTCTTTCGACATCTGAGCGGCGTGGCGTCGTTGACCCGGCGTTACGTGGACGCGCTTGCAAGCGAGCGCACGCGGCTGGTAGATACCCGCAAGACGACACCGGGTTTTCGCGAGCTCGAAAAATACGCCGTGCGGATGGGGGGCGGATTTAACCACCGCTACAACCTCAGCTCGGGTGTCATGATCAAGGATAACCATATTGCCGCGGCAGGCTCGATCGCGCTCGCGGTGGCGAAGGTGCGGCATCACGCCCCATTTCTGCTGCGCATTGAAGTCGAGGTCGCGAGTCTGGCGCAGGTCGACGAAGCGCTCGCTGCCGGTGCGGATGTCATTATGCTGGACAATATGGATACACCGACCATGGCGGTCGCGATTCAGACGATCGCAGGACGTGCACTGGTGGAAGCCAGCGGTAATATCACCGAGACCCGTCTGGCTGAATTACGCGAAATTGGGGTGGATATTATCTCGACCGGAGCCATTACTCATTCGGCTCCACAGGTTGATATCAGCATGAAAATTGTCTGACAGGAATCCATCGATGGCCATAAATCCATGGCTCACCTTCCTGCCGGTGGTGGGTTCTACCAACGACGAAGTGCGCGACCGGCTGGAGTCGGGCGCCGGTCACGGTGTTGCCGTGTGCGCAGGCGAGCAGACGGGCGGACGCGGCAGGCACGGAAGACAATGGTTTTCACCCCCCGGCACCAGCCTGTACCTGAGCGTGGGCCTGCGTGGACCTGAATTGTCGGGTTTTCTGCATCGCATTCCTCTCGCTGCCGCCGTCGCCTGCGCAAATGCCATTTCATTCATGACAGGCACTTCGCCGGCCATTAAATGGCCCAATGACCTGCTTTACGATGGCCGAAAACTCGGTGGTATTCTTTGTGAAGCCCATACGCGCAACCACCAGGTATATGCCGCCGTGGTGGGTATCGGTTTGAATGTTTCGCTGCCGCTGCAGCAAGTGCCTGAACACCTGCAGGGCAGGGCGGCGTCGATTCATGAATTTGCCGGTGATTCGGGTATCCCTGAAATCCCGGCGCTGGCGAGCCTGATTCATCAACAATTGCTGCTGCAGGTCGATGCGCTTCGGGATGGCCAGCTCGCCCCGCTGCTCGAACGCGTCCGCGAGCTGGATGTCACCGCCGGTCGGCGTGTATCGTTTCAGAATGAGGGTGGTATTGCGACCGGCCTGGCCCTCGGTCTTGAACCCGATGGTGCGCTTCGCGTTCGGGTGGATTCAGCCGAGCCGGGTGTGGCGGGCGAAGAACGCCTGATACGTTCGGGCGAGGTGGTGTTCGTTTAGCGCTGTGGTGGCACAACGGCACCCAAACTGAACGCGTACGGCGCTTCTTTTCACCGCGCTGCTGGCGGTGCGTGCCCGCGCCCTGTGCAGCCCCCGACTAATTCAGAGGCCATACCTGCGGAATGAGCAGCATCGATACAACAAACGTCACGATCGATAAGGGTACGCCGATACGCGCAAAATCGCTGAACCGATAGCCGCCCGGACCATACACCATCAGGTTGGTCTGGTAACCGATGGGAGTAATGAAGCTCATGGATGCGGCGATGGTGACGGCGATGGCGAAAGGGCGAGGATTGATGGGATTGCCGGTGAGTGTAGCGACCTGTTGCGCAACCGCGAGCGCGACAGGCATGGACAGGGCAGCCGCTGCGTTGTTGGTGAGTAATTCGGTAAAAAATACGGTCATCAGGTACACAACGGCCAGCATGACTACGGGTGACGTAATTCCCAGGCCGACGACCGCACTCGAAATTGTCGCCGCAAGACCGCTGTTGGAGACCGCTGCACTAATTCCAAATGCGGCTGCAATAACCACCATTACCGACACATCAATGGAATTGCGCGCGTTGCCGACCTGAATACAGCGCGTCAGGATTAACAGGACCGCTGTCGTCGCCGAAGCGAGCGCAGGGTCTGCAACGCCCGTCCCCATGGCGAAAATCATGAGCCCGGTCAGGGTTAAACAAATCCCGGCAAGCGCGTAGCGCGGCCGCTCGGACTCTTTGACTTCGGAGACCAGATAAAAATCGGTCGCGTGACGCCAGACGTCATGAAAGCCCGGGCTGGCTTCTACCATGAGTGTGTCGCCCGCCTCGAGCTCTACCTCGCCCAGCTTCTGCCGCAGCCGTTCACCGTTGCGCTGAATGGCGATGACAGCCGCATCGTAGCGGCGGCGAAACTCCGACGAACGAAGCGTCGAGCCCACCAGCGGCGAATTGGCCGAGACGACGACCTCGTACAGGTTCCGCTCCTTCAGCAGCTCGGGCTGCTCGGTATCGTCCGCGTCGTCAACCGGCAGCAGTCCGCGGGTCTTGCGCAGCTCGACTACCGTGTCGGTGACGCCAAAAAGCACCAGCCGGTCACCTTGTCGCAGCACGTCCGTCGGCCGCACCGGCACGATGCGTTCGTTCCCTCGTTCAATCTCGGCCAGATAGAGTCCTTTCAGGCTGCGCAGGCCCGCCCCTTCGACCGTCTTGCCAATGAGCGGGCAGTCCTCGCTCACCTGCAATCGCACGCTGTACTCGCGCGACTCAATCTCGAGATTTTGCGAGGGTGGGCGACGGTCAGGCAGCAGGTACCGCGCAAAAATGCTGATGAAGATCGCGCCCGCAATCGCCACAGGCACTCCCACGGGAGAGATCTCGAACATGCTGAACGGCTCGTACCCTTCGGCCTCCAGAAGACCGCTCACCAGCAGATTGGTCGAGGTGCCAATCAGGGTACAGGTACCGCCCAGAATGGCTGCGTAAGACACCGGAATCAGGAACTTGGAAGGCGCTTTGCCGCGTTGCTGAGCCCAGTCGCGCACTGCCGGCGTAAAAATGGCCACCAGCGGCGTGTTATTCATGAACGCCGAGATGGTGCCGATCGAGAAGATCATACGCGCCATGCCGGAGCGGCGGTGCAGCCGGTTGCCCAGCACGATATCGGATAGACGAGCCAGCGCGCCCGTGTCCTGCAGCGCGCGTGAGACAATGAACAGGAACCCCACCGTCAGCAGTCCCGCGTTCCCGAACCCACCCAGCGCTTCGGAGGTATCAATGACACCCGTGGCCCATAGCAGCACCAGCGCAGTCGTCACCACGACGTCGGCGCTGAACCATTCCTTCACCAGCGCCACAAACATGGCGGCCAGAACGGCGAGCGTGTACCAGGACGGTGGGGTCATGCGAGGGTCATGTGCAGGGCGCAGTCAGAAGACATGCCGTGAAATATAACGGCCGCGCCGGCAAATATCGCTGCGAGCCGTTATAGACGAAGGGGTGCTGCGCTATATCGTGGCGCTGCGTCGGGCAAGCGTAAACCTACCTTGTGTCGCCAGTGTCGCGGTTCGAGACACGCTGCTGTAGCCGCGCGGTCATGTGCGATGTTGCAGCGTCTGCTCACAACCGGGTCAGAATGCTCGCGACTCCGAGTGGATGAGCCGCGGCTACAGACCCACGTACTCCCGCAGACTGCTGGTGCCCTGCCCCTCAAAGTACATCACATCTACGAATATGGCGCAAAACACGAGCAGGATTCTCTCGCTTGCATTGAGTTTAGAAGAGTGAAACTCGACAGCAAACTGCTCTTTGTCGGTCAGGACCTCGGCAAAAATACCAGACCATTTTTTTGTTACCCGGGCGAGTTCATGGCTGCCCCGGGTCAATGGAAAGGTCCATGGATTCCAGTAGGGCGAGGTCATTCGCAGAATATAACGCCCTCGGGAATCTGTAATATCGAATGCCTTGTAGAATAATGACCAACGCTGCTCTATGGCGCCCAGATAATTGCCCTGTGCATCCAGAATTTCGAATCGATTCAGAATAAATCGAAAATGGCTTTTGCCTATAGCCACCAGACGATGTCGCGAATCCCGGACATGAATCTCAAACGTACGCCACGGTCCCAGAAACGTTCGTGCCATGAAACCCACCAATCCACTCTGGTTCTCGGATGCACGTCCGATGATACGCCCCCGGGTGTTCACGATTTCGTATTCGTTACGGGCGTTGAGGCTGAATAATTCCATCAGGGTGAACGTTCTGCGGACCAGCAGCGCACTGGTCTCCCGAAGCTGTTGTGTAAAGGTCGCCTCTTTCGGCGGAATCGGCAGTGGAGTTGCCATAGGTGTGGCGTTGTTCGCAGGATGAAGCGTTGGGATATTCATCATGACCTTTCCTCCAGAAGGTTGCCGCTGCACCCAGACCCGTAGATGGTCGGCCAGCCGGCGTCAAGTCCTCCTGGTTGATTTTTTCGAACTCCTGTCTGTTACACGCAGAGCGCTTCGTTCGGGGGCTCTGCGCAGGCAGCGCACGTCTTCAGGCGAGGGTGAGCGGCCCCCCTTCTCTTCGTTCGGGTTTGCTGCCCTGCGTGAGGACCGCTCCCCCGCGCGCGTCTTAATTCGCCTTGTGCTCGAAATACATCAGATCGACGAAGATCGCGCAGAACGTCAGCAGCAAACGCTCCTGCGCAGTCAGGCGCGCGTCCTGAAACTGCACCGCAAACTGCTCCTTGTCGGAGAACGCTTCGGCGAAAATCCCTGCCCATTTTTTCGTAACTTTCGCGACCTCGGTGCTTCCGCGTGTAAAGGGAAATGTCCACGGCCTCCACAAAGGAGACGACATGCGCATGACGTGGCGACCCTGCGCGTCGGTGACATCAAACTCTTTGGAAAACCAGGCCCAGCGCTGCTCCAGCGCACCCAGAAATCGGCCGTTGGCGTCGCGTACTTCGAGCCGGTGAAAAATAAAACGAAACGGATGTGAGCCCACTGCCGTAAGACGGCGCTGGGCATCATAGAGCACAATATCGAAGCGGCGCCAATGTCCCAGAAACTGCCGCATCAGAAACCCAAGCATGCCTTTCTGGTCTTCGGCGGCATGCGCGATGATGCGCCCCTGTGCGTTCACGATATCGTACTTGTTCCGGGTCTCAAACCCGAGAAACTCGGCGGCCTCCCACCGCTGCCGTACCAGCACGGCGTTGGTCTGCTGCAGGTCGTTGGCGAGCGCCAGCTCGGTGGGCGCATGGTGCGCGGGTGGCACCAGGGGAGTCTGAACGGGTGCCGGGCGAAGCGGAGGAATGGATGTCATGGTAGCCTCTGGAACGATGAATGCCCTGCCCTCTGCATAACATTGGCGCACGGCGCAAGGGTCGCCGACAATGGCCAGCCGTGGTGCGGGAAGACTCACCTTGCCGGCTCATGGTCGCGCAACCTCTCGGTAACGCCTTGCATTCCTGACGAGAGCCTCATAGGCCCCTTCGCGCCCGCATTCGCGAGCGTTGTGCACTCCTCATGGTCAGGGCGCCTTGTCTGCCTCCCCTCACGATGAACTACCCGCGTCGGCAGCCGATGAACCCACGTCCGGCGTGCGCGAGGCGCTGCCCAGGCTCAGCGTCTTCGAGACCGGCGAGGCGCTGCCACCGGTCCAACTCGAGACACGGGTGCCCACCTCTGACGAGATGCAGCTCATCACCGATCTCGCCCGCGGCCTGCACCTGTACGGGGCGCCGGCGCACCGAATAGAGCACATGATCGAGGCCGTCGCCCAGCGCATGGGCTACCCGCTGCATGTGCTGTGTACGCCCACGTCCGTTTCGCTCGCCTTTGGTCCGATCGACCGGCAGATGCTTCGTCTCATTCGTATCTCTCCAGGCTCGGTCGACCTCGCCCGCCTGTCGCGGCTGTATGAGTTCGCCGATGAGATCGTGAACCGTGAAGTCAGCGCGCAGACCGGCGCCGAGCGCATCGAGGCCATTCACAACCTGCGCGATGAGCTCCCCGAGTGGGCGCGCCTTGCATGCCATGGCATTTCATCGTTCGCCGCTTCGATATTTTTTCAGGGCGGTGTGTCCGATGTAGCGGCGGCGACGACACTAGGCGTTGTGGTGGGTGCTATTTCGCTGTTCGGGCGCCGGTCTCAGAAGCTGGGCACAGTGCTGGACTTCTTCTCGGCCGTGGTCGCAACCGTGCTGGCCACACTCTGGGCCGCGTGGATCGCGCCGGTCGCCATCTTTGAGACGGTTCTGTCGGCGCTGATCTCACTTTTGCCGGGTTTTACGCTGACGGTCGCCATGACCGAGCTGGCGACGCGCAATCTGGTGTCGGGCACCGCCCGATTTGCCAGCGCAGCCGTTACCTTTCTGCAGCTGGGCGTTGGTGTCGTGATTGGGTCACAGCTGGCAAACGCCATTCAGTTATCGCCCGAATACGGCCCGCCGCTACAGCCGCTCACTGCATTCATGCCCGTCGCCGTTCTGGTCGGTGGTGTCGCGATTGCCCTTCTGTATCATGCACGGTTGCGTGACCTGCCCATGATCGCTCTGGTCTCGACCCTTGGCTTTGTGGGCGCCCGTGCAGGTGCGACGGCGCTTGGAGCCAGCGTCGGTGGCTTTGTGGGCGCGCTGCTGCTGGGTGTCATGGGCAACTGGTACGGTCGCCGCTATCAGCAACCCACCCTCACGGTGACTGCGCCTGCCTTGACCCTGCTCGTTCCGGGAAGCGTCGGATTTCGCAGTATTTCCGCACTCATGCACAACGACGTTGTCGGGGGTGTGGACACACTCATCACCATGCTGGTCGTTGCCGCATCGCTGGTAGCGGGCCTGTTGACCGCCAACGTGCTGGTGCGCCCGCCAGCCAGCGAGTGACAGTCGTGCGCGGCTCATGCGAAGTGCTTCGACGGCACCACCACCGCCCTGCCATTGACCGGTGACGATTACGGTACTTCGGTGCACACTTCAATGCGCGCCCAGGACGCTCTTCGGTTCCAGGGCATGCGAATCGGAATGCTTCGGGTCCACTCGGTGCCGGCCATGCAGGGCACCAGCACAGAGCCGGTAAACGTGTCTACCGCGCGCCACTCGTCGCAGGCGGTCATGCCGATTCCGGCGGCGAGGTCGGGCGCAAACACAAAGCGCGCTGACGATTCGCTCTCCCACAGGTTATGTACCACCAGCATGGGTGTTGAATTGTTTCCCCAGCGCACAAACGCGACCAGATTATCTGCCTGCCCACCGGTTTGTGTGCGCAGAAAACGTCGTCCGGTCCGCAGCAGCGCAGCATTCCCGGGGTCCAGCCGAGCGTCGATAAATTGCCGATAGGCCGCGATTAACTGGTCGCCGTCTTCGCGATACGACGAGGTTCCTACAAATCGACCGGGCAGGAAGGCCGAGCGTTTGAAGGTGAGACGTTGGGATTCACCAAACTCCTGTCCCATGAGCAGCATGGGCATGGTCCAGCTGGCAGCGCCCAGCGCCCAGAACCCCATGCCGGTCCAGGGGCTGAACCCGGTGCCATCGACGAGCCGCAGCTCGTCGTGATTTTCGAGGCCCGCCTTGATGTACGTATTGAAAGAAAAGCGGTTGGCGTTCTCCAGCACACGTTCCACGTACCCGGCGTTCTTGATGGCTCCATTTCGACCATTCATGTCAAAAAGAAACCCTTCCGTCATCGCGTCCACAACCGGCGACATTTCCTGCTGCCGATGAAATTCCTCGGCCAGAAAAACCGGTCGTTCCTGGCCACGTTGCTCGGCATAGAAACTTACTTTCTCGATCAAATAGCGCCATTCCTCGCCAGACATGCCGCCAAAATCATCGGTCGCGTGGTCGAGCCGGAATCCGTCGACGCCTTGCGACACCCAGTAATTCATGACGCGAAACATGTATTCGCGCTGTCGCAGGAATTCGTTGCGCCATTGTGGCTGGTCGGCACGATGGAAAATAAACTTCACGTCGTACCAGTCGCGCGTAAACCAGTCGCCATTGCCTTGCGAAGGTCGCCGGGTATCCGAGCCCAGATAAAAGCCCGGCACCATGTCTTCGAGCATGGTCGCGTCACAATTCCAGTCTGTACGTTCGTTCGGCAACGCCGCCCGCCACGCGGCGACGTGTTGCACCAGACGTTGCCCCTGCAGATTCGGGCATTCGGCTTCCACCGTCGTCAACGCCTGCTGCAAATCCGGTAAATTTGCCGCCTGCTCGCGAAGTGTCTGATCATTGTCCAGAATGACTGGCTCAAGCAGACCAGGATCGAACGTTGCCTCAAAATCCCACAATAACTCTCCGCCCGGATCCTGCGCCAGCCAGTTGGTATGAGGCGCATAATTCGCCTGGTCATAGAACTGATACCGGTGCCCGAAATGATTGAAGGCAATATCGAGCATGACGATCATATCGCGCGCATGCGCTTCGTCGATGACCGCCCGTAACTCCTCGTTCGCCCAGCACGGATTTTCCGAATATTCGTCGCGCCCATCCAGAATGCACGCCCGCGACAGGGTACCCGCCGCATGCCAGTAATCGCGCACGGCATAGGGCGACCCAATATTGTCGCACGGGTCCGGAATTCGCTGAATATCATTGTTAGGAAACAACGGCATGAGCCACAGCGCCGTCGCCCCGACCCGCTCGTTCACATACGCCAGTGTAATGCCTTCGCGATAATCCGTGGTCGGCTCCAGCAGGTCATCGAGCGTGCCCAGCCGAATGCGCTCCAGCTGGCCCAACGCTGAACACGTGGTCCCCTCGGCCCGGTAATTCACCTCGGGGGCCACCCGCGCCCTGCAAGCCTCCTGTTGCTCGGCCGACCCCACGAGCGGATCGCACGCGTTGGCCGAGCGCACCTGCAGCTCATACACAACCTGCTCGCCCATGCGCGGATTGGGTGCGCTGGACCCCACCGGCGTCGCTAACATCCCGCCAGGACCAAAGCTGGCCGTACAAACATCAGCGTCTGCGCGCGCATCTGCCGGTGTCGAGGGCTCGTCCGGGTCCTCCGACGCGCACGCCGAAAGCGTCAGCACGCTCCAGGCAAGGAGCGCGAACAGAGAGAGCAGCTGGGCAGGGCGGTGGAACATCATGCGTGGCACGATAATGCCGGAGTGGCGGCGTGACCAGAGGGGGCACGGCCGCGGTGTGTGCGCCGTGACTTCGTCAGCGTTCAGCGGCGTAGGTCAGCTCGCAAACGACGGGGCGGTGGTCCCAGTAAATGCGGTCCCAGATAGGGGCGACGCCGGGCGATGAGCCAGGGATGATGCAGCTGCCTGTAAGGCGGTCGGACGCGACATGGTCAATCGAGACGCCGAGCGCATACGAGCGAGGTCCGTTGGGATCGGTGGGTGAATGCCACTGAAAGGGACGGCCTTCGCCGATGTGTTCCAGCAGGTAGTCCGCGCTCTCGTCTCCGCCGGCAAACAGAATGGGGTCTACGTTCAGGTCGCCGAGCACGATGTTGATGGCGTCGGACTGAACGAGCGGGGCGCCGTCGCCTTTGTCGTCAAAGATGAGTGAGAAGATGTCGCGCCGGCACAGGGCGTCTTCGAGCGTGAGGCCCGAGGTACCGTGAACCGCGACAATGTTGAACGCCGGGCGCCCACTGCTCGATGTAACCAACGCCCTGCCCAGCCGATCCCGGCTGGTGCACCGCGACAGTGGCACGTAGCCATCCCATGTGGTCAGGCAGTTGTCGGGTTGGTCTTCGCACGCAGCCACGCGGCCCAGTCGGGTGTGTACGGCGATGCAGGTGTCGGGTTTGCCATCACCGCACACAATCTGAAAGTCGGGGCCCATGAGGCGACGCACCTGTCGCGGACGGTCCGGTGTGTAGTTGCCACAGACGAGGTCGAGGGGTGCGTCTTCGGGGCGGTTGATGTCGTCGCACCAGGGGTCATGGAAGATCTCCTGAAACGCGACAATATCGGGGTCGACCTGAGCGAGCCACTCGGTGAGGCGGGCTTCGGCTGGGTTCCAGCTCAGGGAGTTCTGGTACGACGTATCCACAATCGCCGCGGTAGCGCCTGTGTAGGGGGCCCGGCCGGGTTCTTCGTCGGAGTCATGGGCGAGGCCGGGCGTGGTGCCGGCGTTGATGGTGACCACGGTGAGCGGTCGCGGTGCCTCTGCGACGTCGTCCGGCGAGGTGGCGGTGTCAGCGTCCATGGCATCCTGCGGCATGGAGGTGTCGCCAACCGAAGTATCGCCGGAGGCGACCGGCTGGTCCGAAGCGCTGTTGCCGGAGGAGCAGGCCGTGACGCCCGCGCTGGCGACGAGCGTGATCGCCGCAAGGCAGGCGAGTCGGGTGGCAGGGCGTGTGTACGACCCGGTGGTGCGCATCAAAGCCCTGGATGGGTGTGGTGACCTGCGTGTGAGGTCCATGAGACCCAGCACCACCGCACGCTTGTGCGTCGAGCCGCACTTCGCTCCTGAAAACAGCGCCAGAACGCGCTCGGCCAGCGCCACGGGGTTCAGCGGTTGGGTCATGGCGTGCTCCACCAGGCTGCCTTCGTGGGCACCACCCACCGCACGCCTCCGCGCGGGTCATCGACATCACCCGAAAAGCGAGGAATCACGTGCACATGCGCGTGCGCCACAGTCTGGCCGGCGGCCACACCCGCGTTGAAGCCCACGTTGTATCCGTCGGGTCGTAACGACTGTTCCAGTATGCCTTTCACCTCCCTGACCCCGGCCCAGATCGACGCCTGCTCGTCCGGGGTCGCATCAAAGTATGTGGCCACATGCCGCCGCGGAACCACCAGCGCATGACCCGGGCTCACGGGGTAGGCGTCGGCCAACGCGACTACAAGCGCATCAGCCCAGAGCACCCGCTGCTCGTCGTACGCACAGAACGGGCACGGGCGCGGCGGCACATGAATCGTGTCATTCTGCATGGCGGTGGTCCTGACAGGGGGAACCGGACAGCGTGGTCATGGGT